>Ga0210039_1002508_pt1 | contig 15095 bp, 10 predicted proteins | sample CryGeyCG2114_250_3_FD_185460 | JGI IMG/M metagenome (GOLD analysis project Ga0210039, IMG submission 185460) | Groundwater microbial communities from aquifer - Crystal Geyser CG17_big_fil_post_rev_8/21/14_2.50 (SPAdes) (version 2) | ecosystem: Environmental > Aquatic > Deep subsurface >...
CAGCATTATGGGGACGCCGTGGCAGGCTGACCGGGTTGAAATATCAAGCATGCAGTTTGCCAGTGGTCTGCGCAGAAGCATTGATATTGTCAGCCGCGACTGCAGTGCTTACCCCGACTGCAAATATATCGATGAGCCTGACGGTTCAGGCTTTGTGGTCGGCGTCAGCAGCCTCGACCTGAGCGGCAGCGGTGGTAATCTGGGCAATCGCGAATACGTGAATATTGCCTACCCCAATATGCAGAGTATGAATCTGCGCAGTGGCAGCTACCGGGTGACTCATCTGGAAAATGGCAACATCCGGCTCGAACTGGCCGTTAGCGGTGAGGAATCGGTTGAGCTTAACGGTGCGGTGGAGTTCAGCCTGCCGCAGTAAGTGGCACGAACGCCGCAACAGTTCTTTGCTGTATTTACAATCACTCGCCACAAAAGCGGAATAACCATGAGCCCCAGCGAACACGATCTCTTCTTCCTGCCCCTTGGCGGCACCGGTGAGATCGGCATGAATATGAATCTTTACGGCCACGACGATCAGTGGCTGATGGTCGATTGCGGCGTGACTTTTCCCAAGCCGGGACGGGTCAGTGCCGATGGCACCCGGCATCATTCGGGCGAGCCGGATACGCAAATGCCCGACCCGGAATTTATTGCCGCGCGTAAAGATCTGCTGGCCGGCTTAATCATCACCCACGCCCACGAAGACCATATCGGAGCGGTGCCTTATCTGTGGCACAAGCTGCGCTGCCCGGTGTATTGCACGCGCTTTACCGCCGAAGTGCTGAAAAAGAAACTGGCCGAACATGGCCTGCTGCACCAGGTAAAAATCATCGTGCCGGAAACCGGAGAACGTGTGGCCATCGGCCCGTTTGAGGTGGAATTTTTAGCCTTAACGCATTCGGTGCCCGACCCGAATGCGCTGATGATCCGCACCGCCGCCGGCAATGTGTTTCATACCGGCGACTGGAAGCTCGACCCCGAGCCGGTGGTGGGCCACGGCTATAAACAGGAAACCTTTACCCGTCTGGCGCAGGAAGGTGTGCTGGCGATGGTGTGCGATTCCACCAATGCCACCGTGGCCGGGCATTCCGCCTCGGAAGGCGATCTGTACGATGGCCTGCGCCATTACATCGAAAGTGCCAAGGGGCGGGTTATCGTTACCTGTTTCGGCAGCAATATTGCGCGCCTGTTAACCCTTTCCCATGTGGCGGACGACACCGGCCGTTATATGGGCCTTTATGGCCGCTCGATGATCAATATGCATCAGTGCGCCAAGCGGGCGGGCGTGTGGCCGTTCAGTGCCGGCTCGGTGGACACCGGGCATCTGGGCTATTTACCGCGCCACGAAGTGCTGGCGGTGGCGACCGGCAGCCAGGGCGAACCGCATACCGCGTTGCGCCGTCTGGCGGCAGGCACCCATCCGGATTTTGAACTGGAACCCGGCGACCGGGTGATATTCAGCGCCCGTGCCATTCCCGGTAACGAAGAAGCTATTCAGGGCATTATCGACCAGCTGCACAGTATCGGTGTGGAGGTGATTACCGCCGACGATGCCGAACTGCCGATTCACGCCTCCGGCCATCCGGCACAGGAAGAGCTGGAAACCCTGTACCGCTGGGTGCAGCCGGAAATCGCCATTCCCGTACACGGCGAAGACGTGCATATGAAAGCTCACGCCGCCCTGGCTAAAGGTTGCGGCGTGCCGCGCACTCTGACCGGGCGCAATGGCGACCTGTTTATGCTGGCGCCGGTACCCGGTATTCAGCGCCAGAAAGTGCGCACCGGACGGTTGGGCTGGGAAAAAGGCGCGCTGGTGCGGGTGGTCTGAGTGCAAGAATCCCCCGCGGGCCTGCTGCTGCATCATTAACCCGATCGCTTTCACCTGGCTCCCACGCTCTGCGTGGTAGCCACTGCTGGCACAGTTGCATTCCCACGCAGAGCGTAGGAACGAGAAAAAACAGTGTTACAGCAGCGCTCCAGCCTGCTGTTTTCAGCAAAAGAACAACTTTTTAGAAAGATAGCCACGGATTTTTGCGATTTTTAATCGAAATCGTCCGGAGCAAAATGCCCTCAATTCCTGCGAACAGCACATTGAGGAGCACAAACATGGCAACACTTCTGTACATCAAAGGCAGCATCTTCGGCGACCACGGTCAGTCCAGCCAGCTGGCCGAAAAATTCATCGCCGGCTGGAAAGCCGCTAACCAGAACGGCGAGGTTGTGATTCGCGATCTGGCCACAGACGTTCCGCCTTATCTGGATGCCAACAGCGTTGGTGCCTTTATGACCCCGGCCGAACAGCGCACAACTGAGCAGCAGAGCATTGTGGCTTACTCCGATGCCCTGATCGCCGAAATCAAAGCAGCCGACGAAGTGGTGGTGGGCGTGCCTATGTACAACTTCACCATTCCGGCGCAGATGAAGTCTTACCTCGATTTCCTGTGCCGTGCCGGGATCACCTTTAAGTACACCGAAGCGGGTGCCGTTGGTCTGCTCGACAACAAACCGGTGCATATTCTGGCTACCCGCGGTGGCCTGTATAAGGGCACACCGGCCGATACCCAGACGCCGTTCCTGACCACCATTTTCTCCTTTATCGGCCTGAGCGATGTGCGCTTTGTTTATGCCGAAGGTCTGAACCTGGGCGACGACAGCAAGAATGCTGCTCTGGAAGCTGCCGGTCAGGAAATCGCCGCACTGGCGTAATTCCCGGCTCTGCTGGTGCGACAGCGAAAGCGGAAGGTGCGAAAGCAGCTTCCGCTTTTTTATGCCTGTTGTTCAGGGTCCGTATCCACAACGATCAGCCTGCTGCGCCTGATGTGAATGTTATCCAGAGTTTCTGTGGATAAAATCGTGGAAAAGTTTGGGGTAAGGGGCTGCAGGGCACTTTATGCGGGCGTTGTTGTCAGATCGTGCGAATTTTAAACGCCTGTACGAATTCAGCCGCAGGCCACGGATGGCAAGCGCTGGCAAGAAAATTTTGTAATAAAAATCAGTAGGATGAGCGTTGCTGCTGTGTTATGGCGCGGCGTTTACGCCGGTGTTTACAAAAAATAAAATGTGGATAACTTTGTGAGTTAACTGCGGGAAAGTTGCGTATAAGCTGGGGCCAAACAGCATTTTTGCTGTAAAAACAGGTGTTTAGGGTTGCTGGTTAAATCTCCCCGGCGCCCTTCACCCAAACCGGCATTTTTGCGATAATCGCGCCCTTTTCTGAAAACATCTTCTGAACACAAATTAATCAGGCCAGATTTCCTCTATGAAACCGCAAATTGCTGAGCTTTTGTCCGCTGCCGTCGCCTCTCTTAAGGCCCAGGGAACCCTTCCCGCTGATCTCGAACCGCGCATCCAGATCGACAACGCCCGCGACAAAGCCCACGGCGATCTGGCCACTAACCTGGCGATGATGCTGGCCAAGCCTGCCGGTAAAAATCCGCGCGAACTGGCGCAGCTGCTGGTGGATGCCCTGCCGGCCAACACGCTGGTAGAAAAAGTCGAAATTGCCGGCCCGGGTTTTATTAACTTCTATCTGAGCGATGCCTCGACCGCCAGTCTGGTAAAAGCCGTGCTGGAACAGAAAGAAGCCTACGGCCGCAACAACGATGGCGCCGGGCGCAAAGTGCAGGTGGAATTTGTGTCGGCCAACCCGACCGGACCGCTGCATATCGGTCACGGCCGTGGTGCTGCCGTTGGCGATTGTATATGCCGTCTGCTCGATGCCTCCGGCTGGGATGTAACCCGCGAATTTTATTACAACGATGCCGGTGCGCAGATTAACAATCTGGCGCTGTCGGTACAGGCGCGCTGCAAAGGCCTGACCCCGGACGATGCCAGCTGGCCGGAAGACGGCTACCGTGGCGATTACATCGTCGAACTGGCCAACAGCTATATGAACGGCGATACCGTTGAATCTGCCGACCAGAGCTTTACCGGAGCCAAAGACGCCGACGACCTCGAAGCCATCCGTCACTTTGCCGTGGCTTATCTGCGTCGCGAACAGGATCTGGATTTAAAAGCCTTTGCCGTCGATTTCGATGTGTATTTCCTCGAGTCTTCCCTGTACAGCGAAGGCAAAGTCGAAGCCGCAGTAAAAACCCTGATCGACAATGGCTACACCTACGAAGACGGCGGCGCACTGTGGCTGCGCACCACCGATTTCGGTGATGACAAAGACCGCGTAATGCGCAAAAAAGACGGCGGTTACACCTACTTTGTTCCGGACGTAGCCTACCACCTCGACAAATGGCAGCGTGGTTTTGAGCGTGTGGTGAACGAGCAGGGCGCCGACCACCACAGCACCATTACCCGTGTGCGCGCCGGTCTGCAGGCGCTGAATGCCGGTATTCCAAAAGGCTGGCCAGACTACGTGCTGCACCAGATGGTGACGGTAATGCGTGGCGGCGAAGAAGTGAAAATTTCCAAGCGTGCCGGCAGCTATGTGACCCTGCGCGATCTGATCGACGAAGTGGGCCGCGATGCCACCCGTTACTTCCTGGCGGCGCGTAAAGCCGACAGCCAGTTAACCTTCGATATCGATCTGGCGCGTTCACAGTCGTCCGATAACCCGGTTTACTACATCCAGTACGCCCATGCCCGTGTATGCTCTATTTTCCGTAAACTGGCGGAAGCGGGTCAGAGCTGGACACTGGCCGAAGGCCTGGCAGCACTGCCAAAACTGGAACTGGAAAGCGAAAAAGACCTGATTGTAAAACTGGGCCGCTTCCCGGAAATTGTTAAAGTGGCAGCCAATAATCACGAGCCGCACAGCGTGGCGAATTACCTGCGCGATCTGGCCGGTGATTTCCACACCTACTACAACTCAGAAAAAACCCTGGTGGACGATGCCGATGTGCGTAATGCCCGTCTGGCACTGGCGGAAGCCGTGCGTCAGGTGATCAGCAATGGTTTGGGGTTATTAGGCGTTTCAGCGCCGCAGGAAATGTAACTGCTCTGGCTACCGTACTTGTTAATACGGCGTTGAAGTCGTGCTCGAAATGCTCACTTACGAATATGTAGGCTCCGCTTTCTCGCCCGACTTCGCCTTGTCTTAACGGCGTACGCTACACCAGAAATCAGCGCCTTTAATCAGTGTTAATGGGCACTACATAACAGGACAACGAAATGTCGGACAGCGCAAGTCGTATTCCCAAGTGGGTGTGGGTAACCACGCCAACACTGGCAGTCGCCTTTATCGGATTTATTCTGTATCTGGCGACTATTCCCGCCGGCGATGAACTGGAAGCCGTAAAAGGCGATGCCAAAAAAGCGCTGAAGCTGGGCGTGGAAAAAGCCAAAGAAGAAGCGGCAAAAGAAGTCGCCAAACCCAGCTATGAATTTTACCAGTTGCTGGAAAAACAGACCGTCGAAGTACCTAAAGTCGATGTGTATAAATCGACACCCAAAGATGCCGAAGTCAGTTACACCTATCGTTTACAGGCTGGTTCTTTCCGCTCTGCTGACGATGCCGAGCGCCTGCGCGCCAGCCTGCTGCTCGAAGGCCTGAATGCCTACCGTCAGGAGTCGACCGTTAATGGCAGCACCTGGCACCGTGTATTTGTCGGCCCCTTTACTGACCGCTCAAAGATGAACAAAGCACAGGATTTGCTGGTCAGCCGTAATATCAGTCCGTTAGCGCTGAAAGAACCGGTTAAGAAATAAACCGTGCACTATCAGCGCGCCAGGGACTGGCTGCACGAATTCTGGTTATTTGGTCTGAAGCAGGCCTATGCCTGCCTGTTCGGCGGATTTCTTTTGCTGGTAATGATTGTTACCCGTTACTGGTATCCGCTTGAATCCCTGCACCGTTACGATTTTATTTTTCTCGCTGCCATCGTCTTTCAGTTGCTTTTACTGGCCTTTAAGCTGGAAACCCTGCGCGAAGCCTGGGTGATCGTCGTATTCCATCTGGTGGCCACCGTGATGGAATTATTCAAAACCTCAGACGCCATCGGCTCCTGGGTTTACCCCGAAGATTATGTATTTGGCATTGGCAATGTGCCGCTGTTTACCGGCTTTATGTACAGCGCCGTGGGCAGCTATATTGCCCGCGTATGGCGGATATTCGATTTCCGTTATTCGTATTACCCGCGCCGCCGCTGGACCATTATTCTGGTGGTTCTGATTTACCTGAATTTCTTCAGTCATCATTTTATCTGGGATCTGCGTTGGCTGCTGCTGGGCGCAACCATCGTTTTATTTGCCCGCACCCATATTTATTTCCGTATGCATCGCGAGCATCGCCATATGCCGTTACTGGTTGGCTGGCTGCTAGTGGCCCTGTTTATCTGGCTGGCAGAAAATATCGCCACCTACACCAATATCTGGATTTACCCCAATCAACAGAATGGCTGGCAAATGGTGCCGCTGGCCAAGCTGTCCTCCTGGTATTTACTGATGCTGCTGAGCTTTGTGCTGGTGTCGTTAATTAACAGGATTGAGATACCTGTACAGCAGCAACGGCCGGATGGTTCCGGTAACTGAGACTGTATGCCACAGCGGGACTTGTTCAGGTAAATGACTATTAAGTGGCAATGCTGTTGTCAAATAAATTTAACAGTTCAGTAGTCTGCATCATGCTAGGATTGTTACCAATAAAATAGTAAAAGAAGCATCGTAATGAAAATTTCCGAGACCTTGCAGATGTACTGGCTTTGGCGTCCTCTACCATTTTCTAATTACTAAGTGCGATTTTTTTCTCGTAGTTTCTTTGTGCATGGATGCATTATTTTTAGTCATAATATTTGCTGGTGCATATCTTATTTTCTGTCCTTTGGCATATTGAAACGGCCAAAGATGTGGTAGTTCTTAATCTGAAATCTGGTTGGTAATTGGTCAGTTAGATAAGGCAGTAGAGAGATTTTTCCAATTTTAGAAATTGTGATTATCTATCTTAAAAATAAATTGAATATATTTACTTTTTTGTTAGGATCGCTTGCCGTATTTTTGCGGTGTTAAAATTGATAAAGGAATATTATGAAAAAAGTACTAATGGCGGGGATCTGTCTGGTCTCATTGTCCGGCTATTCGATAGCTTCTGGCTCCCCAATGGTCAAAACCTTGCAGGCCAGTTCAGCTCATGGAGGCCTAGTCGCACTTGGTGCATCATTTGATCACATTCGAGAGGAGGCGAAAACTGAAAGGTGCTTGCAGTTGTCTCCTGCTGAGATGCTTTCTTATGAAAGTAATTATGTAAGAACAGCCTGGGACGTTAAGGTTGTTTCTAGTCATGAGGAGTTAAGTAAGTTTTATAAATCTAATAATTCTGTGAGTGGTAATGGGACGTATAGCTCATTTACTGGTAGTGGGGGTTACTCTAGCCAGATCACCAGAGAAACGCACTTCGAAAAAGATACTTACGCTATTGCCGGACTTTTTGTTCGGTCAATGACGATGTTAAATGCAGTAAGCTCGGGCGAGATGTCAGACTTAAAGCCATCCGCAGCAGCAACTTACCATTCAAGTATTACAGATTTTCGTAATAGGTGCGGTGATGGCTATATCTCTAATGTTATTATGGGGGCAATGGCTCAGTTTTCACTTCGCATTACTGCCGTCAATGGTTCTACTTCTGTTACAAAATCTCAAGCTCTTACACTTCAGGCAGATATAAAAAACTACGGCTCTGGAAGTGGTTCTTCAGAAAGTACCAAAACGCTGGTGGAAAAATACAGAGGCTATTCGCTTGAGGCTGTGATTGTAACCGCAGGGATTGAAGGCAAGAGTGAATTAAACCTTTTGGCAATGGATATCAATGGATTGCTTAAGCTTATTTCGGATCTTAAAAATGATAAGTATTACAGTCCTGTTCCAATTTATTCTTTCGTGAATAATTATAAATTCAGCATGCCTGATATTCAGACGGTTAAACCGCGGTTTGATGCATGGCTTTCTGTAGCTCATCAACTAGAATCTCGTTGTTTTATATTTAATAATGATGTTGAACAAGCTGCTTTAGCGGATGCGCTATTAAACAATGGGCATCACATAACCACTTCCTGCTATGCTGCTGCAAGCTTGGTAGATTTGAAAATGGGTGAATGTTCTGATGCTAATAAGTTTTCTCAATGTGACGCCCCTGTTGAATCTGCTTGTCAGTCGCAAGGAATTGCGTGTAGTGATGTAATAAATGGTGATCTGATTCCGTCGTGGTCAAAATCTGATATTCATAAGCGTTATGCGAAGAAGTTCAATTCTGGTAGAACTCATGTCCGAGAGTTTGATGTTTGTCTGCCTGATGGAGTAATGTTTGATGTGGGGAGAGGAGATCGCGGTTACTATCGTACATCCAACAACAGGAATCACTTACATTCTCATGTTAATACCAGCTATCGTTGTGACAAAACAACTTTTTCAGTAAAAAGTAAAGGCGGTATTAATTTTAGTTCTGACATATATCTATATGGTTTGAAAGCTTATTTCTATACGATTTTGCATTGAAAATGCCAATGCTATCAATTTGGGTTTTAAAAACTTTCATTGATTGAATGTAACGATTGATAGCGGTATTGCTGATTGTCAAAGGAACCCTGTTTTTCAGGGTTCCTTTTATTATAATCATTTAGTGCGATTAGCATGGAACTCGTCAGAGTTGCTACCATACCGATATGGAGTAAATTTAAGTTTCAAATTGGGTTTCTATTGGTGGGTTAGTGATTAAACCCAATGCTACCGGTACGGTATAAGGTCAATTGATATTTAAAGTTGCGATGGATTGAATTTTTGCTGTTCAAATTTGCTTTTCGATGACTCTTGGTTGGAGATTCGCGATGGTGATTATGATGAACTCTAATTACTGAGTTTGTAGAGGTTGTGTATAGTGGTATTTTCTTTAAGTTGCTGAAAGGATGAAATATCAGTGAGAAATTTTATTAAAGTTATAATGTTGGCTGCGTGTTTGATCATTCAAAATACTGCCTGGTCAGATGAAGAGTTGCTGATTGGCTTTGCTGGAAGTGGAACTGAAACAGCAATGACCTCTTTCAGTGTTGGCTACTGTTCGGATTGTAAGTTCTCGATTGATTGGAAAAATCTTGATTACTCAACCTATAAAGGGGCTTACAGGCAGTATGTCTCACCATTATTAGACCATGTTGCGATTTCACCGATTTACGAGTCTTATCGTCGGTCAAATTGCTCATCAGGTTCAGGTTGTTATGACTCTTTTGTCGTTGAAGATATTTTATTGTCTGCCTACGCGCCAGCAATTACTTATTTTAACGGAAGTATTTATACAGCCTATGTAGATCGTGCTACGCAAGAAGTAAGAATGGCTTATAGTGATGATGATGGTTATTCATGGCAAATGATTAATAATAATCGCGGACGTGTTTTAACTTTGCGTTCAGCTGGACGTCCCGCTCTTTTAGGCTTCGGTGATCATTTGTATTTGGCTGTTCGTGGGCTGTCGAGCAAAAGTCTGTATATTGCAAAGTCCAATAATGGCAAGGATTGGCTGAGTTCTGATTTAGTTGTGCCTGGAGATAAAAGTGCCAGTGGTCCATCTCTAACAGTGCTTGGTGATACTATGTATCTGGCATTTAGGGGGGCATCGACTAATTACATTTACTATAAAACGTCTGTGCGTGGTGGAGTGTGGAGTGCCGCTAAACGTATACGTAAGCACAAAACCTCCAATACTCCATATATTGCTAGTTACGATGGTAAGCTTCATCTTGCCTATAAAGGCTCCAGCTCAAATAACTTATACATGTTGTCATCAGTTGATGGTGTAAACTGGTCGAACGAGCGTCGGCTGCCGTCCTCGATCAAAAGCAATCGGGGACCTGCAATTGCTCCATCAGTAATGGGAGGAGAGTTGTACATAGCATTTAAACATATTAGTACAAGCCAAGTTTTGTATTCGAAAAGTATCGATGGGTTAAACTGGAGTGCTCCAGTATCCAAAGAATTCTCTAAGACGTCTGGAAGCTTAAGTTTGACGCAAACTCATTATGGATATCTACGCTAATATTTATTCAGACGATGGTCTTGAACTGCTTACATCTACTGCTTAAAGCAGTAGATGTAGCGAATAATAATTAATTAAAATTTAGGATGTCCTTTCGGTCTGATCGGTCAGAATAAACCTGATGAGTACAGCGTCAGGCTCCCGGATGTCTTATTCGAAACCCCACTAACACTGTCGTGTAAGTATGCGACTGGTGCCGTGAATGAATTCAGTCCATCCACGGAATACGTCCAGTAAATGTTATTGGTACTAATCCCTTTGAATACCATATACAGTTTACCGTTATGACTTGCTATGGCCGGAGCCCGGTTGGACCTGTATCGATTGGATAGTGAAATGGCATTCGTCCAGGACATGCCGGCGTCGGTAGATTTCATAACATAAAGATCTCGGGTGGAAGCTCCCTTGAAGGCTGCGAATAAGGCACCATTATGTTCTGCAAGATATGGTGCATTTGAAGATTGTTCTGAATTCTTAACTGCAGAAATCCAGTTTGTGCCATCTACCGTATGAGTAAAGTAAAGACGCTTGCTGCTTGAGCCACGGAATCCAGCGACCAAGTGGTCAGCCCCATTTACTTTGACGACGGCCAATGTTGGACTGTAAGCACTCTGGTGGCTATTGATTCGTTTTGCCGCGCTCCAGCTAACACCATCGGAAGAACGCGAAATATAGATCGCATTCGAGCCTGAACCTTTAAAAGCAACATAAAGTTGATTATTAAATACCGCCAAAGATGGCTTATCCCCTGACTTGTGGCTATTGATCTGTTTAGGGATATTCCATCCAAATTGCGGTGTGTCGCCTACTTGTCGTGAAGATATCTTGAGCTTATAGTCCGGATCAACGAAGGCCATGTACATACGACCATTGAAATCGACGTAGGCTGGGGCCCGGTTGGATGTCTCGCTGAAAGATTTACCGCTCGTCTGATTATAGAAAAACTCTGGCTTGTCGTTCTTGCGGATTAATACAGATTCCGCATAAATATCATATTGTTTGGAAGGGCTGTCCAGAAAGCCAACAACACCAACAACGATCCCTGCCCTATTAACGGCCGAATAAATTGTGGCGGCAAGGCTATCGGATCCGAAAGCCCAGATGCTTGCAATACACTGTGCGGCACCTCTGGCCTCGACCACCGATATGCTGGTTAGTTCATCTTTAGAGAATGCAGTACATATAGGATCCGTTGGATTTGTCACACAAATGATTTTTTTCGCGTCAACACAGGGCTCAGCAAAATCCCTTACAGCTCCCAGTACTCCCTCTTTTATCGAAGTTCCGTTCTGTACGCCGGAGCCTGCATAGCCGATGGTTAGTGCCTCATCAGGCTTCTGAGTAATTAGTATGGGATTTGACATTGCGCTGACAGATATTGGCATCAGCAGCGTTGAAGCTGCAGTCAATATGAGGAATATACGATTTATATACATAGCAGAACTCATCCTGAGTAATTTGGGGGGAGGCTTTAGTCTATTCCGACTTGATACTATTATCAATCAAAAGAATTGCGCAGGATATAATATGAAAAAGAGCAGGTATCCGTAGGCAGAAAAATCTGCTGAAAACGGTCAGTTTATTGCCAGAAATCTGGTAGTCCAAGGCTGTTTATTCAGGTGGTATCGGGGTTGTTAAGGTCACCTTCTGCCAACATATCCAAACCAAACGCATTGGCATCCTTGCTCAGACTTAGCGAGACTTCGTCGGTGCTGACATAGTGTTGCAGAAGTTGTTAATACACTTCTGAGGATGCATATAACGGCTGTTACTAAACTGATTTTCGTACACGTTATATCACCTAGGCTGTTCATATTGTTCTGTACTTGCACATAGCCTGAGGCTCTGTCGATGGCACCCTGTAGATAAATAAGCATAATATTGTTGGAATGATAAAAGGATATCCATCTTAATCGCCGTTTTTTAACAAAAAATTAGTAATTCGACTCTGCTTATTCAAGATGTAAGAAATATGGAGAGGATTTTTTATAATTTCTGACGACCTGTGGCGAGGATACTCAGCTTTTGGATTATTTTAGATAGGATTTGGCCTAGGCTTATCCTTATCCTGAAATATGAATTGGCTCACAAAGGGGATAGTTAGCCCTGCACTACTTTACATAGACCCAAGCCGGCGGTATTTGGTGACCCGGTTTCCCGCTAGTGGTGTCAGATGTTGCTCTTGTCTTGTAAAGGTACAGAAACACTGTTTGAACGGCTGCATCATAGTGAACTACTGATTCTGATTAATCCCGAGTTGCTGAAGAACAGAAGTTAGGCTTGTGGAAATAGCCCACTGTTGTTTGCACGAATGGTCGATTCAGAGTTCTAGCTGTGATTGAAATCAAGGCGCTCTCTGATAATGCATTTCCGTTAGTATAAGCAGTCCATCACCGTGTTGAGGCTGGGGTAAAAAGCCTGATATACGCAGCTATGTTCCCTCCTCCACAAATCATGCTAGGGTGAGCATCCTGATAATCACTTAAGGGCTGGAATATGGATGTTCGTTCTTTGATCTCTCGTTTTGTCACTCGTTTTGCCAAGAACAGCGGGCTGATGCTCTGTCTTGGTGCTGCTGTCTTAAGCCCTGACAGTCTGGCGGATATTAATGCCGGTACGAACAGTGAAGACCGCTTCTGGATCAACCGCACGCACGATAATCTGGCTAAGTTTGATAACTATCAGGCGCAAACAGAGCAGACGCAGTCGGACGGTAGTGTTGCGGTTATCAGTGATGTAATGTTCAAAAAACCGGATGGCTTTTATCAGCAGGTACTGCAGCCGGATTCTCTCAGCGGTATTGAAGTCAGCCAGCATGCCGGGGTAATCACCCTGCATGATAAGCCGAACCAGCGGGCATTCATCGTCAGAGGGCTTGAGGATTATCAGGCGGGTGGTTCTCTGGAGACAATCAAAGATATCTATCTGTTCAACAAAGAGCACTACGAACAGACCTTTACGCCCTCTATTCACGTTGCTGACCGTCTGGCGGTCGGTATCGATTTTGTCGCCAGAGATGAAAGCGATGAAATCAGAAAGATAGAAGCCTTTGTCGATTATCATCACTCCCTGTTTATGCAGGCCCGGTTTGTATTTAACAATGGTGTTGAATCGACCATCAGAAACAACAGCATCGAATTCAATAAAGAAGGCCTGACGCTGCCGGAGATTAACTTACCGCAGAATACTCAGGTAAGAGTTTTGGATTTAAGTAAGAAAGCCCTGTCGCAGAAAGAGCTGAGTAAAAAGACTGCTAACAACATTGTCTGGCCGGAGGATAAAAATAATACCTGGAGTTTCTCGCAGCGTAAGTTTTACCAGCAAAGCAACAGCAGTGCGGCTTATTACTATGGTGATAAATTCTTTCTGCTGGCGATTGCCACACCAGAGGGAAGCCAGCCGGTAACTGTACCCGCCGTGCCGCTGACCATTGGCAATACGCCGGTGTTGCTCAGCCAGTTTCCGCTCTTTGCGCATTTAGCCTTTGACCATAAGGGCATCAGTTACACATTAGTATCCAACGCTCATCCTGAAAGCCTGTTGTCTATGGTGAAAGGGATGACTTCGGTGCAATAGCACGCGGAGTTATCCCGGCGTTGTTCAATACGCTGCAAGGCAGCGTATTGAACCCGGATTCCTGAATCCTTCTCTTAAAGTCCCTCTCTTCAAGTCCTTCTCTTAAATGCCTTATTTTCGGCCGTAATGCTCTTCTACCCAGGATGGGTGCTTCCACAGAATGCGGATATCACGATAGTGCAGAATATCCCGCCACATGCTGACAAACTCGGCGATCACTAACCGAAACGGGTTCAGGCTGTTAGCCGGACGGAAGTCGACGCCATAACGGATTTCGCCGGCATCTTTTTCATCGACAAAGGTGCCGAATAAACGATCCCAGATAATCAGCACACCGGCAAAATTAGTATCGATCTGTTTTGGGTTACTGCCATGATGCACGCGGTGGTGTGACGGTGTATTAAATACAAATTCAAACCAGTGTGGCAGTTTTCGCACGACTTCAGTATGGACAAAAAACTGGAAAAACAGGTTAAGTTCGAGAGCAATCACCGCCTGTTCGAGACTGAAACCAATCACCGCCGCAGGCAGCATGGCAACCAGCATAATACCGTTAAAGGACACAACCGGCGTCTGTCGCAGTGCGGTGGAAAAATTAAAACGCTCAGAGCTGTGGTGTACCCAGTGCCCGGCCCAGCCGTAGCGCACTTTGTGCATAAAGCGGTGCACCCAGTAGAAATTAAAATCGACCAGCACCATCAGCAGAATAAAATTCAGCAGCGGTGATGATGACTGCCACTGAAAGCCATAGCTCTGTACGGCCAGATAAATCACGGAACCAATAAAAATAATCGACAGTGCATCAAGCACTTTATAAATCAGACCGGTGCCGATATTGGCCGCCGATTCTTTCAGGTCGTAGGCATCGGTTTTTTCCTGACGTATCAGCCAGGCGCGTTCGGCAAACATGACGGCAAAAAATACCGGGCCGGCCAGAACGATAAACACAAGGGCGTGTAAGAAGTCTTCCATCTTTTTCTCCGCTGGGTTTGACATGCTGGCCAATCTACCGGGAAACTGAAAAGCAAAATGACTTTCTCGTGCCAGGTTTTTAGCATTTCATGCCAACTCCACAGAATGCAGGTATTGTCCGTGTCACCGGCAGCTGGATCCGGCTGCTTACCGACTGGCTTGATCAGAACGGGCTGGATGCCCCGGCATTGCGCGCAGCGGTTGCAGCCTACGGGCCGACCGATAATGTGCCGATTAACGACTGGGCGCAGATGCTGGCAGCGGCTTTTGCCCTGCGTCCGCAGGATCAGGCCGCCTCGCTGGCGTTAGCACGCCTGGTGACGCTTCAGCATACCGGCGTATTGGGTTATCTCGCGGCGGCCTGCGACAATCTCGGTCAGGCGCTGCTGAGTTATCAGCGCTTTGAGCGTTTATTTTATGGTGCTTCGGTGGCGCAGATTCTCAGCCGCAGCGTGGATAGCACTCAGTGTGTGGAAATCGCCTGGCAGCCGTTACCGGGGATGGCGCTGGTGGACGAAACAGCCATTGCCGCGCTGGTGCATATTACCCGGCAGAATCTGGTGCGTGATGTTGCCCTGCAGCA
>Ga0210039_1002510_pt1 | contig 15082 bp, 16 predicted proteins | sample CryGeyCG2114_250_3_FD_185460 | JGI IMG/M metagenome (GOLD analysis project Ga0210039, IMG submission 185460) | Groundwater microbial communities from aquifer - Crystal Geyser CG17_big_fil_post_rev_8/21/14_2.50 (SPAdes) (version 2) | ecosystem: Environmental > Aquatic > Deep subsurface >...
TCACGCGGGGTGACAAAATCCTTCAGCCCTTCATAGGTGAATGCCTGACCCGCCGGCCGGATGGCGCTGGGGGCAACCGGTAGTTCACCGCCGTGAAAATCGGGGTGGGATACCCGGCCGCAGTGCCATAGCTGCACAAAAATGGCGCCGCCTTTGGTATGTACGGCATCGGTGATGCTGCGCCAGCCGTCTACCTGCTCATCAGTATAGATGCCGGGTGTGGCAGGGTAGCCGACTGCCTGCTCTGAGATCTGGGCACCCTCGGTAATGATCACTCCGGCACAGGCGCGCTGCTGATAATATTCAAGCATCAGCGGGGTAGGGATGGTTGCCGGTGCGCGGTTGCGTGTCATTGGCGCCATCGCCATGCGATTAGCCAGTGTAAGCGCTCCCAGTTTCATTGGTGTGGTCAGATCGGTCATGTTTTCTCCTTGTCTTGCATTGAACGGGTATGAGCTTTTACGCTTGGCTTCTACGGTTGCCCGAAAAAGATATAGTTGGTGGCATAGTCACTGAACTCGAAGTAGACCTTCTTCTCACCGGCATCGGCCTGCATATTCAGGTTGCTATCCAGAATGCCATAGCCGAAGCGATAGGGGCGGGGAATATCGCCACTGGTGCTGATGGCGGTGGAGAGCTTGTCGATATGGATGAAGCGCTTGACCAGTTTGTCGCCGGCATAGATCTCCAGCACGCCGTCTGTGCCTGTGTAGTTTTGCACCACGCGGCTGATTTTATTCTGCTGCTCCTGCGTACAGGCTGCCAGAGCCAGCAGGCTGAGCACCATAAGCGTGATTCGTATAGATCTCATTTATCTGCTCCCTTGCGTTTCACGCGTGCGCCTGATGATGCAGAAGAGTGCTTTTGGCGCGTCGGCAGCGTCGTCAGGGCCAAAGCGGCTCTCCCGCGCCTCGACCAGTTCAAAACCATCGGCAAACAAGCCGCGGATATCCGCTTCATCATAACGACCGGGCGGGCCCATTTCGCTGGTCTCATCCTTGTGGAAGCACTTTAGCAGTAACATGCCTGCCGGTTTCAGCAGGCGCCTGATGGTGGTCAGGTAGGTCTGTTGGTCGCAGTCATCCGGAAAGCAGTGGAATACGCCGCGATCCACGATCAGATCGAACGGGGTGGCAAGGTGTGAGTTTAATATATCATCGACATGGCAAGCGATCTGTACGTCATCGGCAGCGGCCAGCTTTCTGGTGGTCTCAACGGCCGTCCACGATACATCGCTTGCTGTCACTGAAAAGCCCTGTTTTGCCAGTGCTACCGCCTGTGTGCCCGGACCGCAGCCCAGATCCAGTGCCGCACCCTCTCGCAGGCCAAGAGCCTCGAGTGCTTGCCTGATATCGGCATCCAGTGTGGCATGGAACCATGGCAGGCTCTCAACGCTGCTCTCCTGATAGCGAGCCTCCCAACCGGCTGCTGCCGGCGGCTGAAATGACCGCTCCCAGTGGCCACTGCGGACAATATCGGAGAGCGGCTTGCGTGTTCGTGCTGCATTTTCCGCCGCCTGAAAACTCTCATCAAGCAGAGCCATGTCACCGGCGTAGCCGAGTGCGGTTACGCTCATCAGATGCAGTGCGTCGGGAATGCCGAGTGCTGTTTTGAGCAGTGCCGGGTCAAAGCCACCCATCTGATGTGTGGCCAGCCCAAGCGCTTCGGCCTGCAGGCAGAGGCAGATGGTGGCCTGGCCGGCGTCGTATTCGGCCCAGCGGTTCTCGCTGCCATTATGGGCAAAGAGCGGATCGGCAACGGCGACAATCAATACCGGTGCGCTCTTGGCCCACAGCTGATTCTTCGCCGCAAGGCCGGCTACGACCTGCTGCCATGCGGCAGCGTCGGTAAAGCGATCGGCCACGACATAGCGCCATGGCTCCGCCCCGAAACAGGAGGGCGCCCAGCGCGCCGCTTCCAGACAAGTGGCGAGCTGCTCATGGCTTACCTGTCTCTGCGGGTCAAAAGCGCGTGTGCTCCAGCGTTCGGCCAGTATTCTCTCAATCGGTGCCTGTACGTTCATACGTTGTTGGGTCATTTATTTCTCCCTTATCGGTAAATCGAACAGTAAGACTTCCGCATCGTTGGCCTGATCGAAGTTTAACTGCGTGGCGCTGTCAATGTATGCGCCATCACCACCCTGCAGTGCGTTGCCACTCATTCGTACGCTCCCTTTTGCCAGGTGGACATAGGCACAACGCCCTTCGGCAACAGTGAATGATGCCTTTGAAGCGTGCAGTTTACCCAGATAGATCTGTGCATCCTGATGTATGGTTATGGAGCCATCCCGTCCATCCCCCGATGCCACACAGAGGAAGTGATTGCTCAAAAGGGCATCCGGAAAGGTTTGCTGCGCATACCCGGGCGCCAGGCCCTGACGGTCCGGGATGATCCATATTTGCAGAAAACGGGTGCGTTGGCTGCTGCTAGGATTGAATTCACTGTGCGTCACCCCGGTGCCGGCACTCATGCGTTGCACGTCACCCGGACGAATGACCGAGCCGTGGCCCATGGAGTCCCTGTGCTCGAGTTCACCTTCCAGCACGTAGGAGATGATTTCCATATCCCTGTGTGGGTGCGTGCCAAAGCCCTTACCCGGTTCGACCGTATCATCATTGATCACGCGCAGGACCGAGAAGCCCATATGTGCGCTGTCATAGTAATCGGCGAATGAGAAAGTGTGGTGCGAATGCAGCCAGCCATGCTCGACATGGCCGCGCGCATCGGCTTTTCGTACACGGATCATGGCTACCCCGCATCTGGTTTGGTGTGCGTACCATCGCAGAAGGGCGGATTTTTTGTGTGCTTGCACTGGCACAGAGCGACCATCTGTTTTTCGCTGATCTCAAGGGCCCGGGGTGTGAACCCTGTGCCTTCATGCGAGCCATCGCAAAACGGCTGATTGGCGGATCTGCCGCAGGCGCACCAGTAGTAGGTGCCGGGTTCCAGCTCCAGCACAGCCGGTTTTTTTGCAGCTATCGTTACTTCAGACATATTTTCCCCTTGATATTCTAGACCGCAAAGGACGCAAAGGAAAACCGGATACTATTGGTGAGAATGGGCCTGTTTGCGTTTCTTGTATCCCTGATGAATAAATCACCCATCATCCAGAACTTCAATCTCTATTTTCATTATGTTTGCTTTTCCTTTGCGTCCTCTGCGGTGAAAAAATTAAGTTACTGGCGGATGCCTTCGATGGAGAGGAACAGTTCCACGTTTTCAGCCACAGGGCCAAGCATGCCGGCTTTTTTCATGTTGTAATCCGACAGGTGCAGCGTGGTGTGGCCCTCAAAGCCGCGACGATAGCCGCCCCATGGGTCTGCACCGGTGCCGACCTGGCTGACTTCGATGGCGATCTCTTTATTTACACCATGCAGGCTCAGTGTGCCGTGCAGTGTGCCGCTACCCTTGCCGGTGGCCACATAGGATGTGCTGTTGAATGTGGTGGTCGGAAACTGCTCGACGTCAAAGAAGTCGGCGCTTCTCAGGTGCTTGTTACGCTCGGCATGGTTGGTGTCGAGGCTGGCTGTTTCTATGGTGACGTCGACCTTGTTGTTTTGCGGGTGCTGCTCATCATAGGTGAAGCTGCCGTCGAAGGTCCTGAATGAGCCAATCATCCAGCTGTAACCCAGATGTTTGATCTTGAATTCGATGAAGGCGTGCTGCCCTTTGATATCAAAAGCATAGTTTTCGGCAGCCTGAGCCGGCAGGGCAAAGGCCAGGGTGATGAGCAGTGTTGCAAACAGCTGTTTCAGTTTCATTTTGTTTCTCCTTTTGTTTTTCGGGATAGTCCCAACATACGCAGTAGCGTGATGTCCTTGTCGATAACGTGATGCTTGAGTGCGGCACCGGCGTGCAGCAGCGCAAGTCCCATCATGGCCCATGCTCCGGCCCAATGCACTGTGCCGATCAAGTCGGCCTGCTGCTTATCGAATGTGAATGTGGCAGGTATCGTGAACCAGTCGAAAATGGTGATGCCAACGCCTTCGGCTGTCGGAATCAGGTAGCCGCTGATCATGACGGTAAACATCAAGAGATAATGCAGTCGATGCACGCCAAGTGCGACAAACTTCTCCCACCACAAGCCCATCAGCGCCGGGCGTTCGTTGATCAGTCGCCAGAGCAGGCGAAAGAGCAGCAACAGCAGTAGCAGCATGCCGATGGATTTGTGTATCTCCGGCGCATCATGGTACCAGCGGTCATAATAGGTGAGGTCGGTCATCCAGATGCCGAGTGCGAACATGGCGAAGATGGTGATCGCCATCACCCAGTGGATGGCGATGGCAACCAGACCATAGGATGTGGATGTATTGCGTAACACTTCGATCAACCTCCGGTTAACATTCCCGCTGCGGGTGACGGAATGATGGTACTTCAGATGATTCATAAAAAGCATAAATAATAGATAGTCTTGATTAAGAAATCGAATCATCTAGTTTTTGTCGATGACTTTTGATCAGTTGCGCGCCTTCTGTGCCGTGGTGGAAAAGGGCGGCTTTCATGCCGCTGCCGAAGCGCTGTTCCGCAGCCAGTCGGCGATCAGTATTGCCGTGAAGAACCTGGAGCAGGAGCTGGGTCTCTCACTGTTTGATCGCAAGGGCTACCGGCCGCTCCTGACGCCGGAGGGGCAGGTGCTCTATGGCAAGGCCCGCAGTATTCTGTCGCGCAGCGATGATATGAGCAGTATCGCCCGCCATTTTTCCCGCGGTGAAGAGACCGAGATTTCGATTGCACTCAGTGCCATTGCTCCGGTGGAGCAGGTGCTGGATGTGATCAAGCAGATTTCCCAGGCCGCACCGGCTACGCGCATGAGTCTGCAGGTCGAGAATATGGGCGGCACGCTTGAGCGACTGCAGGAGAAAGCCGTCGATTTTGCCATTGCCGAACAGTTTTTTCCTGTCGAATATGCGCAACAGGTACGTCTGACCTCCACGCAAATGATCCCGGTGATCTCAACCGAATTCCCGCTGGCAGTTCGTTATCCGGCAATCACACTGTCCGATCTGGAAGCGTATGTGCAGGTGGTGGTACGCGATACCAGCCGCAATCAACCAAAACGTTCGGCCGGCGTGCTGGAGGGGGCGCCGCAATGGCTGGTCAACGATTTCGATATGAAAAAACGCATGATCCTTTCAGGTGCCGGCTGGGGGCGCATGCCGCGCCATCGTGTGCATGATGAGCTGGCAGACGGACGCCTGCTGGCGCTCTCCGGCAAGGGGCTGGATGCGCTGGATATCGATATGTATCTGTTCAGGCGTATGGGTGAGCCGATGGGGCCTGTTGGCGAGCGGCTCTGGCAGCTGCTGCAGCAGTGTCAGTATTGATGGTTTGACGCATTCAGCAGTGCTTTACTGAATCGGTGCATCGGCATCATCGATACTGTCGTCTAAAACAACTTCAAACTCGGAGTGGAACGCCTCGACAACCGTGGCTGCATCGCCGGCGCGTTTGAATTGTGCAATATGGCACAGGGCATCGCCCTCATAGACCAGTGGCAGATTGGTCCGACCGATAATAATGCCGGCTGCAGGCGCATGCACCTGCAGATCGGAGCTGCCGTAGGGGTCATCAATCAGCCCCAGTACATCGCCTCTGGCTACCTGTGCACCCATAGGCATCAGACTGCGATAGATGCCGCTCTGTGCTGCGCGTACCCAGTAGGAGTTCTTGGCCACCTGCGGAATATACGGGTTTTTTGTCTTGCGCTTGGGCAACATGCCGATTTCGCGCATGACCTGGATAATACCGCGCACACCGGCCCGGATGGAGACCTCATCAAAACGCAGTGCTTCGCCCGCTTCGTAAACCAGCCACGGTATGCCCAGTTTGCCGGCGGCCTCGCGAATGGTTCCCGGGCGTAGTGCCGCATCAAGCAGAATAGGCACAGGGAATGCATTGGCCATCTGACAGGTTGCCGGATCATCGAGCGTGGCGCGAATCTGCGGCAGATTGTCGCGATGGATCGCTGCCGTATGCAGATCGATGCCATGGGTGCATTTGGCAACAATCTCATGCAGAAACAGGTATGCAAGCCGACCGGCCATGGAGCCTTTCTCCGAGCCGGGGAAGCTGCGGTTCAGGTCCCGCCGATCGGGCAGATAGCGGATCTGGTGGATAAAGCCATAAATGTTGACGATAGGAATGGCAATCAGATCGCCGCGAATCTGGGCGAGAGCGGGGTGGGTTACCAGTCGGCGGATAATCTCCACACCATTGATCTCATCCCCGTGCAGGGCAGCACACACCAGCAGGCGCGGGCCTGCTCTTTTGCCGCGTACCACATGCACCGGCATATGCAGGCTGGTATGGGTGATCAGGGGCGGCAGCGTCAGCTCAATAATCCGGCGCTCACCGGGGCTAATCAGCTGCTCCCCGATAATCAGATCTGGCGTCAACCCTTACCCCGCGTGCGGGTGTTGCCTGACTTGGCATTGGCTTCGATAAATTCGATGATCATGCCGGCAACGTTTTTGCCTGTGGATGTTTCGATGCCCTGCAGACCCGGGGAGGAGTTTACCTCCATGACAACCGGGCCGTGATTGGAGCGCAGAATATCCACGCCGGCCACATTCAGGCCCATGATTTTGGCTGCCTGCAGTGCGGTCTGGCGCTCGGCGCTGCTGATTTTAACCAGTTGCGCACTGCCGCCCTGATGCAGGTTCGAGCGGAATTCACCCTCTTTACCCTGCCGTTTCATCGCAGCCACCACTTTACCACCGACAATGAAGCAGCGGATATCGGCGCCGCCGGCCTCCTTGATAAACTCCTGTACGAGGATATTCGCATTCAGGCCGTGAAAGGCATCAATAACACTTTCGGCCGCCTGATTTGTCTCTGCCAGCACGACGCCGATGCCCTGCGTACCTTCGATCAGCTTCACCACCAGTGGCGCACCACCGACCAGTCTGATCAGATCCTCGGTATCATCGGGGTAACGGGCAAAGCCGGTCACCGGCAGCCCGATGCCGCGGCGAGCCAGCAACTGCAGGCTGCGCAGCTTGTCGCGTGAGCGTGTAATGGCGACCGATTCATTCAGCGGATAGACATTCATCATCTCGAACTGGCGCAGCACAGCCGTGCCGTAAAAGGTAACCGATGCGCCAATACGCGGAATAATGGCATCAAACCCTTCCAGTTTCTCACTGCGGTAATGTACGGATGGATTCATCGACGTGATGTTCATATAGCAACGCAGGTGATCGATGACCCGCACTTCGTGACCGCGTGCTTTTGCCTCCTCAACCAGTCGATTGGTTGAATACAGCTTCGCATTTCTGGATAAAATGCCGATTTTCATACTTGCTCCTTGTGTAGAGAGGGCTGTCCGGGCTTGCCCAATATATATGACTGCCCCGGGTCAACCAGCAGACGGTGTTCCATAGCGGTTCGGCCCAACAATACACGAAAACGCATGGAGTCACGATTGGTCAGCGTGAATTCAATGGGGAAATGCAGCGCTCCCATCTCAATGGTAGAGGTGATGACCGGGCGAAGCTCGCGGTGGCCGCCTGAATCACTGACCATGCGTTCGTCGGTGATTCTGGCCTCACAGAATATTTCAATATCGGTCTGCTGTTGAAACGGGTGCATGCCAAAGCGGATCCAGGGGGATCCATCCTGCGTGAACCGTTCCTGACTGAAGGCATGCAGGCACGATGTTCTGGCGCCTGTATCCACCTTGACCTTGATGCGAGGGATGCCCAGTTCGGGGAGGGCTGCCCATTCGCGCCAACCAACAGTAATCATCTCCATGGACTCACTCTCCCGCTGATTCATTCTGTTTCATTGCCCGCCATTGAAATACCACGCTCGCAGACTAGGAGGCAATCGAATCAATGGGAAGAGGATGGGCCTTATTGCAATCGTGGTGCTTAAGCAGCACCCACGCCGCTCGTGCTATCGGTACGCTTGCTCAGGCGTTCGACCAGCATGATCCACAGTGGTGCCAGCAGCAGGGATACGCCGATCACGGCTATCGCGGTTTGATATCCCTCGAATGTAATAATTGCCGAGCTGTAGCCAATGGCGACAAGCACGAAACTGAACTCTCCGATCTGCGCCAGCAGTGCCCCCACATAGAGACTGTCACGCCATGATTCGCGCAGCAGCCGGAATACGACGGCATTGATGAAGGTGTTGGTGGCAAATGCAGCCGCCACCAGAAATACAACCTGCCCGAGATGACTCCACAGGAAATGTATATCCACCAGCATGCCGATGGAAATTCCCGTGCCGATGCCAGCATCATGCCTGCGACAAAAGCGCCCAGTGCGGATGAGAGTGACAGCAGGCCTGTCATCAGGGCCAGACCGAAGCAGATGATCAGGGCAACAAAAACCTGTAAATCCCTGTCCTGCCCGACTATCCGGTGAACCCAGGGCAGGTGAATATGCTCCTGTAAAAACATCCACATACAAAGTCCCGCAATAATGACGGCACCCGTAGTCTGTCGCAGCAGCTCCGCACTGCCTGCCTGCTCGTCACCATACATGCCGATCAGCAGCAGCATGGGAATCACGGCCAGATCCTGCATCAGCAATACCACCAGCGCATTCTGACCCGCACGGCTGGCCAGCTCCCCCCGACTTTGCAGAAAGTTCAGTACCAGTGCCGTGCTGGAGAGGCTGATCACGAAGCCGATCAATACCCGCCTGGCCAATGGCCAGTCCAGAAACCAGCCGATTGCCCAGGCCAGCGCAAGGCTGGCGGCGATTTGTAGCAGGGTGCCGATCAGGGCAACACGCCAGTTTGCGGCCAGTTTGCGCGGATGCATTTTCAGGCCGATGAAAAAAAGCAGCATGACAACGCCGAAGGCACCGAGCCTCTCGAGGGTAATATGGTCCGTAATCAGGCCGAGCCCCTGCGGACCGAGTACCACGCCGGCAATCAGATAGGCTACGACATTGGGTTGCCCTATGCTGCGCAGCAGCAGTGATAACATAAGAATAATGAGTATCATTGCGACCAGCGGCGGCAGGATAGGATCCATGTGCATGGGCTAGAACCATCCCTTGCGTTTGAAAAAGAAGATCATGCCGCAGGCGATGCAGGCCATCAGCAACCAGAACAGCGGGTAGCCGTAGCTCCAGCCCAACTCGGGCATGCTCAGCGGTTGTGAGCGGTCGAAGTTCATGCCGTAAACGCCGGCGACGAAGGTCATCGGGATAAAGATGGTGGAGATCACAGCCAGCACTCGCATGGTTTCGTTGAGGCGGTTGCTGACGCTGGAGAGGTAGATATCGAGAATGCTGCCTGCCATATCGCGGTAGGTTTCCAGCAGATCCATGATCTGGACGGTATGATCATAGCAATCGCGCAGGAAGATGCGGGTATCTTCGGCAATGAAATCGCTGCCTTCGCGCAGTAGTTGCGTAATCACCTCACGTTGGGGCCAGACCATGCGGCGCAGCAGAATTAACTCCCGCTTGAGCATGTGAATGCGATCGAGCAGGGCGCGGCCGCCGCCGGATTCGGTAATATTATCTTCCAGCTCTTCGAGTTGCAGACCGAAAGACTCCAGTACCGGGAAGCCCTGATCGATGACCAGATCGAGGATGGCATATAACAGGTAATCCGCCCCCCGCTTGCGTATACTGGAGGATTTTGTCTGCATGCGTTTGATCAGCGGCATGAACGGATCATCCGGCCCCTCACAAAAGCTGATTATATAGCGTGCGTTGGCGAACAGGCTGATCTGGCGGGTGATGACCTGTTCCTGCTCAAATATCGGCAGACTCATGATCAGGAACAGTTGCTGATCGAAAGGCTCGATCTTGGGGCGCTGGCCGGTATTGAGCACATCCTCCATGGCCAGCGGGTGCAGATCGAATGCTTCGCCCAGCGTACGCAGCAGTTCCGGTTCAGGGTGTCCCTGCAGATGTAGCCAGGTGACCGTTTCCTGTCCAATATAGGTCAGGCAGTCGGCGACTGCAGCATCCTCATTCAACAGGAATGTGTCCGGCGAATAATCCAGCAGGCGGATGCGGGCAGGGGCTGCCTGCGGTGCGAGCGGTTCGGCCAGTGTGCCGGGGGCTGTACCCGGCGTATGATAGCGTTTACCGAAATATGGCTGCCTTGCGGCTTTCATACGTGCCTTTTTCATCGCCTCTACCTCCGCTTTCGTATACTCTCAAAGCGCACAGGATGACATCGAATCCTGTGGCGCTGCCTAACGGATGTACGCATCCGAGGCATAACGTCGCATCATATGGTGACTGTTGAAAATAGATGCATTCTTGCTGATGGCCCCCTGCATCACGGCAATCCAGCCGTCCCGGTCATCGTGGTAGAGAGGCAGCACAATCTCCTCCAGCTTGGCATAGAGAGCGTCGGCATCATTTTCATTGGCTATATCGCAACTCTCACCATCATCGCAGCTGTCACCGATGGCCCAGCCGGTGACACCTTCAATGCAGCCCTCGACCCACCAGCCGTCCAGCACAGAGAGGTTGGGCACGCCGTTAAACGCCGCTTTCATGCCGCTGGTGCCCGAAGCCTCGAACGGCTTGAGCGGGGTGTTGAGCCAGATATCGGCACCGGAGACCAGTTTGAGGGCAATATCCATGTCGTAGTCGGGCAGAAATACGATGGGAATGTCGCCGGCCAGCTGCTCTATATGTTTATACAACTGCCGGATCAAAGCCTTGCCGGGTTCATCCCGCGGATGGGCCTTGCCGGCAAGCACGATCTGGAATGGTCGCTGCCGGGCAATTGTGCGCAGACGTTCGATATCGTAGAAGAGCAGATCCGGACGTTTATAGGCAGTCATGCGGCGGGCAAAACCGAGGATTGGTATGGTCGCATTCAGTGCTATGCCGCAGCGCTCTTTTACCAGCGTAAGCAGTTCGGTTTTGGCCTCGACATGCGCCTGCCAGACCTGCTGTTTTGGAATGCAGCAGTCGGCGCGTACCAGCTGTTCCGGTTCATGGCACCAGCCGGGCAGATGGGCGTCATATAGCTTGCGGAAGGGAATGCTTGCCCAGGTGTGCGGATGTACACCGTTGGTGATGGCCCGCACGCGATAGCCGGGAAACATCCGGCGCGATACTTCGGCATGACGTTTGGCGACACCATTGACATAATCGCTCATGTTCATGGCCAGCCGGGTCAGATTCAGTTCATCCCGACCGGCCAGACTGAGCAGGGTTTTGTTGTCGATGAAATCATCAAGCAGGCGATGGACAAGCTCATAGGGGAATCGATCCTGTCCCGCTTCGACCGGTGTATGGGTAGTGAAGTTGCACAACTCACGCACGGCAGGGATATCATAAGGCGCTTCCCCCGGTCGCAGATCATCCGCCGGGTAGGCATGGCGGCGCAGTAGCTCGAGGGTGAGCAGAGCAGAGTGCCCTTCGTTCAGATGGTACTGGCGTATATTGAAATCGAGTGCGTGCAGCAGCCTTGCACCGCCGACGCCGAGCACAATCTCCTGTTTGAGCCGGTATGCGGCATCGCCGCCATAGAGCCGGTCGGTGATCTGGCGGTCTTCAGCAATATTTTCATCCAGGTCTGTGTCGAGCAACAGTACAGGCTGGCGACCGCCCAGATAGCTTTCCAGCACATAGAGCCAGCCGCTGACCCAGACGCTGCGCTCTTCAATGGTTACGGCCACCTTGGCCGGCAGGGGGCGTGCATACTTTTCAGGCGTCCAGGCGTCGGGGCTCTCGCTTTGGCTACCCTGATCGTCCAGTGTCTGACGGAAATAGCCGAGTCGGGAGACCAGTGTGACGGCTACCATCGGCATTTCCAGATCAGCGGCTGAGCGCAGGGTGTCACCGGCCAGTACGCCGAGACCGCCACTGTAGGTGGGGATGTTATTCTGCAGCGCAATCTCCATCGAGAAGTAGGCGATGCGTTCGTTGCGGATATATTCTCTGAGCACGGGTCTCTCCTTGTTCGGCTATCCGGTTATTCAGGCTTTACGGCCGCTTCGAACTCCTCTTTCAGGCGGTCCATATGACCGTAAACAATCAGCTGATCACCTGTCTGCAGCGGTTCGTTCATGCGTCGCGCATGCATCCATGTTCGTCCACGCTCCACACCGAGTACGAGTGTATCCTTGTGGGCCGTGCCGATCTGGATAATGGATTGTCCTGTCAGCGGGGAGTCAGCGGTCACTTCGATCTTGACCAGACCAAAGCCGTCAACAAGGTGCAGCAGCTCCTCCACCGGTTCAAATTCGAATAGCGAACTGCGGTATAACAGGCGCTCGACCATATTTTCCCACCGTTGCATCAGCCCGATGTGGCGGGCGAGCAGATAGATCAGCAGGAGTCCGAGGCAGAAGACAAGGATGTTTCGCGGCAGGTTTTGCGATGTGGTGGTGACGAATGAAGAGGTGCCGCTGACAGTCACGGCAACAATACCTGCGTAGCCGCCGATCATCAGCATACTGATTATTTTTCGACGAGTCGGGTGATTGACGACCTTTTCAGCCTCATGGGTGGTGAAGCCTGTGGCGGTGAAGGCGGAGAGTGCCTGAAATTTTGCCTGTTCGTAGTGCATACCTGTACGCACCAGAGCGATGGCGCCGGCTCTTACAAACAGCATCGAGAGCAGGATGGCCATCAATGTGGGAATGAGAAAATACAAGCCGCTCATATCATCGCCTCCGGACATGAACTGGACAGCAGAGATCAGTTCATCTTGAGAGGGTAGTGGATCAGACCGACGAGTACAATGGATCGATTTTCTCGGGCAGACGCTTGGCGCGAGTGGCTCTGCGCAGGCAGTCGCGCAGCTGTATAGCGAGGGTTGCGGATATAAAAATAGCCGCCCCTGAACGGGGCGGCTATCGCTTTATTTAATCATCATCCCAGTTGTCGCCCCATTCATCTTCATCGTCATCCCAATCTATACGGTGTGTTTTTTTCTGCCCGACGTTCCACAATACGTCATCTTCATCTTCTGGCAGGTCATCAAAATCGTTATCAGGATCGTATCCCATCGTTGTACTCCATCTGTGGTGTTAGTGCCGCAGCGGTATTCGAAAGGCAAGCAAGGGCCATGTAAAACGCAATATTTCGTACGCAGTGGACGAAGAAGATGAACACCTAAGCGGCGTAAGCAGGGGTGGCGGGATGCGTTAATGACCGGGGTAAACATCACAACGCTTTATCAGTCATTCCGTCGGGAGGGGCTGTAGCGAAACCGGGGTCTACTGATGATTGCCGATGCATGGCTGTTTGCCACACTCTCAGTCAGTTGCGGTGGCAGGCTCGGCAGGACTAGTCGGCGGCATGTTTGATCCGGTCGCCGATCAGCTGGCCGAGCTTGGCCATGCTGAATGGCTTGGAGAGAACCTCCGTGTTTTCTATGCCGATGCCGCTGACCATCGAGGAGTTCAGGTCATAGCCGGTAATAAACACAATGGGTACTTCCCGATTCTTGCGACGGATCTCTTTGGCTGATTCAATACCGCCAAGTACCGGCATGACCACATCCATCAGTATCAGGTCTATCTTATCCGTATGCTGGCTATAGGTATGGATGGCCTCCTTACCGTTACTGGCATCAATGGTTTTGTAACCGAGTTTATTCAACACTCTTGCTGTAGAGAGGTGCAATTCATCATTATCGTCGACAAGCAGAATGGTTTCACCGCTGCCGGTATGGTCGGATGATGTCGATGCGGCAGGCGCGATGCTTTCCATGCTGGTCATGGGCAGGAATATGGAAAAAGTAGTGCCTTTACCTGTGCTGCTCTGCACATCGATAAAGCCACCGTGTGATTCTATGGCGCCATGCGCTACCGACAGGCCGAGGCCGGTACCCTCGCCAACGCCTCGGGTTGTGAAAAATGGTTCAAATATTTTGCCCATATGGCTGTTGCTGATGCCACTGCCGTTGTCTCGTATCTGGATACGCAACCATTTGTTCGAACTCAGCTTACAGGCTCTGGGCGAGTCTGCATCAGAAGGGGTGTAGGGGGCAGCCGTCACTTCAATGCGCGGCTTGCTCACATCGGCAACGGCGAGGCGGGCATTATTCACCAGATTCATCAACACCTGCTGAATCTGGGTTACATTCATCAAACAGTGCATCGGATGCGGATCAATCTGCAGATCGAATTTAATATCAACAGGCATGTTGCTTTGCAGTATTCTGCAGGTGGACTGTACAATGGTATTCAATTCACCGTTGGTTTTACGGACATAATCATTCCGTGCAAATGTCAGCATAGACTTGATAATGGCTGCTGCCCGCATACAGATGTTGTTGATTGAGGTGAGTTTTCGCTCCAGATCAATATTACCCTTGGCCATCAGTTGAGCCAGATAGAGATTACTGACGATGGCAGCCAGCATATTATTGAAGTCATGCGCGATGCCGCCGGTCATGATGCCCAGGCTCTCCATGTGCTGGGAGTGTTCGAGTTGGTCGCGAATAGACTGTTTTTCAGCCTCCAGCCGGATACATTCGGTCATATCCTGCATCGTTCCTTCCACAGAGACAGCCTGACCTGTTGCATCAAAGCGCAGTGTGCCGCGCACCTGCAGCGTCAGTTTCTCGCCATGCGTATTGTTGATATGCTGGGTATGTTCGAATGCCTTGAGTGTGTGTTGTTGCGGGAGCTTGTCGAAGAATGAACGCATTTCATCGCGCTCTTCGCTGACGATGAACTGCAACCAGCTTTCCGGCGTCAGTTCCTGATCGGCTTCCAGAGCGAACAGTGTCCTGATGCCGGGAGAGCAGTTCAGCTCTTTGCTGTTGCAGTGCCATTTCCAGCTGCCGATTCTGGCCATGCGCTCTGCCTGTGCCAGCAGTACCCGCTGCTCTTCAGCATGCTGGAGCAAGCGGCCGCCGCGTAACAGATAATGTGTTTTATGCCCCAGTAGCTTCCAGTTCACCGGCTTGGTGATGAAATCGGTCGCTCCTGCATGATAAGCCCGGTCGATCGATTGATTGTCCTCATGCCCTGTCATGACAAGCACCGGCGTATGGCATCCATGCGCGGATGCGCGGATGCGCTGGCAGACGGTATACCCGTCCATGACAGGCATTTCCAGATCAAGCAGCAGGATATCCGGTTGCTGCAGGTCGAATAGTTGCAGGGCCTGTTCACCATCTGCCGCCTCACAGG
>Ga0210039_1002511_pt1 | contig 15076 bp, 15 predicted proteins | sample CryGeyCG2114_250_3_FD_185460 | JGI IMG/M metagenome (GOLD analysis project Ga0210039, IMG submission 185460) | Groundwater microbial communities from aquifer - Crystal Geyser CG17_big_fil_post_rev_8/21/14_2.50 (SPAdes) (version 2) | ecosystem: Environmental > Aquatic > Deep subsurface >...
ATCGTCGGGAAAACGATCCCCCGGATCGTTTTCTGATCCGCCTCATACCTTGAATGCCGGGCTGTGGTTCCGGCGCGGTCGTCTCGTCATGGTTTTCTCCTCGCTCGCGGCAATCATGCCGCTGTTGAGAAGGAAATCCGCTTATCCCGGCTGTTCAGTTTTCCCGGGCCACCTCAGCATGGCTTGCCGCAGTCATGCCGGGTCTCGCGGCACCCCCTTGCACCGCGCCGCCGTGACGCGTATCCGCCCTGCCTTGCTGTCATTGAGATTTCGCGCCTGCGATGTTAGGTTGAGGGCAAGCCTTGCGTCCCGGCATGGAGGGCGCTTTATCTGGAGGACGAGGTTCTGTCCCATTCTGATCCTGCGACCGGGTTGCCGGTCGGGCCGCGGGCGGCGCGGATGAGTGCCACCAACCCTGAAGCCGATGCCAGCGCAGACCTTCTGGCCCGCGTGCTGGCCTCGCTTGACGATGACAAGGCCGAAGAGGTGGTGCAGATTGATCTGCGCGGGCGCTCGGATATTGCCGATTACATGGTGATCTGCTCGGGTCGCTCGACCCGGCAGGTGGCGACGATTGCCGAAAAGCTGGTGGACCGGCTGAAGGCCGATCTTGGCCTGATCTGCAAGATCGAGGGCAAGGAAACCGGCGACTGGGTGCTGATCGACGCGGGCGATGTCATCGTGCATGTCTTTCGCCCCGAGGTGCGCGAGTTCTATCAGTTGGAAAAGATGTGGCTTCCCGGCAGTCAGCATCGACCTGATCCGATTTGAATGCGGCTGCATCTGTGCGCCGTTGGCCGGATGCGGGCGGGGCCCGAGCGGGCGCTGGTCGATGATTATACCGCGCGGTTTGATCGGGCGGGGCGGGCGCTGAGCCTTGGCCCGCTGGTCGAGCATGAGGTCGAAGACAAGCGCGGCGGCGGCATGGCGGCCGAGGCCGAGCTGCTGGCGCGCGCGGTGCCGGATGGCGCGGTGCTGGCGGTGCTGGACGAGCGCGGGCGGGTGCTGAGCAGCCCGGAATTTGCCGCGCAGTTGGCGCAGTGGCGTGATGCCGGGCGGCAGGATCTGGCCTTTGTGATCGGCGGCGCGGATGGCATCGCCCCCGCCCTGCGGGCGCGCGCCGATTTCGCGCTGTCGTTCGGGGCGATGGTCTGGCCGCATCTGCTGGTGCGGGTGATGCTGGCCGAGCAGCTTTACCGCGCCGCAACGATTCTGGCGGGCGGGCCCTATCACCGGGCGTGACAGGGAACCCGCATGAGGCCTGCTCGGGGTCTCCAAATGCGCTAGACAAAATGAGGTCAAGGGCAACCGCAAGCCTTTCTTGTTCGATTTGACACGCGTCAAATCGGGCCGCGCCTGCCTGCCCCCGGCAGGCGCGAATTGCGCCAGCCAGGCAGACGCGGCCCGATTTCCGACCGACAGCGTTTTCCGGCCCAAAGGCTTGCCCTGAACACCACGAAGAGCGCAGCGGTTGCTCTGGCGGCGGCGGGGCGGTAGAAATGCGCCAAAGCAGCGAAAGGCAAGCCGATGACCGCACCAAAGCCCGTGGTTCTGTGCATCCTTGATGGCTGGGGGCTGCGCGCAGACCGTGCCAACAACGCCCCGGCGCTGGCCGATACCCCGAATTTCGACCGCCTGATGGCCACCTGCCCGCACAGCACGCTGGTCACCCATGGCCGCGACGTTGGCCTGCCCACCGGGCAGATGGGCAATTCCGAGGTCGGCCACACCAATATCGGCGCGGGGCGGGTGGTGGCGATGGATCTGGGCGCGATCGACCTTGCGATCGAGGATGGCTCGTTCTTTCAGAACCCGGCCCTGCTGGCGTTCATCGCCCGGCTCAAGGCCAGCGGCGGGGTGGCGCATCTGTTCGGGGTGGTGTCGGATGGCGGGGTGCACGGCCATATCCTGCATGTGCTGGCGGCCGCCCGCGCGCTTGCCAGCGCCGGGGTGCCGGTCTTGCTGCATGCGGTGACCGACGGGCGCGATGTCGCGCCGTCGTCGGCGGCGGAGTTCATGGCCACCATCCTGCGCGATTTGCCCGCCGGGGCGCGGGTGGCGACGGTGATCGGGCGCTACTGGGCGATGGACCGCGACCACCGCTGGGACCGGGTGGCGCGGGCTCATGGTGCCATGGTGCGCGGGCAAGGCGAGACCGCCGCTGATGCGCTGTCGGCAGTGCAGGCGGCTTACGCGCGCGGTGAAACCGACGAGTTCATCGCGCCATCGGTGATTGCAGGCTACGACGGCGCCCGTGATGGCGACGGGCTGTTCTGTCTCAACTTTCGCGCCGACCGGGCGCGCGAGATTCTGGCGGCGCTGGCGCAGCCGGGGTTCGCGGCGTTCGATCGCGGTCGCGCCCCGCTCTGGGCGGCGGTGCTGGGGATGGTCGATTACTCGGCGGCGCACAACGCCTACATGACCGTCGCCTACCCCAAGCCGGTGCTCACGAACACGCTGGGCGCGTGGCTGGCCAGCCACGGCAAAAGCCAGTTCAGGCTGGCCGAGACCGAGAAATACCCCCATGTCACCTTCTTTCTGAACGGCGGCAAGGAAGTGCCCGAGGCGGGTGAAGACCGCTACATGGCGCAATCGCCGAAGGTCGCGACCTACGATCTGCAACCCGAGATGTCGGCGGCCGAGGTGACCGACCATCTGGTGGCGGCGATCGGGCATGGCTATGACCTGATCGTGGTCAACTATGCCAACCCCGACATGGTGGGCCATACCGGCGTTCTGGCCGCCGCGATGGCGGCTTGCGAGGCGGTGGACAAAGGGCTGGGCCGGGCGCTGGCGGCGCTGGCAGCGGCGGGCGGGGCGATGATCGTGACCGCCGATCACGGCAACTGCGAGACCATGGTCGATCCGGTGACCGGCGGGCCGCACACCTCGCATACCACCAACCCGGTGCCGGTGATTCTGGTGGGTGGGCCGACGGGCGCGGATCTGCGGCCGGGGCGGCTGGCCGATCTTGCCCCGACCCTGCTGCACCTGATGGCGCTGCCGCAACCGCCGGAAATGACCGGCAAAAGCCTGCTCAAAGCATGATCCGGGCGCTGGCCCTTGCCGTGCTGGTAAACCTTGGCCCTGCGGCGCAGGCGCAAAGCGTGGCCGGGCAGGCAGGGCAGGCCGCGGCTGATCTGCAAACCGCGGTGGCGGCGCTGGATGCCGCCGTCGGGGCGCGCGATCAGGTGGCGGCGCTGACCCGGACCATCCGCGCTTACGAGGTCGGGCTTGGCGCATTGCGCAAGGGGCTGCGCGAGGCCGCGATCCGCGAGGCGACGCTGGCACTGCTGTTCGAGGCCAAGCGCGAGCAGGTGGCGCAACTGCTGGGGGTGCTCAGCCGGATCGAGGCCGACCCCGCGCCCCTGCTGCTGCTGCACCCCGACGGGCCGCTGGGGCTGGTGCGCTCGGGCATGTTGCTGGCCGATGTCACCCCGGCACTGCACGCCGAGGCCGAAGCGCTGCGCGCCGATCTGGCGGAAATCCGTGATCTCAAGGCGGTGCAGGCGGCGGCGGGTCAGACCCTGAGCACTGGCTTGCGCGCCGCCCAGCAGGCGCGCACGATCCTGAGTCAGGCGATTTCGGATCGCACCGATCTGCCGAAGCGCTTGACCGATGACCCCGAGGCGCTCAAGCGCCTGCTGGCCAGCGCCGATACGCTCGATGCCTTTGCCGCCGGGCTGGCCCCCAGCGTGACCGAAGCCGAGGGCATGCGCGATTTTGCCGCCGCCAAGGGCACTCTGCCGCTGCCGGTGCTGGGCGCGGTGGTGCGCCGCGCGGGCGAGGCCGATGCCGCCGGGGTGCGCCGCCCCGGCCTGCTGCTGGCCACCCGCCCGCGCGCGCTGGTCACCACCCCCTGGGCCGCTACCATCCGCTATCGCGGCCCGCTTCTGAGCTACGCAAACGTGATCATCATCGAGCCGGGCGACGGCTATCTTTTGATTCTGTCGGGTCTGGACACGGTGTATGGCGAAGTGGGAGAGGTGATTGCCGCCGGGGCGCCGCTGGGCCTGATGGGCGGGGCGGGGCCGGAAGCGGTCGAGTTTCTGGTTACGGCGCAAGATGGCGGTGGCGTGCAGGGCACGGAAACGCTTTATATGGAACTGAGGCAAGGGGCAAAGCCGGTCGATCCGGCCCCGTGGTTTGCCGCAACAAGGGAATAGCATTGCCATGAGGAAATTCGTGATGGCAGCACTTGGCGGCACGGTGGCCGGGGTGCTGCTGACGACGCAGGTCGCCGGGCCGCTGATCGCCCAGGAGGCCACCAAAAGCGCATCGGTTTACGAGCAGCTTGATCTGTTCGGTGACATCTTTTCGCGCATCCGGGCGCAGTATGTCGAGGAAGTGCAGACCGACAAGCTGATCGAGGCCGCGATCAACGGCATGCTGACCTCGCTTGATCCGCATTCCAGCTACATGCCGGCCAAGGATTTCGCCGACATGCAGGTCCAGACCCGGGGCGAGTTCGGGGGCCTCGGCATCGAGGTCACGCAGGAAGAGGGCTTCATCAAGGTGGTCTCGCCGATCGACGACACCCCGGCGGCGGCGGCGGGGATTCAGTCGGGCGATTTCATCACCCACGTCAACGGCGAATCGGTGCTGGGGCTGACGCTGGACGCGGCGGTCGAGATGATGCGCGGCGAGGTTGGGTCGGAAATCATCATCACCGTGGTGCGCAAGGATGTGCCCGAGCCGTTCGACGTGTCGATCATCCGCGACGTGATCAAGCTGACGGCGGCGAAATCGCGCGTCGTGGGCAATACCGTGGTGGTGCGGCTGACCACCTTCAACGAACAAACCTATCCGGGGCTCGAAGAGGGCATCCGCAAGTCGGTCGAAGAGGCGGGCGGGATCGACCAGGTGAACGGCTTCGTGCTCGATCTGCGCAACAATCCCGGCGGGCTGCTGACCCAGGCGATCAAGGTGTCGGATGCGTTCCTCGAGACCGGCGAGATCGTCTCGACCCGCGGTCGCAGCGCCGGTGACGGCGAGCGTTTCAATGCCACGCCGGGCGATCTGACCGGCGGCAAGCCGTTGGTGCTGCTGATCAACGGCGGCTCGGCTTCGGCGTCCGAGATCGTGGCGGGGGCGTTGCAGGATCACCGCCGCGCCATCGTGGTCGGCACCAAGAGCTTTGGCAAGGGCTCGGTGCAGACCGTGATCCCGCTGCGCGGCGATGCGGCGATGCGGCTGACCACGGCGCGCTACTACACGCCGTCGGGGCGCTCGATCCAGGCCCTGGGCGTGGCCCCCGACATCATCGTCAGCCAGCCGATCCCCGCCGCCGACGGCACCGGCACCGAGGCCGATGCGGCGGCAGCGGCGGCAGCGGCGAAAACCCGCTCGGAGGCCGATCTGCGCGGCATCATCACCAACGACTCGATGACCGAGGACGAAAAACGCCTGCTGGAAGAAGAGCGCGCCCGCGCCGAAGAGGCCGCCAAGCTGCGCGACGAGGACTATCAACTGGCCTATGCGGTGGATATTCTCAAGGGCTTGTCGGCCATCGCCGCCAAACCCTGAGCAAGCTGCGGGGGGCGGGTTGTCGCCCCCCTTAACCCCCCGGATCAGCCATGAGCCAGACCGTCGATCCCGCCACCCTGCCCTACCGCCCCGGCGTCGGGGTGATGCTGGCCAATCCGCAGGGTCTGATCTTTGCCGCCCAACGCATCGACACCGCGCTGCCGGCCTGGCAGATGCCGCAGGGCGGGATCGACGGCGATGAAAAACCCCGCGCCGCCGCCCTGCGCGAGCTGCGCGAGGAAACCGGCGTCACCCCCGATCTGGTGGCATTCGTGGCCAAGGCCCCCGACTGGATCAGCTACGATCTGCCGCCCGAGCTGCTGGGCAAGGTCTGGGGCGGCAAGTATCGCGGCCAGCGTCAGCGCTGGTTTCTTTATCGCTACCTTGGCCGCGACGATCAGATCGACATCACCGCCGAGCCGCGCGAGTTTTCCACCTGGCGCTGGACCCGTGCCGACGACATGCTGGCCTCGATCGTACCGTTCAAGCGCGCGCTTTATGATCAGGTGGTGGCCACGTTCCGGCCTTTTCTGCGCTGACGCTGCGGGCACCTGCGGGGCGGGGTTTGAACGGCGCGGGCTTCGCGCTATCTTGGGGGCAGGCGGCACAAGGGAGCGCGCGATGTGGATCAATGTGAACGGCACTGGGGTGGATGTGACCGCCGATCCCGACACCCCGCTCTTGTGGGTGCTGCGCGACGAGCTGAACCTGACGGGCAGCAAATACGGCTGCGGCGTGGGGGCCTGCGGGGCCTGCACCGTGCTGCTCGACGGGGTGGCGGTGCGCGGCTGCCAGATCGCGCTGCGCGACGTGGGGGCGGGGGCGGTGACCACGATCGAGGGGCTGGGCACACCAGAAGCGCTGCACGCATTGCAGGCGGCCTGGATCGAGCATCAGGTGGCGCAGTGCGGCTATTGCCAGTCGGGGCAGATCATGCAGGCGGCGTCCCTGCTGGCGCAGACCCCGGCCCCGACCGATCTTGAGATCGACGAGGCGATGGCGGGCAATCTGTGCCGCTGCGGCACCTACCCGCGCATCCGGGCGGCGATTCACGCCGCCGCCGCGCAATTGCAGAAAGCCTGAGCCATGAGCCGCATCCGCACCATCGCCCGCCGCAGCTTTCTGATCGGCTCCGCCGCGATCCTCGGCGGGGTGGCGTTTGGCACCTACGCCTACCGCAAGCCCTACCCCAACCCGCTGCTGGGCCGGGCGGGGGTGGCACTGACGCCTTATGTGCTGATCGACGCGGGTGGCGTGACCCTGATCGCGCCGCGCGCCGAGATGGGGCAAGGGGTGATGACCACCCTTGCCGCCCTGCTGGCCGAAGAGATGGACCTGACGCTTGATCAGGTGCAGGTCAGCCACGGCCCGGCCTCAAGCGCCTATTTCAACGGCGCGGTGCTGGAAGAAGGGGTGCCGTTCGTGCCCACCGACGACAGTTGGCTGGCCGAAGGCACCCGCGCCCTGATGCGGGTGCCGGCCAAGTTTCTGGGGATGCAGGTCACCGGCGGGTCGTCCTCGATTCCCGATGCCTATGACAAGATGCGACGCGCCGGGGCGGTGGCGCGGGCGGCGCTGGTGGCGGCGGCGGCGCGGCGGCTGGGGGTCGCGGCGGCGGGGCTGAAGACCGAAGGCGGCGCGGTGGTCGCCGCCGATGGCACCCGGCTGGCCTATACCGATTTGGCGGTCGAGGCGGCGGCGGTCGATCTGCCCGACGTGCCAGCGCTCAAGCCGCGCGCCGACTGGAAACTGCTGGGGCAATCGCTGCCGCGGGTCGATATGGTGGCCAAGGTCACCGGCACCGCGCTTTACACCGCCGATCTGCGTCTGCCGGGGATGCTGTTTGGCACCGCGCGCTGCAATCCTGCCCTGGGGGCCGCGATGATCAGCCATGACGCCAGCGCCGCGCTGGCGCTGCCCGGCGTGGTCAAGGTGGTGGCGCTCAAAAGCGGGGTGGTGGTGCTGGCCAATTCGACCTTCGCCGCCTTCCGTGCCGCCGAGGCGGTGACGTTTGAATGGGCAGCGGCCAGTTATCCTGCGGATACGGCGGCGATGCTGGCCGCCACCGGCGCCGCCTTTGCCCCGGCGCACAACGATAGCCGCAAGCGTAATGACGGCGATGTCGATGCAATGCTGGCCCCCGGGGCCGGGTTCGAGGCCAGCTATGCGGTGCCTTACCTTGCCCACGCCACGATGGAGCCGATGGGTGCCGCCGCCTGGCTGAAGGACGGCCACCTGCAGGTCTGGGCGGGCACTCAGTTGCCGACCCAGATCCTGGTCGAGGGCGCGGCGATCACCGGCTTGGCGCAGGGCGCGATCGAGGTTCACACCATGCTGATGGGCGGCGGCTTCGGGCGGCGGGCCGAGATGGACGTGATCCGCCAGGCAATTTCTGCAGCGAAGGCAGTCGAAGGCACGCCGGTGCTGCTGACATGGACGCGCGAGGAAGACATGACCCACGACGCCTATCGCCCGATGGCGCAGGCGCGGGCGCGCGCGGCGCTGGCCGACGGCAAGGTGGCGGCGCTTGATCTGCACATCGCTTCCCCCGCCGTGATCGCCTCGCAGGCCGGGCGGCTGGGCTACCGCATCCCCGGCCCCGATGCCACCATCGTGCAGGGTGCCTGGGAGCAGCCTTATGAATTTGCGAACTACCGCGTCACCGGCTACCGGGTGCCTGCGGGTGTGCCGGTCGGATCGTGGCGCTCGGTCGGGGCGTCGCAGAACGCGTTCTTTCACGAGTCGGCGGTGGACGAACTGGCCGCGCTGGCCGGGGCCGATCCGCTGGCCTTCCGGCTGAGCCAGATCAGCCATCCGCCGTCGCGCGCGGTGCTGGAGGCAGTGGCCGAGATGGCGGGCTGGGGCGGGGCGCTGCCCGAGGGGCACGCGCGCGGGGTGGCGTTCTGCCTGAGCTTCGGGGTGCCTTGCGCCGAGGTGATCGAGGTCGCGCAGACCGCAGCCGGGATCGCGCTGGTGGCCGCCCATGCGGCGGTCGATGTCGGTGTAGCGCTGGATCCGCGCAACATCGAATCACAGGTGCAGGGCGCGATGGTGTTCGGGCTGAGTGCGGCGATCAGCGGCGAGATCACCTTTGCCAAAGGGCGCGCCGAGCAGCAGAATTTCTGGGATTACCAGCCGCTGCGCCTGAACCAGTGCCCGCCGATCACGGTGCGGGTGCTGGAGAGCGGGGATCGGATCAGGGGCATCGGCGAGCCCGGCACCCCGCCCGCCGCCCCGGCACTGGCCAATGCGATCTTTGCTCTGAACGGGTTGCGCATCCGGCAATTGCCGCTGAACCGGGCGGTGGCTTTCGCCTGAGCCAGAAGCGGGGGCCAGCCCCCGCACCCCCGGGATATTTGCGCCAGCAAGAAAGGGTCGGTCAGTTCTGATCGTTGATGTCGCGGTCCCAGATCTTGACCTGACCCTGCCGCACCCCGAAGGCGCGGCGCAGCACCGCCCATGCCGCCAGCGAGGCCAAGGCGAACACCACCAGCAGGGTGGGCAGGCTGGGGCCCATCACGCCCAACCCGATCAGCGCGCCGGTCAGCGCAGCACCGATGGCAAAGCCGACAAAGATATAGCCCGGCATCAAGACTTCGAGAATGCCGAGGGCAAAGCCCCCCGCCACCCAGACCCACCACAAGGACCAGATCATGGCCGCCCCTTCAGCATCTTGAAGGCGTCGCCGAAGGCGTCAAGCGCCTGGGCGGGCACGATGATCATCTGCTTGCCTGCGCCTTCGCCAACCTTGGTCAGCGCCTCGACCTGCTTCAGCGCCACCTGATACTGTGCCGCCTCCATGCCGTTGGCCTTGATCGCGACCGCGATCACGCCGGTGGCATAGGCTTCGGCATCGGCCAGAATCCGGCGCGCCTTGGCTTCCTGTTCGGCGGCGTAAAGTTCGGCGTCGGCGTTGAGCTCGACCGAGCGCTTGTTGCCCTCGGCTTCGGTGACCTGGGCGCGCCGTGCGCGTTCGGCGTTGAGCTGCTGGAGCATCGCCGCGCGGGTGGCCTCGTCAAGATTGACGTCAAGGATTTCCGCCCGCGTCACTTCTATGCCCCAGTCATCGACCATGGCGCGCACCTGCTCGCGGATGTTCTGGGTCAGTTCGTTGCGATTCGACTGGACCTGATCGAGCTCCATCTTGCCGATTTCCGAGCGCACGATCCCGGCCACCGTGGTGGCGATGGCGGCATCGACATCACGGATGCGGTAAACCGTCTTTTCCGGCTCGGTGATGCGGTAGAAAACCGAGGTTTCGACCTTGACCAGCACGTTGTCGGTGGTGATGGCATCCTGCTGCGCGGTCGGCAACTGGCGTTCCAGCACCGAAATCTTGTGCGCCACCCGGTCAAGGAACGGCACCACGAAGTTGATCCCCGGCCCCAGCACGGCGCGCAACCGCCCGAAGCGCTCGACCACGTGCTTTTCCGATTGCGGCACGATCCGCACGCCGAGAAAGATGCACAGGATGATGAATGCGGCGATCGCCAGATAGACCGCATTGCCCCCCAGAAAATCGTTCGATCCCATCAATCCCTCTCCCTGTCGTCGCCACGATCATGGGGGCGGTTGCCCCGCCTTGAAAATGACCACATCAAGGTGCGAGCGCAAGCCTTTCACTGCGTGATCAGGGGGGGCCTGCGCTTGTGTTTGGCCACGATGACCCGCTATGATCGCCTGTGACGCCCCTTGGGGGCAATGAATTTGCAGGGAAAGATCGCAGCATGCGCTACGCCAAACCCGAAACTGCAACTGACGCGGCGCGGCTGCTGGCGGCGGAACCGGGGGTGGCCCGGGTTCTGGCCGGGGGCACCGATCTGCTGGTGCAGCTCAAGGCCGGGCTGGTCGAGCCCGACCTGATCGTCGATATCAAGCACATCGCGGGTCTGCGCGACATCACCCCGGAAGCCGGGGGTTTTCGCATCGGCGCGGCGGTCTCGGGCGCGCAGTTGGGCGAGCATGCCGGGGTGCGCGCGCTGTGGCCGGGTGTGGTCGAGGGAGTCACACTGATCGGCTCGACCCAGGTGCAGGGTCGCGCCACCATGGCGGGCAACCTGTGCAACGGCTCGCCTGCCGCTGATTCGGTGCCGGCGCTGGTGGCGGCGGGGGCGGTGGCGCAGATTGCCGGGCCGGATGGCGCGCGCGACTGCCCGGTGCTTGAAATTCCGCTGGGGCCGGGGCGGATTGCCCTGGCGAAAGGCGAAATCATCATCTCGATCCTGCTGCCCGCCCGCCCGGCGCGGTCGGGCGACGCCTATCTGCGCTTTACCCCGCGCAGCGAGATGGATATCGGCGTGGCCTCGGCGGCGGTGGCGCTGACGCTCGATGACGGCGGTCGGGTGGTTGCGGCGCGGGTGGTGCTGGGGGCGGTAGCGCCAACGGTGCGGCTGGTGGCCCCTGCCGCCGAAGCGCTGATCGGCACCAGGCTGGAGGACGGCGCGCTGGCGGCACTGGCGGCAGCCTGTTCCGCGGCATGCAGCCCGATCGACGACAAGCGCGGCACCATCGCGTTTCGCACCGAAGTGGCGGGGGTGCTGGCGCGCCGTGCCGCCGTGATTGCTTATCATCGGGCCGGAGGCCGGAAATGAAAACCATCCATGTCGCAACCACCGTCAACGGCGATGCGGTCGAATTCATCTGCGCGCCCGAGGAATCGCTGCTGGATGTGCTGCGCAACCGGCTGGGTCTGACCGGCGCGAAAGAGGGCTGCGGCAGCGGCGATTGCGGCGCTTGCAGCATCACCCTTGACGGGCGGCTGGTGTGTTCGTGCCTGGTGCTGGCGGCCGAGGCCGAGGGGGCCGAGATCGGCACCATCGAGGGGCTGGCCATCGGTGATGCGCTGCACCCGCTGCAACAGGCCTTCATCGACCACGCGGCGCTGCAATGCGGCATCTGCACCCCGGGAATTCTGGTCGCGGCCAAGGCGTTGCTGGAACGCAACCCCGATCCGACGGACACCGAAATTCGCTACTGGCTGGCGGGGAACCTGTGCCGCTGCACCGGCTACGACAAGATCATCCGCGCGGTTCAGGACGCGGCGAAAAAGATGAGGGCGGCGTGATGGCCTTGGACCCAACCGGCAAACGCATCTTCAAGGTGGTCGGCACCCGCCCGCCGCGCCCCGACGGCATCGACAAGGTGACCGGGCGCGCGCTTTACGGTGCCGATGTCTCTGCCCCCGGCATGCTGGTGGGGCGCATCCTGCGCAGCCCGCACCCCCATGCCACAATTGTTGCGATCGACACTTCGGCGGCGCTGGCGCTGGCCGGGGTCAAGGCGGTGGTGACGGCGGCCGATTTCGCGCCGCAGACCGACCCCACCCTGCGCGACATTCAGGACAACTGCATGGCGCGCGGCACGGTGCTTTACGACGGCCATGCGGTGGCGGCGGTGGCCGCAACCACCGCGGCGATTGCCAGGGCGGCGCTGAAGTTGATCAAGGTCACCTACGCGCCGCTGCCGCATGTCACCGATGTCGATGCCGCGATGCGCGCCGATGCGCCGGTGGTGCAGGCCGGGCGCGCGCTTGAATCGGTGCCTGCGGGAATGCCCGACAATGTGACCCATCGCTGCGAGTTCGGCCATGGCGATCTGGACGCGGCCTTTGGCGGGGCTGATCTGATCGTCGCGCGCAGCTTCACCACCGCCGCCACCCATCAGGGCTATATCGAGCCGCATGCCTGCCTCGCGTCGATGACCGGCGATGGCAAGGGTGATCTCTGGTGCTGCACTCAGGGTCAGTTCAACGTCCGCACCATCTGTGCGGCGCTGCTGGGGATCGAGGCCAGCCAGTTGCGCGTCACCGCGTCGGAAATCGGCGGCGGCTTTGGCGGCAAGACCAACGTGTTCATCGAGCCGGTGGCGCTGGCGCTGGCGCGCAAATCGGGGCGGCCGGTCAAGATCGTGATGGCGCGCGACGAGGTGTTCCGCGCCACCGGGCCGACGGTTTCCTCGTCAATCGACGTGAAGATCGGGATGACGAAGTCCGGACGAATCACCGCCGCCGAGGCCGATCTGCGCTATTCCGGCGGGGCCTTTCCCTGCCTGACGATCGAGATGGGGGCGCAGGCCGCTTTTGCCGCCTACGATCTGGCGGCGGTGCGCACCATCGGCTGGAACGTCCTGACCAACCGCCCGAAAGAGGCGGCTTACCGCGCGCCGGGTGCGCCGCAGGCGATCTATGCGGTGGAAAGCGTGATCGACGAGGCGTGCCAGAAGCTGGGCCTTGACCCGCTGGAGGTGCGGCTGATCAACGCCGCGAAGAAGGGCACGAAATCGTCTTATGGCCCGACCTTCGACGACATCGGGCTGCTGGCCACGCTGAACGCTGCCAAGGCGCATCCACATTACCGCGCGCCGCTTGGTCCGCATCAGGGGCGCGGGCTTTCGGCCGGGTTCTGGTTCAACTTCGGCGGCAACACCTGCGTGTCCTTGAACGTCAACACCGATGGCACCGTGGGCGTGACCGAGGGCAACCCCGACATCGGGGGCTCGCGCGCCGCGATCAGCCAGATGGCGGCGGAAGAGCTGGGCATCCCTTACGCGCAGGTGCGCACCATGATCGCCGACACCGCATCCCTGGGCTACAACGACGTCACCGACGGCAGCCGGGTGACCTTCGCGGTCGGCCTTGCCACCATCAAGGCGGCGCAGGACGCGACCCGCAAGATGTGTGCCCGCGCCGCCCGGATCTGGGGGATCGACCCCGAGGCGGTGGAATGGGTCGATGGCGCGGCGGTGCCCGCTGGCCCCAACGCCGGGAAGTTTCCACCGCTGACCCTGGCCGAAATTGCCGCTGTGTCGTTCCAGACCGGCGGGCCGATTGCCGGCCACCACGAGTTCAACGCCGACGGCGCAGGGGTCAGCTTTGGCGTGCACCTGTGCGATGTCGAGGTTGACCCCGAGACCGGGGCGACCAAGGTGCTGCGCTACACGGTGTTTCAGGACGCCGGGCGCGCGGTGCATCCGGCCTATGTCGAAGGCCAGATGCAGGGCGGCGCGGTGCAGGGCATCGGCTGGGCGCTGAACGAGGAATACATCTATGGGCCCGACGGGCGTTTGCAGAACGCGGGCTTTCTCGATTACCGGGTGCCGGTGGCCTCGGATCTGCCGATGATCGAGGCGGTGATCCTGGAAATTCCGAACCCCGGCCACCCCTACGGCGTGCGCGGCGTGGGCGAAACCCCGATCGTGCCGCCGCTGGCCGCGGTGTCGAACGCGGTGTCGCGGGCGATCGGGGTGCGGATGAACCGCCTGCCGATGTCGCCGCCGCGGGTGCTGGCGGCGCTTGGTGCCAAGGGCTGAGCCATGGTGACGGTGACGATCTGGGGCAACCTGCGCGCCTACACCGACGGGCGCGCCACGCTGGAGGTCGAGGCCGCCAGCTTCAAGCAACTGCTCGACCGGCTGGCGCTCGATTACCCCGGCCTCAGGCCGCAGATCGCGCGCGGGGTGTCGCTGGCGCTGGATGGCCGGATTTACCGCGAGGCCTGGTTCACCCCGATCAAACCCGATAGCGAAGTGGTTCTGATGCCCTACATGGCGGGCGGCTAGCGCATGATGTGGCGCGGCGGCAACGGCCATCGTCATCTTCGCGGTGGTCAGAGCGGTCGGCAGGAAATCGGGCAAGAAAGGTTTGCGATTCATAACCGATGGGGTGGACGCCTCATCGGTTGCCTTTTGACCGCTCTACGACCTCGCTGATCCGCAACGACATCGGTCCTCTGGTTGGACGCGTCAGGACTCGCTTGGTGGTCCGGAAATGCCCCGAAGCAGGTCCGCCATATCGGTTCGGCCGATGACAGTGCCGCCATCGAGCGCCCGAAACCTTGCTGCCAGGTCGCCTCGCGCCAGTCGCAGAGCCTCTTCCAGGGTGGTGGTGCGGGTGACCTCGATGGCCGACCCCTCGATCGGCACGGGCTTCATGATCGTTCCGATCCGTAATGTGCGCGCGCGATATATCTCGGACACGAAGCGGGCGACGTAGCCGGGGGCGGGATTGCAGGCGATTTCTTGCGGATCGCCTTCCTGTTCGACCGAACCGTCCTTGAGGATCATCATGCGATCGGCCGACCGCATCGCTTCGTCCAGATCGTGGCTGATGAAGATGATGGTTTTGGACATCGTTTTTTGAAGATGCACCAGAAGCGTCTGCATTTCGGTGCGGATCAGTGGATCAAGCGCCGAAAATGCTTCGTCCATCAAGAGGATGTCAGTGTTGTTTGCCAGCGCGCGGGCCAGCCCGACGCGCTGGCGCATGCCACCCGAAAGCTGAGGGGAGTAACGGTTCTCGTACCGCTTCTTCGGATTGCGCGAGCGAAAGCGGGGGAATGACTGATGGATCAGAGCGCAAAACCAATCCGCCGCCAGCGCTGCGCCATCTACACGCGCAAATCGTCCCATGAGGGGCTTGAGCAGGAATTCAACAGCCTGCACGCCCAGCGCGAGGCCTGCGAGGCCTACATCGCCAGCCAGCGCTCCGAAGGCTGGGCGCTGGTGCGCGATCAGTATGACGATGGCGGGATCTCCGGCGGCACGCTGGAACGCC
>Ga0210039_1002519_pt1 | contig 15002 bp, 11 predicted proteins | sample CryGeyCG2114_250_3_FD_185460 | JGI IMG/M metagenome (GOLD analysis project Ga0210039, IMG submission 185460) | Groundwater microbial communities from aquifer - Crystal Geyser CG17_big_fil_post_rev_8/21/14_2.50 (SPAdes) (version 2) | ecosystem: Environmental > Aquatic > Deep subsurface >...
GGCTGGCCAGCAGATAGGTGGTCTCGTCCATGCTGGCCCAGTCTTCCAAGGACACCATGACCACCGGCCGCCCCTTGGCCCGGGTGACGATGACCGGCTCGTGGTCGTCGTTCACGCGGTCCATGACGGAAGCAAGATTGGCGCGCAGGTCGGTGGAGGAGAGGGTTTTCATGGGGGAAATGTACGCGATTGCGTACGGGGAGTCAAGCAACCTACGAGTTGTCACCCTCACTCCAAACTAGTCGGAGTCGCAGGTGCTTTGGCTTTTCTGTCGGGGATATTTTCGGGAAAAGATGCCTCAACTTTTAGTCGACGGGTTCCGGCAGCGATACTACTCCAATTTTCCCGAATCTTTTTGACCTCTGTGGCAATCTGAACTTCTGGATTCTGACTTCCCAAGAATGAAATATTTCTCAAATATCGCATGTCATACTTATAGCTCAAAGTTTCACGGTGTTTTGTCTTCGGAGAGCGACGCCACGAAACATTGACAGCAAACTCGATGTCTTTCACGGCATCCCAATCAGACGCGGAACTCACTAGTTTCTGGCTTGGCCTAAGGAGGCTAATCTTATCAAAGGGCTGCCCGCCCTCATCTCTCAACTCACTGCTTGGCAACATTGGATCAATGGAAATCTCAACATCATATGCTGGAGAATTGCCGCAATTCTCGACAACCATGTCTAAAAAACGAATGCCCCACTGATTGATCTCAAACGTCACTACAACATGAGGCTGATGACTGGAATTAGCCATTGCTCGAGTGGCGCGAGCAAGAACGAATGTGAGATAAGCAAGCGCAACTGTTGCCAGTGCAGTTATGATCGATGAAACAATCGCCCAAGTTGCTGGTGAAAGGTTAGAAAACCACTGCCAAAGATCCACGTTTCCCCCCTCATTGATCCAGAAAACTGCGCAGCTTCCTTGACCGGCTCGGATGCTTCAGCTTGCGCAACGCCTTGGCCTCGATCTGGCGGATGCGTTCGCGGGTGACCGAGAACTGCTGCCCGACCTCTTCCAGCGTGTGGTCGGTGTTCATCCCGATGCCGAAGCGCATCCGCAGCACCCGTTCCTCGCGCGGGGTCAGCGAGGCCAGCACCCGGGTCGTCGTTTCCTTCAAATTCTCCTGAATCGCACTGTCCAGCGGCAAAATCGCGTTCTTGTCTTCGATGAAGTCGCCAAGCTGGCTGTCTTCCTCATCCCCGATCGGGGTTTCCAGCGAAATCGGTTCCTTGGCGATCTTCATCACCTTGCGAACCTTTTCCAGCGGCATCTGCAGCTTGACCGCCAGCTCTTCGGGCGTGGCCTCGCGGCCGATTTCGTGCAGCATCTGCCGCCCGGTGCGCACCAGCTTGTTGATGGTCTCGATCATGTGCACCGGAATGCGGATGGTGCGGGCCTGATCGGCGATCGAGCGGGTGATGGCCTGCCGGATCCACCAGGTGGCATAGGTGCTGAACTTGTAGCCGCGGCGGTATTCGAATTTATCCACCGCCTTCATCAACCCGATATTGCCTTCCTGAATCAGATCAAGGAATTGCAGCCCGCGGTTGGTGTATTTCTTGGCAATACTGATCACCAGCCGCAGGTTGGCCTCGACCATTTCCTTCTTGGCCTGGCGTGCCTCTTTCTCGCCCTTTTGCACCTGATTGACGATGCGGCGGAATTCGGAAATATCGACCCCGATGTATTGCCCGACCTGTGCCATGTCGGCGCGCAATTCTTCCACCTTGTCACGGCTTTTCTCGATCAGCGCCTGCCAGCCCCGACCGGCCTTGGCACTCATCCGGTCAACCCAGGTCGGATCAAGCTCGTAGCCCTGATATTCGTCGATGAATTCGCGCCGGTTGATGCGGGCGGCGTCGGCCAGTTTGACCATGCCGGAATTGATCACCATGATCTTGCGGTTGATGCCGTAAAGCTGGTCGATCAGCGCCTCGATGCGGTTGTTGTGCAGGTGCAGCTCGTTCACCCGCAGCACGATTTCCGCGCGCAGGGTCTGATAGGCGGCTTCCTGGTCGTTGGAAAAACGGCCCTCGTCGTTCATCGTCGCGTGCATCCGCTGTTTCTGCATTGCCGCGAGGCCGGTGTAGTCGCGCGCGATGATTTCCAGGGTTTCCAGCACGGCCGGTTTCAGCGCGGCCTCCATCGCCGCCAGCGACATCGCCGAGGCCTCGTCGTCGTCGTCTTCGTCATCCTGACTGACGATCGGGTTGCCATCGGCGTCAAGTTCGGGCTCAGCCCCGCCGACCGGCGGTGGTGCCACGCCAACCTCGCCCGGACCCGCCTCATGCCCCGCCCCGACCATTTCCTCGTCGCCGTCGAGCGAGCGCCCGAAGGTGGTTTCAAGGTCGATCACGTCGCGCAGCAGAATGTCTTCGGACAACAGCTCGTCGCGCCAGATGGTGATGGCCTGAAACGTCAGCGGGCTTTCGCACAGCCCCAGGATCATGGTGTTGCGGCCGGCCTCGATGCGCTTGGCAATCGCGATCTCGCCTTCGCGCGACAGCAGCTCGACCGAGCCCATCTCGCGCAGATACATCCGCACCGGATCGTCGGTGCGGTCCATCGCCTCGGCGCTGGACCCGGCCACCGCCACCTCGCGCGAGGTCGAGGTGGTGGTGACCAGCTCGCCCGCCGCTTCACCCTCTTCGGCCTCGTCGTTCTCGATCACGTTGATGCCCATTCCGGACAGCATCGACATCACGTCTTCGATCTGCTCGCTCGAGGCCTGCTCGGGCGGCAGCGCGGCGTTCAACTGGTCGTAAGTGATGTAGCCGCGCTCGCGGGCGTCGGCGATCATGCGCTTGACGGCGGCCTGGCTCATGTCAAGCGAGGCATCGGGTTCCTGCTCGTCGGGTTTGCCGTCGTCGGTTTCCTTGGCTGACATGGGTGCTCCTGATGGGCAGGCCGAATCGGCCGGGTCGAATTGCGAATCGGTCTGGCGCAGTTGTCGAATCAATAGCGCGAATCACGGGAGGGAAAAGGGGTCAGCCCTTCTTCTTTACCCAGATCCGGCCGTCGATCATGTTTTGCAGGTTCTTTGACAGGGCAATGCGGTCTTCTCCAAGGTCTTTCGTATCTTCGATCCCCGAGCGGTCGGCCCGGAACCGGGCTTCCGAGGCTTGCGCAAGGCGCCAGGTCAGACCCTCGTCGGCCAAGCCGGCCAGGTCTTCGACGGCATCCTCGATTTCCTGTCGTGCGCGGCGACGCGCCTCAAGCTTGGCCAGTTCTTCGGCCACGCACATCACCGCCGCCTCGTGGTCTTGCGGGTTGCGGATCGGTGGTGCCAGTCGGACATGGGTCTGGGCCAGCAGGCTGTCAAGGGCAGCGCGCGCTGCTGCAAGGATGCCCGCCCGCGCCACTTCGGGGTCAGGGGTATGAGCCTGCGCCAGCAGCGCCGCCATCAGGCGGATGTGGTTGTCATCCGCGAGGTCCAGCCGTTCCAGGGCCGACTCGAACCGGGTGATCAGGGCGGGGTGGGTGGCAAGGGTGGCCAGAATCACCGACAGGCGAAGGGCTTCGGCGGCGCGGTCATCGGGCGCATTGGCCAGCAGCGAGGCGCGGGTGCCGGGTTGGGCGGCCAGCGCTTCCGGGCGCTGACCCTTGCGAAACGTCGGTTTGCGCCCGGTCTGACCGAACAGCTCCCACCGCAGGCGCTTGATTTCCTCACCGTAATGGCCGCGGATCGAGGCATCCGTGATCCGCATCAGGGCGGCGCGCAGGGTCTTGTCGAGCGTGGCCTTGCGTTCGGGGGAATCAAACACCCGGCCTTCGGTTTCGCGCCGCCACAGCAGCGCGACCATCGGTTGCGCCGCATCCAGCACCCGCTGCATCGCCGCCGCCCCCTGCGCGCGGATCAGATCGTCGGGGTCCAGCCCCTGCGGCAGAATGGCAAAGCGCAGGCCCTGGCCGGCCTCAAGCAGCGGCAGGGCCAGATCGACCACCCGCAGCGCGGCCTTGAAACCGGCGCTGTCACCATCAAGGGCAATGATCGGCTCGGGGTGGATGCGCCACATCAGGCGCAACTGGTCTTCGGTGACGGCGGTGCCGAGGGGGGCGACGGTGGCGGGGAATCCCGCCTCGCAAAGCGCGATCACGTCCATGTAGCCTTCGGTCACGATCAGCGGCACGCCTTTGCCCGCCGCCGCGCGCGCCGCCGCCTGATGGTAAAGGCTGCGGCCCTTGTCGAACAGCTCGGTTTCCGGGCCGTTAAGGTATTTGGCGCGGGCGTTCGGGTCCAGCGCGCGGCCACCAAGGCTGATGGCGCGGCCCCGCCCGTCGCGGATCGGAAAGATGATGCGGTCGCGGAAGCGATCGTAAGGCGCGCCGCCGTCTTCCGGGCGGGCGCAAAGACCGGCGTCCACGATCAGATCGGGGGCAATGCCCTTGGCGCTCAGGGCGTGGAACAGGCCCTGGCGCAGGTCGGGGGCAAAGCCGATCTCGAAGCGGTCCTGCCCGGCGGGGGAAAGGCCACGGCGCGCCAGATAGTCGCGCGCCGCCGCCCCTGCCGCCGACTGGAGTTGCAGCCGGTAATGCTGCACCGCCTGCTCGATCACCTGCACCAGTTGGCTGCGCCGGCCCTCGTGCTGCACCGCCACCGGGTCGCGCGCGGGCAGCGGCATCCCGGCCTCGCGCGCCAGCAGCTCGACCGCCTCGATGAAGCCCAGGTTTTCGGTTTCGCGCACAAAGGTCACGGCGTCGCCCTTGGCGTGGCAGCCGAAGCAATAGTAGAACCCCTTGCGGTCATCGACGTGAAAGCTGGCGGACTTTTCCTGATGGAACGGGCAGGGTGCCCACATGTCGCCCTTGCCCTGATTGGACTTGCGCAAATCCCATGTCACCTTGCGCCCGACCACCTGGGCCAGCGACAGGCGGGTGCGCAGATCGTCGAGGAATCCGTCCGGCAGGGTCATGGGGCCTTTATCGGGCCAAGGCGGCGGCGAGTCCAGACACCGCCCTTGGGGCGCGCGCGGGCAGCGGGGGGACTTCACGTCCCCCCGCACCCCCCTGTGGGATATTTAGACAAAGGTGAATGGTGGGGATCAGCTCGCGGTCAAGGCGGCTCGGGCGGCGATGGCCTGCATGGCGGCGGTGATTTCGTGCCAGGCGGTTTGTGCCATCGAGCGGAACACCAGAAGCTCGAAGCGCTGCGCGTCGGTGCGCATCACGATGGCTGACATGTGGTTGAGGGCGGTGCACGCGACGCTGCCGGGGGCAAACCGGGCGGGCCGCAGGTCAAGCGCCATCAGCCGCGCCAGCACCGCTTCGACCGCTGCGCCGGAAAGTGCCAGGCAGGCCCAGCCGTCGCTCTGGTCGGTCAGGGCGGCGGCGGTCGCAAGCGGGTCGGGTGCCGCCCCGATCAGGAACGCCTGATCGCGCCCGGTCCAGACCATGCGGGCGCTGGCGTGGGCGGTGAAGCGGTTGGGTTCGGGCCATCCGAGGCCCAGGGTTTTCAGCGCGGCGGCAAAGGCCTTTTTCTGCCCGTTGAGCGGGGCGACCGAAGTCATGCGATCCAGCACGATCTCGGACAATGTGACCCCGGCAAGGGTGACCGGCGCAGGTCCGGCAAGCGGCGATTTGGCGATCAGGCTAGGCACGGAGTTTTGCTCCTTCCTTGTCGTGAAACACCGGGTCGGTGACTTCACACCGCACGTCGATCCGGCGCAGGTGATCGACCAGGCGGATCGTCTCGCCGTGGCGGGCGCGGCCGTTCTTCAGAAACGCCAAGGCCAGCCAGGAGTGCAGGGTGGGCGAGTAGCCGACCGAGGTGACATAGCCCTGATCGTTGACGCGGGTCGCGGCATCGCCTTCGGTGAAAAGATGCGCCCCGGCGGTAAGGGTGGCGTCGGTGGCGGGTCGCAGGCCGACCAGTTGTTCGCGCGCGGGGCCCGAAAGGCCGGGGCGCGCCGCTGCCGATTTGCCGATGCAATCCTTGCCTGCGCTGACCATCCGGCTCATTCCGATGTCATCAGCGGTGATGCGACCGTGGATCTCGGCGTGGGTCAGAAAGCCCTTCTCGATCCGCAGCACGTTCAGCGCTTCCATGCCGTAGGGGCCGCCGCCCAGGGTCTCGGCGCGCGCCAGCAGGTCGCGAAACAGCGCCTCGCCATAGCGCGCCGGCACCGCGAGCTCATAGCCTTCCTCGCCGGAATACGAGATCCGGAACAGCCGCGCCGGGGTGCCGTGAACGCTGACTGCGGCGCAGGCCATGAAGGGGAAATCGCCCAACGGGGCGTCAAGCAGGCTGGCCAGCAGCACCCGCGCCTGCGGTCCGGCGATGGCGAATTGTGCCCAGGCCTCGGTGACCGAGATCAGCCGCAGGTCCCAACCGGCGCAGAATGCCTGGCTCACGAAATCGAGGTGGCGCATCACCAGACCGGCGGCGGCGGTGGTGGTGGTCATCAGGTAGTGGTTTGCGCTCAGCCTTGCGGTGGTGCCGTCGTCCAGCACAAAGCCGTCCTCGCGCAGCATGATACCGTAACGCACCCGCCCGACCGGCAGGGTGGAAAAGGTGTTGGCATAGACCAGATCAAGAAACCGCGCCGCGTCCGCGCCCTGAATGTCGATCTTGCCCAGGGTCGAGACATCGACCACCCCGACCGATGTGCGCACCATCGCCACTTCGCGGTCGCAGGTTTCGCGCCAGGTGGTCTCACCCGCGCGGGGGAAGTAACTGGGGCGATACCAGAACCCGGCCTCGATCATCGGGGCGGCGCGCTCAAGTGACGCCGCGTGCGAGGTCATGAAGCGCTGCGGCGCGAAGCCCATGCCGCGCCCCCCCGCCCCCATGGCGGCGATCGACACCGGGCTGTAGGGCGGGCGGAACGTGGTGGTGCCGGTTTCCGGAATACCGCGCCCGGTGGCGTCGGCCAGCACCGCGAGGGCGCCGATATTCGAGTTCTTGCCCTGATCGGGGGCCATGCCCTGGGTGGTGTAGCGCTTCATGTGCTCGACCGAGGCATAGTTTTCGCGCGCCGCCAGTTGCACGTCCTTGACCGTCACATCATTGGCAAAATCAAGCCAGGCGCGGCGCTTTCCGGGCACTGCCCACAGGGCGTGGATGGCATAGGCGTCGTCGTCGGCCTTGGGCAGTGACGCGGCGGTGGCGGTTCGGTCCAGTGTTTGCAGGGCAGCAAGCGCGGCGGCCTGACCCTGCGCCAGACATTCAGCGGTGGCAAAAGCACCGTTGGCGGCCCCGGCGGCGGCAAGGTTGGGCACTGCGCCGGAGCGCGGCACGAAAGCCGCGATGGCCTCATTCCAGACCGGGCGGCCGTTCATGTGGCAGCTCAGGTGCAGCGCCGGGTTCCAGCCGCCCGACACCGCCAGACAATCGGTTTGCAGCCGCAATTCGCCCGCGCTGTGGGCCACGATGACCTCGCGCAGGGCGCGGCGGCCAACCGTGCCGGTGACGGTGGCACCCAGATAGACCGGGCAATCCTCGGCGGCGCGGGCGTCTTCGCGGCTGTCGAGGATGGCGGCCACGTTCACCCCGGCGGCGATCAGATCGCGGGCGGTGCGGCGGGCGTCGTCGTTGTTGGCGAAGATCGTGACGCGCTGGCCGGGGGCCACGCCGTAACGGTTGAGATAGCTGCGCACCGCGCCCGCCGTCATGATGCCGGGGCGGTCATTGTCGGCAAAGGCAATGGTGCGTTCCAGCGCGCCCGAGGCCAGGATTGCCTGCCGCGCAACAATCCGCCAGAAGCATTCACGCGGCAGATCGGGCGTGGCGGCAAGGTGCAGCCCGACCCGTTCAAGCGCGCCATAAGTGCCGCCGTCATAGGCCCCGGTCACGGTGGTGCGCGGCATCAGCCGCACGTTGGGCAGGGCGGCCAGTTCGGCCAGCACCGCCTCGGCCCATTCAACGCCCGGCAGGGCGTCGAGCGTCACGGTCTCGGCCAGCAGCCGCCCGCCCATGCGCGCGTCTTCGTCGGCCAGAATCACGTCGGCCCCGGCCCGCGCCGCCGTAAGCGCCGCCATCAGCCCGGTCGGCCCCGCGCCGATCACCAGCAGATCGCAAAAGGCCCAGGCCTTTTCGTAAACCGCTTCGTCATGGCGGCGCGACAGGCTGCCAAGCCCTGCGGCGCGGCGGATGATCGGCTCGTAAAGCTTGTCCCAAAGGGCATGCGGCCACATGAAGGTCTTGTAGTAGAACCCGGCGCTGAAGAACGGCGACGCCAGATCGTTGACCGCCAGCAGATCGTGCGCCAGCGACGGCCAGCGGTTCTGGCTGCGCGCCGTCAGGCCGGGATAGATTTCCTGCATCGTTGCGCGCACATTGGGGGTCTGCTGGCCGGGGTCAAGGATCTCGACCAGGGCGTTCGGCTCTTCCGACCCGGCGGTCAGCACGCCGCGCGGGCGGTGATACTTGAAGCTGCGCCCGAGCAGTTTCACGTCATGGGCCAGCAGCGCCGAGGCCAACGTATCGCCCGCAAAGCCGCCGTATTCGACCCCGTCGAAGGTAAAGCGCAGCGGGGAAAGGCGGTCGATCAGGCCCTTGCCGGGGAGTCTCATTTCGCGCCCCCTTTCCGGTCGGCCACCAGTTCAGCCGCCAGCACCTCGTGCGTCACGGTGTTGCGGGTCACCAGCAGCCAGGCGGCGCAACCGCTTTCGTGATACCACAGATCGCGCGTCACCCCGGCGGGGTTGTCGCGCAGATGCAGGTAGTCGTCCCAAGCGGCGGGCGGGGCATCGGGGACGGGGCGGTTCAGATAGTCTTCGGCACCGTAGTAGAAGAATTCGCGCCGGTCGCGGGGGCCACAAAGCGGGCAGGGGATGCGCATGATCTGGCCTAATGCAGGTTATGTTGGCTGCCGGTGCCTTCTTCGTCAAGAAGGTGGCCGGTGGCAAAGCGGTCAAGGCGGAAACGGCGGGCGACCTCGTGGCTCTCATTGGTGGCCATCAGATGGGCCATGCACCAGCCACTGGCCGGCACCGCCTTGAAGCCGCCGTAGTTCCAGCCGGTGTCGATATAAAGCCCCTCGACCGGGGTGCGGTCGATGATCGGGCTGCCGTCGGGGGTCATGTCCATGATGCCGCCCCAGCTTCGCAGCACCTTGGCGCGTCCGATCATCGGCATCAGGGTCATCCCGGCCTCCATCACATGCTCGGTCATCGGCAGGTTGCCGCGGCTGGCGTAGCTGGCGTAGAAATCGAGATCACCCCCGAACACCAGCCCGCCCTTGTCGGACTGGCTGATGTAGAAATGCCCCATGCCAAAGCTGATGACATGGTCGATCACCGGCTTCAGCCCTTCGGTGACGTAGGCTTGCAGGATGTGACTTTCGACCGGCAGGCGCATCCCGGCCATGGCCGCCACCTGACCCGAGCGCCCGGCCACCACCATGCCGACCTTGGCCGCGCGGATCGCGCCGCGGGTGGTCTGCACGCCGGTGACCTTGCCGTTTTCAATATCAATTCCAGTGACTTCGCAGTTCTGGATCAGATCGACCCCACGGCGGTCGGCCCCGCGCGCATAGCCCCAGGCCACCGCGTCGTGCCGCGCCGTGCCGCCGCGTGGGTGCAACAGGCCGCCGTAGATCGGAAAGCGGGTCTGCTCGAAATCGAGGTAAGGCAGGTGCTTGCGCACCCCGTCACGGTCGAGCAGCACGGCATCGTCGCCTTGATTGATCATGGCGTTGCCGCGCCGGGCAAAGGCGTCGCGCTGGCCGTCGGAATGGAACAGGTTGATCAGCCCGCGCTGGCTGTGCATGACGTTGAAGTTAAGGTCGGCCGACAGCCCTTCCCACAGCTTCAGCGAATGGCTGTAGAATTCCGAATTGCCCGGCAGAAAGTAGTTGGCCCGCACGATGGTGGTATTGCGCCCGACGTTGCCGCCGCCAAGATAGCCCTTTTCCAGCACTGCAATGTTGGTCAGGCCGTGATTTTTCGCCAGATAATAGGCGGTGGCCAGCCCATGCCCGCCGCCGCCGATGATGATCGCGTCATAGGCGGGCTTAGGCTCGGGGTCGCGCCAGGCGGGTTTCCAGCCGTGGTTGCCGAACAGGCCCTCGGTGATGACTTTCAGCCCGGAATAGTGCATCTCACCGCCCCATGCAGCCCCCGGCCATTGAACCGGGTTCTGGCGCACATTTCAATGTTTCGCAGGCGAAACCTTGCCTGCCCGCGACAATTGGCGTCGCTCATCCACCCTGGCGGGTGTCTTCGCTGCGATTGTTCAGCGAAGACACCCGCCAGGGTGGATGAGCGCGCGGGTTACAGCCCCTTCGAGCGATAGGTCGCGGCGACCCGGCTGATCGAGACGATATAGGCCGCCAGCCGCAGGTCCTCGACATCGCTGCGGCCATGCCAGACCTCGCGCATCGACTGGTAGGCGGTGCGCATGGTGTCATCCAGCCCCGAGCGCACCAGCGCCAGCTCGTCCGAGCCCGGCAGGAACTTGTCCTTGAAGCCGGGGGCCAGCTCCCAGCCCAGATGCTGATCGTTCGACAGCCGCTCGAGTTCCTCGACCAGCACGCGCGAGCGCGCTTCCTCGGCCCGGCGCTGCATCCGACCAAAGCGGATGTGCGACAGGTTCTTGACCCACTCAAAATAGGAAACCGTAACACCGCCGGCATTGGCATACATGTCGGGAATGATCACCGTGCCCTTCTGGCGCAGAATCTCGTCGCCGCCGAAGGTGGTCGGGCCGTTGGCGGCCTCAAGGATCAGCGGGGCCTTGATGCGACCGGCATTGCCCTTGTGGATCACCCCTTCCATCGCCGCCGGGATCAGGATGTCGCAGTCCTGCTCCAGCACGGCGGCCCCATCGGCCACATAGGTCGCCCCCGGATAGCCCTTGATGGTGCCTTGCTTGGCGATCCACTGGCGCACCTCCTCGACCGCCAGCCCCTTGTCGTCGAGCAGTGCGCCGTCACGCTCGATGATCGCGATGATCTTCGCACCGTCTTCTTCCGACAGGAACTTGGCAGCGTGATAGCCGACGTTGCCAAGGCCCTGAATGATCACCCGCTTGCCGTCCAGCCCGCCCGACAGATGCGCCAGTGCCACGTCTTCCTTGTGGCGGAAGAATTCGCGCAAGGCGTATTGCACGCCGCGCCCGGTGGCCTCGACCCGGCCCTGGATGCCGCCGCTCGACAAGGGTTTGCCGGTGACGCAGGCCTTGGCGTTGATGTCGGTGGTGTTCATCCGCGAATACTGATCGGCGATCCACGCCATCTCGCGCTCGCCGGTGCCCATGTCGGGGGCGGGCACGTTCTGGGCCGGGTTGATCAGGTCGCGCTTGATCAGCTCGAAGGCATAGCGCCGGGTGATCTGTTCCATCTCGTGTTCGTCCCAGGCGCGCGGGTCGATGCACAACCCGCCCTTGGCACCGCCGAACGGGGTTTCCACCAGCGCGCATTTGTAGGTCATCAGCGCCGCCAGCGCCTCGACCTCGTTCTGGTTCACCGACAGCGCATAGCGGATGCCGCCCTTGACCGGCTCCATGTGTTCCGAATGCACCGAGCGGTAGCCGGTGAAGGTTTCGATCTTGCCGCGCAAGCGCACCCCGAAGCGCACCGTGTAGGTCGAGTTGCATACCCGGATTTTCTGCTCGAGGCCCGGGCTGAGGTCCATCAGCGCCACCGCGCGGTTGAACATCAGATCGACGGATTCACGAAAACTCGGCTCGCCAGAGACGTGCATGGTATCCCTTTCCATTGCCTTGCGCGCCGCCCTGGGCGCGCGGGTCTGTGGCCGCAGCCTAGACCCGGCGGCCCGTCATTTCACCCCCCTATTTCGCGGTCGCTTCAGGGCGCGATTCATTTGAGTGTGGTCAGAGCGCCGGGGGTCGGCTGGCAGGCATTGTTGCCGTCCGGACGACGATCTTCCGGCACAGGCCGCACTGTTGCGTGCCTGCGATCGGCTCCACAATCTGAACCGCATCGCGCCACATTTCTGCCTCAGCCCACCCGTTAACTAAGCGCTGAAATCCAGGTTTGCAGGTCGCCTGATGCCTGCGAGGGAGCGCGCGCGATGATCAAGTGGAATACTGTTCGGCCCCTGTCTGCCCGGGCGCTGCTGCGCCGTTTCGGGCAGCGGGAAGATGGTGCGCTTTATCCCTTCGGGCTGTCGCTCCTGATGCTGATGCTGATGCTGGGTGGCCTTGCGGTCGATCTGATGCGGTTCGAGGAACGCCGCACCGTGATGCAACAGACCCTTGATCGTTCGGTGCTGGCCGCCGCCAACATGAACCAGACCCTCAACCCCGAGGCGGTGGTGCGCGATTATTTTGCCAAGGTCGATCTGACGGAATCCCTGAAAAGCGTGACCGTCAGCGAGGTCGCGGGCAACCGTTCGGTCAGCGCCGACGTGGTTTCCGACACGGCGCCGTTCTTCATGCATCTGCTCGGCATCGACAGCCTTGATGTCAACGCCGCTGCCACCGCCGCGCAGACCATCTCAAACGTCGAGGTCTCGCTGGTACTTGATGTTTCGGGCTCGATGGCGGGCGAACGGATCAACAACCTGCGCCCGGCGGCGCGCGAATTCATCGACGCCGTGCTGGCGTCATCCAATGCCGGCAGTGCCACGATCTCGATCGTGCCCTACAACTCGCAGGTCAACCTTGGCGAGCCGCTGTTCGCGCAGTTCAACGTTTCGCCGCTGCACAGCTATTCCTATTGCATCGAGCTGCCCGACATTGAATTCAACTCGATCTCGTTGTCGCGCACCACGTCCTTCGTGCACAACGGCCATTTCGATGCCGTCAAGGCCGGCCCGGCCCCATCGTGGTTCAACTGCCCGCCGCAGCCCGGCAATATCGTGACCCCGCTCAGTGACGACGCCGCTTACCTGAAAGGTCGCATCGATGCGCTGGTGGCGGGCGGCTACACCTCGGTCGATATCGGCATGAAATGGGGCGCGCTGCTGCTTGATCCCGACGCCCAGCCGGTGGTGGCCGGGTTGATCGACCGCGGCGTCGTCAAGGCCGATTATTCCGATCGTCCGCAGGCCGCAGGCGCGGTGCTGAAGGTGCTGGTACTGATGAGCGATGGCGAGAACACCGTCGAATGGAAGGTGAACCCGCCCTACCGCGATGGCTTGTCGCCGATCTACCGGCGCAACGAAGACATCAGCCAGTTTTCGGTTTACCGCGACGTCACCGGCAGCAACGACTATTACTGGACCAGCGACCGGGGCTGGCACAGCGCCCCGCATGGCGGCACCACCGGCAGCACCCAACTGACCTGGCAGCAGGTCTGGGCCAGCCTGAGCGTGCCCTATGTCGCCGCCAACCTTTACAGCCCGGCGATGGGGGGCGCTGCCAGCGCCTGGAAAAGCGCGTTCGTGGCCACGATCAGCGCGGTCAAGAACAGCCGCTTGCAGAAAGTCTGCACCGCCGCCAAAGATGCCGGAATCACGGTCTTCACCATCGGTTTCGAAGGCTCGGCCAGCGGTCGAAGCCAGTTGCGCAGCTGCGCCAGCAACTCGGCCAATTACTTCGAGGCCGAAGGCGCGTCGATCAGCGAAGCCTTCCGCTCGGTTTCGGGCCAGCTTAGCCATCTGAGGTTGACCCAATGAAAAACCTGGCAAAACACCTGCGTGCTCTGTGGCGGCGCGAGGATGGCACCGCCACGATGGAATTCACCCTGATGATTCCGGCCTTCATGCTGATCTTCATGGCATCGTTCGAATCGGGCCTGCTGATGGTGCGTCACACCATGCTGGAACGCGCCGTCGATATGACCATGCGCGAGCTGCGGCTGGGTCACTTCGTCAACCCCGACCATGCCATGCTCAAGGCCGAGATCTGCGCGCGCACGCTGATCATCGCGAACTGCGCCGAGGTGCTCAAGGTCAGCCTCGAGCCGATCGATACCGCCACCTGGGTGCTGCCCGACAGCACGCCGACCTGTGTTGACCGCGCCGCCGCGATCCAGCCGGTGACCGAAGTGAACCCCGGCGGGGCCGAAGAGATCATGCTGGTGCGGGTCTGCGCGATCGCCGATGCGCTGTTTCCGACCACCGGCATCGGGCTTGATCTCGCGATCGACGGGCAGGGTGGCTACGGCATCTACACCGAGTCGGCTTTTGTCAACGAACCGGCATGACAGGGGACAAGACCATGAAGCGACTGAAAACCCTGCTGCATTCATTCAACCGTGATCAGGACGGCACGGTGATCATCGAGGCGGTGCTGATGCTGCCGCTGATGATCTGGGTCGGGCTCGGGATGTATGCCTACTGGGATGGCTACCAGACCACCAACACCAGCCAGAAGGGGGCCTACGTCATTGCCGATCTGGTTTCGCGCCAGAACGAGCCGATGTCGCGAAGCGATCTCGAAGGGCTGAACCAGGTGATGAACTTCATGCTCAGCACCGGCGAAACCGCCAAGCTGCGCGTCACCAGCATCGGCCGCAAGATCTCGCACGACGATGGCGACCACGAGGGCGAGAATGATGACGAGCACGAGCACGCCCCGGCCCCGGCCCCGGTGGCTGATGATGCCGAATTTGAAGTGCTGTGGTCAAAGTCGCCCTATCTGGCCATGCCCGCGCTGACAACCGCCGATCTGGCCGCTTACAGCAACCGCATTCCGATGATGGCCGAGGGCGACACCGTGATCATGGTCGAAACCGAAGTCGGCTTTACGCCGGTGTTCGATGTCGGGCTTGACCCGCTGACCATCAAGGATCTGATCGTCACCCGGCCGCGCTTCCTGCCGCAAGTGTGCTATCACGATTGCGACGAGCACAACGGCCACGAGCACGACGACGACTGACACTGGCCACATGCCGTCAGCGCGGCAGCGCCAGCAGCGCCGTCAGGGTGTCGGCCAGGGCGCGCGCATCGTGGCGCGCCGTGGCACCCCCGACGCCCAGATGATGCCCGAGCCGCCACCACAGCCCCGGCGCAAAGCCGCGCGGGGCGGGGGTGGCAAGGGTGATCACAAAGCCACTTGATGGCTTGAAGGCAAACACCCCGTTCCCCACCGCGCGCATGTCGGCCACCAGCGCGAGGCACCGCCCGTCGCGCTCGCGCAGGGCGTGCCCGGT
>Ga0210039_1002531_pt1 | contig 14947 bp, 9 predicted proteins | sample CryGeyCG2114_250_3_FD_185460 | JGI IMG/M metagenome (GOLD analysis project Ga0210039, IMG submission 185460) | Groundwater microbial communities from aquifer - Crystal Geyser CG17_big_fil_post_rev_8/21/14_2.50 (SPAdes) (version 2) | ecosystem: Environmental > Aquatic > Deep subsurface >...
TGATCCGCTCGGCGACGGGCCGCCACATCCCGGCCGAGACCCTGATGATGGACCGCTATTGTCAGCAGTGTCACGCCGATGTCCACCAGCAATGGAGCCGGAGCGTGCATCGTTTTGCTTCGTTCAACAACCCGGTCTACCTGTTCGCGGTGCGAAATACCCGGCAGCACTCGATGGAGATCGACGGCACGATGGACGCTGCGCGCTTCTGTGCCGGCTGCCATGACCTGGTGCCGCTGCTGTCGGGCGCCTTCGACGATCCGAACTACGATGACGTCAACCACCCGACCGCGCATGCCGGCATTACCTGTACCGGCTGCCACGCGATCAGCCACGTCAACAGCCCTCGGGGCAACGGTGACTTCACGGTCGAGGAGCCGATTCACTACCCCTTTGCGTTGTCCGAGAGCCCGTTCCTGCAATGGGTCAACACCCAACTGATCAAGGCCAAGCCGGGCTTCCACCAGCGCACCTTCCTCAAGCCGCTGCATCAGACGGCCGAGTTCTGCGGTACCTGCCACAAGGTCCACCTGCCGGAGCAGCTGAACCAATACAAATGGCTCCGCGGCCAGAATCATTACGATTCCTTCCTGCTCAGCGGCGTATCGGGCCACGGCGTGACCAGCTTCTACTACCCGCCCGAAGCCCAAGCGAACTGCAATGGCTGTCACATGCCGCTGATCGAGTCCGACGACTTCGGTGCCGACCGGAATGATCTGAACGGCCGACTGACCGTCCATGATCATCTGTTTCCCAGCGCCAATACCGCGATCCCCCACCTGGTCGAGCCCGACCCGGGCCGGCGCGATGCGACCATCGAGGCGCATCGCGATTTCCTGCGCGGGTCGGTCCGTGTCGACCTGGTCGCGCTGCGTGCCGACGGCCGCGTCGATGGCGAACTGATCGGCCCGATCCGGCCCGAAGTGCCGGCGCTGGAACCCGGCCGTTCGTATCTGCTCCAGGCGGTGCTGCGAACGATGACGCTGGGTCACCTGTTCACCCAGGGCACGGCCGACTCGAACGAGGTCTGGGTCGAAGTCGAGCTGCTGCATGACGGGCGTCGCATCGGTCATAGCGGCGGGTTGGATCCGGAGCGCCATGAAGTCGATCCGTGGAGCCACTTCGTCAACGTGTACATGCTCGATCGCCACGGCAATCGGATCGACCGGCGCAACGCCGAGGACATCTTCACGCCGCTGTACAACCACCAGATCCCGCCGGGTGCGGCCGACGTGGTGCACTACCGGATCGATGTGCCGGTAGACCTGAGCGGCGAGCTTGAGCTGCGCATCCGGCTCAATTACCGCAAGTTCGACACCACGCTGATGGCGTACGTCAAGGGTGAGAATTTCTTTGCCAATGACTTGCCGATCAGCGTCATCGACGAGGACGTGGTGGTGTTCCCGATCGGCGGTGACGGCGTAACTGTCGATGCGCGCGACATTCCCGAGTGGCAGCGCTGGAACGACTACGGCATTGCGCTGCTGCGCAAGCCGGAGCGGCGCCAGCTGCGCCAGGCCGAAGAGATCTTTGCCCGGGTCGAGGCGCTGGGCAGCGCCCATGGTCCGTTGAACCTGGCCCGGGTTTACCTTGAGGAGGGACGTCTGGATGAGTCGGCCGCAGCGCTGGAGCGCGCGGCGACCCATCCCGAGCCGGCGCTGCCCTGGTCGGTAGCGTGGTTCAGCGGCAGGCTGTTGTTCGAGCAGGGTCGCTTCCGGGATGCGCTGGAGCAGTTCACGGCGCTGGCCGAGACCCGCTTTGCCGAAGCCCGTCAGCGCGGGTTCGACTTCTCGCGCGATTACCGCCTGTTGAACCAGATCGGTCTGACCTGGCTCGAGATCGCCGCCCAGCAGAACCTTGCCGCTGACCGGGCGCTGGCGCAGAACGAGGCGCGGCAATGGTTCGAGCGCGCGCTGGCACAGGACCCGGAAAACGCTGAGGCGCATTACAACCTGGCGCGGATTCATCGTCAATCGGGTACGGCTGAGCCGGCTGACTTCCATGCTGGTGAGTACCAGCGCTACCGCGTCGACGACAACGCACGTGATCGGGCGATCGCCGTGGCGCGTCGCGCCAATCCGGCCGCTGATCATCTGGCTGACCCGGTCGTGATTCTCGATCTGCAGCGGTCGGGTCGCGCGGACGATCGCCTGAGCGCCCCCGAGCTGGAAATGCAACTGCGCCCGAGGGCACTGGAGGGTGACCATGAATGAGCCCGAATCGCGCGATGATCTCGCGCAGGCCGACGATCGGGTCATTGCTGTCGCATTCCGCTACTCGCTGATCGCGCTGCTGTCAATTGTGCTGTTGGCTGCCCTGATCTACGGTGTTTCGAAATTTCGTGACCAGCGGGCACCGGAGCCGGCCGATGCGCCACGCGCCGACCTGCAGCGCCTGTTGCGCGACGAGGCCGGGCCGGCGCCGCCAACGGCCGGTTACCGCGATATCGCCACCGAGTCGGGCATCGACTTCGTCCACCTCAACGGTGCGACCGGTGAGCGCTTGCTGCCCGAGACCATGGGCGGTGGCGTCGCCGTGTTCGACTACGATGGCGACGGTTACCCCGACCTGCTGTTCGTCAACTCCGGTCACTGGCCCGACTCGGACGCGCCGGCGGTCGATACGCTGCGCTTGTATCGCAACGATGGCAGCGGTCGCTTCGACGAGGTTACGGTCGAGGTCGGTCTGGCTGGCGACCACGGCTATGGCATGGGGGTCGCGGTCGGTGATGTCGACGGCGACGGACGTGATGATGTGCTCCTGACCGCGGTCGGGCGCAACCGGCTGTTCCTGAATCGGACCGACGGATTCGTCGATGGCACCGCCGAGGCTGGCGTGGCGGGCGGAGAGGGCACCTGGAGCAGCAGCGCCGGTTTCTTCGACGCGGACGGCGACGGCGACCTCGACCTGTTCGTGGTCAACTACGTTGAATGGTCGCGCGCGACCGATTACGACGTCGACTATCGTCTGACCGGGATCGGTCGGGCCTACGGTCCGCCGACCAATTTCGCCGGTACCCAGCCCTACTACTATGTCAACGACGGCAGCGGTCGCTTCGTCGAGCGTGGCAGGGAGGCTGGCCTGCACGTGCTCAACCCGGCCACCGGCGCGGCCGTGGGCAAGGGCCTGGCGTTGATCCCGGTCGATCTCGATAACGACGGTGACCTGGACCTGGTCGTGGCCAACGATACGGTGCGCAATTTTGCCTTCATCAACGACGGAAACGGGATCTTTGAAGAGCAGGGCACGCTGCTGGGCCTGGGCTACGATCGCAACGGCCACGCCACTGGCGCGATGGGCATTGACGCGGCGGAAGTCGACGGCGCACTGGCAATTGGCATTGGTAATTTCGCCAACGAGATGAGCTCGCTGTACCTTGGCCGCGGTGGCGCATTTGCTGACGAAGCGATTGGCCGAGGCATTGGCGCCCCATCGCGGGCGGTGCTGACTTTCGGCCTGTTGTTCTACGACTATGACCTCGACGGCCGGCCCGATTTCCTGCAGGCCAACGGCCATGTCGAGGATGAGATCAACACGGTACAGTCCTCGCAGACCCATAGCCAGTCGGCCCAGTTGTTCTGGAACTGCGGCACGGGCTGCGCGCAGACTTTCGTCCAGGTGTCGATGGAGGACATCGGCGATCTGGCGCGGCCGGTCGTTGGACGCGGCGCGGCCTACGGCGACATCGATGGTGACGGTCAGCTCGAGATCCTCATTACCCAGATCGGCGGCGCACCGCTGCTGCTCAAGGCGCAAGAAGCTGCCGGCAACTGGTTGCGCATCGCGCTCGACGGCGCCCCCGGCAATCCACACGGGATCGGCGGTGCGATCGAGATCGAGTACGGCGGTGCGGTGCAGCGCCAGTCGATCATGCCGACCCGCAGCTACCTGTCGCAGGTCGAGCCGGTCGTAACGTTCGGCCTGGGCAAGGCGGCTGCCGCGGGTCGGGTCACGGTCACCTGGCCGGATGGGCTGCGGCAGGAAATCGGCGCGCTCGAGGCAGGTCGCCTGCACCGAATCCGGAGGCCGTAGTGCCGCGGCTGGCGGCCCACGCCCGCGATGGTGAATTCAGGAGCGGCGTCGCAGACCCGCATGCAGCGCTGTGCAGACTCGATCGATGTCAGTCCGCAGTAACTCCGGATACAGCGGCAGCGCCAGACAGCGCCGGGCGATGCTTTCAGTGACCGGCAATGAATGGCGCAGCCGGCTGGCTGCGTAAGGTCCGAGCCGGTGCGCTGGCTCGAAGTACAGACCGGTTTCGACGCCGGCATTGGCAAGTTCCTGCCGCAGTCGGTCGCGCCGATCCGGATCGCGCACGCGAATCGGAAAGGTGAACCAGCTCAGCCGGTCGCCGGCCGCACCGGGCGCGGGCAGTTCCAGTGCGTCGATATTGGCCAGCTGCGCAAGGTAGTGCTCCGCCACGGCGGTACGCGCGGCGACCGATGGCTCAAGTCGTTGCAGTTGAACGCGTCCCACTGCCGCGTGCAATTCCGAAAGCCGGGCGCTGAGTCCGGGCCGGGTTGCGTGTCGGCTGCCACTGACGGGGTCCAGTCCTTGATTGCGCAGCTGTCGGCAGGCTGTCAGCAGGTCCGGATCGTTCAGCGTGATCATGCCGCCTTCCCCGGTCGCGACCGGTTTGTTCGGGTAGAAGCCGAAGCAGCCGGCATCGCCCAGCCCGCCGACTGGCTGCCCCTGCCACAGCGCCCCGATGGCCTCGCAGGAATCTTCGACCACGGCCAGACGGTGCTCGCGGGCCAGTGCCAGAATCGGGCCCATCGGTGCCGGCCGGCCAAAAAGGTGTACCACCAGGATTGCCCGGCTGCGCGGGGTGATCGCTTCGGCCAGGCGCGCCGGGTCGATGTTCAGCGTGACCGGGTCGATATCGACCAGCACTGGTTTGGCGCCACAGCGGGCGATGGAATTGAGCGTGCCGATGAAGGTGTAACTGACTGTGATCACCTCGTCGTCCGGGCCGATACCGAGCGCTTCGAGCGCGATCTGCAGTGCCGCCGTGCCGGAATTGACGCCGACTGCCCCACGGCAGTCGGTGAGCGCGGCGAAGTCGGTCTCGAAGCCGGACAGTGCAGCACCCCGGCTGAGCACGCCCGAGTTCAATACTTCGCGAAGTGCCTCCAGCTCGGCTTCGCCCAGCCACGGCCGGGCTAGCGGAATCTTCGGCTGACTCATGACGCAAACGCCGCCGGGTGGTTCGGGTCCAGCGGACGGGCGCGCTTGATCAGCAGCTCCGGGCCCAGCGGGCAGCTCGCCAGCAGGGCCGCGATGCGCTCGCCTGCACGGCCGTCGCCGTAGGGATTCTCGAGACCTTCCAGACCCTGGCGGAAGGCCGGGTCGAGCGCTTGCGAAAGTGCGCCACGAATGGACTCGGTTCGACCCTCGCTATCGAGAATGTTGGCGGCGCGCTCACGGCCGCGTTGGCGCTCGCCGATGTTGACGCAAGGTAGTTTCAATGACGCACTTTCCATGATCCCGCTGGAGGAGTTGCCGACCAGTGCCGCGGCTTGTGCCAGCAGACCCCAGTAGTCGGTCGAGGCCAGGTTGGTGATGAACACCCGGTCGGTTCGGGCAGCGACGAAGGTCCGGGCGCGTTCGGCAATCCGGGCATGGCCGGCATCCGCGTTCGGGTAGCACAGCACGACCGGCCGCCTCAGGTCATCGAGCGCGTCGAACATCGCCATAGCGTCGGCGGTCTCATCGATTGCCAGCGTCACCGGGTGACAGGCCGCGACAATGGGTGCGTCAGACAGGTCAATCCCCAGCCGTAGTTCCAGTGCCGTACGGTCCGGCAGCGCGGCCTGGCGCAGCTGGTCCAGCGACGGCGCGCCGGTGACGTGGACCCGGTCTGGGGCCTCGCCCATAGCAATCACGCGACGCCGCGCAGTGTCGGTGGGCACGAAGTGCAGCTGCGACAACTTGGTCAGTGCGTTGCGGACCGCATCGTCAAGTGCGCCCTCGCTGACTTCGCCACCTTCGATGTGGGCGATCGGGATGCGCAGCGCCGTGGCCACCGCGGCCGGGGCCAGCATTTCGTAGCGGTCGGCAATCAACAGCAACAGGTCCGGGCGCAGCCGGTCGAGCAGGTCGGCCAGCCCCAGCACGGCCACGCCGATGGTCTTGGCCATGCCGACATCGCTGTCGGAATCGAGCAGGCACTCGAGTTCGGCCTCCAGTTCGAAGCCGTCACGCTTGAATTCGTCGGCGGTGCGGCCAAACCCGGGTGCCGGATGGGCACCGCTGGCGATGATGCGCAGATCGATGTCCGGCTGTTGCTGCAGGGCCCGCAGCACCCAACGCAAGTGGGAATAGTCGGCGCGTGAGGTGCTGAGCGCGGCGATGCGGCGCGGACCGGTGGCAATCCGGCTGGGTTTGGCTTGCGGCATGATCAGCGCCGGTTGGGACTTGTCCGGTATGCTACGTGGCTCGACGTGAACCGGTGGCTCCATTGCGTAGGACGTTGCAAAGTATGTTGCATCGAACCATGATCGGATTGACCTGCTGGGGCGCCGTGAGCACTACGTTTGCGGGCGACCGGCCGTGGTTCGACGACGTGACTCGAGACTCGGGCGTCGATTTCGTTTACGTCAACGGCGCCACCGGGGTCTTCCTTTTTCCCGAAATCATGGGCGGTGGCGCGGCAGTGCTGGATTTCGACGGCGACGGCCGGATGGACCTTTACCTGGTTCAAGGCGGCAGTCTCGATCCGCAGGCCGAGCTTGCCGACCCCTCGCGCCGCGACCGACTGTACCGCAACATCACCGGGGACGACGGGAGCACGGTGATTCGCTTCGAGGACGTGACCACTGCCAGCGGCATCGACGCGCGCGGCTACGGCCAGGGTGTGGCGGTCGGCGACATCGACGGCGATGGCGATCCTGATCTGCTGCTGCTCAACGTCGGCCCCAACCAGTTGTGGCGCAATGACGGCAATGGACGCTTCACCGATATCAGCGCCGAGGCCGGCATTGCTGGCGACGCCTGGAGCGTCAGTGCGAGCATTGCCGATCTCGATGGCGACGGCCTGCCGGAGATGCTGGTTGTCAACTATGTCGACTGGACGCGCGAGACCCACCGCGACTGCCGCGCCGCCGGTTCGGCGCGGCTCGATTACTGCTCGCCTTCCGCCTATCCGCCGCGCGCTGACCGGCTCTGGCACAATCAGGGCCAGGGGCGCTTCGTCGACATCAGCGACCGAACCGGGCTGGCGGCCGCGGCGAGGCCCGGGCTGGGCGCGCTGGTGGCCGATTTCGATGGCAACGGCCGACCGGACCTGTACATCGCCAACGACGGTACACCGAACCAGTATTGGCTGAACCAGGGTGGGCTCAAGTTCATCGAAGACGCCTTCCTGGCGGGTAACGCGGTCAATGCCGCCGGCGCGGCCGAGGCCGGCATGGGGCTCGATGCTGGCGATGTCGATCGCAATGGCGCGCTCGATCTGTTCATTACCCATCTGGTGCGCGAGACCAATACGCTGTACCTGAACGATGGCCGGGGCTGGTTCAGCGATGCTACCGCGGCTTCCGGACTCGGCCCGCCCAGTCTGGCGCGGACCGGATTCGGTACCGGCATGGTCGATTTCGATCTCGATGGCTGGCTCGATCTCTATGTCGCCAACGGCGCGGTCACGGTCGATGCCGAACAGCTCGCAGCCGGTTCGGACTGGCCCTATCTGCAGACCGACCAGCTGTTCGTCAATCGCGGCCAGGGCCGTTTCGAGGATGCTACCGAGCGGGCCGGCCCGGCGCTGGCGCAGCCGCATACCGGGCGCGGTGTAGCGTTCGGTGATTTCGACAACGATGGCCGGATCGATCTGGTCGTTGCCAACAACCGAGGCCCGGTCCGAGTGCTGCGCAACCGCGCCGGCGTGAACCGGCACTGGCTCGGTATTGCGCCGGACGCAGCACATCCGTCGGCGCGACCGCCATTGTCGGTATGGCTGCTGGATCGAGACGGGGGACGAGCCTGGCTGCATCGTTCGCGCACCGACGGCTCCTATGCCTCGGCCAGCGATCCGCGCCTGGTGTTCGGTCTTGGCGGGGACGACGATGCGCGCAGTGTCGAGGCCCACTGGGCCGATGGACGTATCGAGCGCTTCGGCCCACTGGCGCCGAACCGCTACCATTCACTGACGCCAGGCCAGGGCGTCGCTGTAACGGAGGAGCCCGAAGCATGAAATCGAGATTCGTTGTCCTGCTGCTGACGCTGGCTGTCGCGGCGCATGCACAGAATGAATGGCCCCGGCCTGACCTGGGGCAGGCTGCTGCGCCGGTGCGCGAAGCGGTCGAAGGTGCACAGCAGCGCATGCGCGCGCTGCTTGATCAGTCCGATGACCAGGGCATTCAGGCCAATGCCTGGATGGCACTGGGCGACGTCTACCTGGCGCATGAATATCAGCCCGAAGCGCGGGCCGCCTATGCGCGTGCGGTCGATGTGATGCCGGACCGCTCCGAGTTGCGGTACCGGCTGGCGCTGATCGCGATCCTGCAGGGTGATGACGATGTCGCGCTGTCCGCGCTCGAGGAGTCCTTGTCTCTGCCGCATCCTGACGTCATGGTGCCGGGCCGGGTCCGGCGTGGCCGCATCCTGCTGGACCGTGGCCGCAATGACGAGGCGCTGGCGGATTTTGAACGCGCGCTGCGAATCGACCCTGACCATCCGGCAGCACTCGAAGGACTGGGCCGCGCCCGGCTGGCGCTGGGCGATGCCGAGGGTGCGATCGAGCCTTTGCTGAGGGCGCTGGAGCTGGAGCCGGGTGCGACCCGTGTCTATACCCCGCTCGGCATGGCATTTCGTAATCTTGGTGAAACCGAGTCGGCTCGCCGGGCCTTGTCCCGGGCCGGTGAGGGCGAGGCCAGCCTGCATGATCCGGTGCTCGACCGGGTTCAGGCGCTGTCACGCAGCCCGCAGTTCTTTCTCGAGTCTGGCCTGGCGCAGGCCGATCAGCGCCAGTTCGGCCGCGCCGCCGAGCTGATCGGACGCGCGGTTTCGCTGGATCCGGATGATCCGGCATTGTTGTCCCCCTACGGTCAGGTGTTGATCGAGGCTGGCCTTGACGAGCTGGCCCGCGAGGTGTTCAAGCGTCTGGTTGCAGCGGAGCGGATGAGTGCAATGGACTACGCCTATCTGGCCCGGCTCGAAGCACGAACGGGCAATGCAGAGCAGGCCGAGCAGGCTTATGCGCAGGCACTCATGTCCGATCCGGAACTCGACCTGGCGCGTGAGGGTCGGGCTCGGATGTGGTTGGCCCAGGGCCACTTCCTCGCCGCGGCCGGCGGCTTCTCTGAACTGGCCGAATCGATGCAGCAACCAGACCTTCGTGCCACAGCGGAATACTGGCTTGGCCTGGCCTGGCTCGGCGACGGCAACTGCGCTGGTGCGTTGGCTGCACTGGAGGCGGCGGCCGCGCGTGTGGATCAACCTGGCCCGGCGCTGCTGGAGGCGCTCGTTCGAGCCCGTTCGACCTGCCCCGGGGTTGACCCGAATCTGATGGCGCAGGCGCTGGAGTGGGGTGAAGCGCTGTACGATGCCCGGCCCGGACTGGAATCGTCGGCGACGCTGGCGATGGTCTACGCCGCGCTCGGACGCCATGACGATGCGGTCGACCTGCAGACCCAGGCGATCTTCGAGGCACTCAAGCAAGCAACGCTGGAAGCGCGGCCGGAGCTGCAAGCAAACCTTGAACGTTACCGCAACGGGGAGGGCGCCGAGCGTGCCTACGCCGCGACCGATCCGGTCTGGTCGCTGCGCTGAAGTCTGATTGATGCCGCGCTTCGCGGCCACGCCGCCTTGAATGCCAATCAATGGCATCAGATCTCGAGCCGGTCGAACTCGCGAACGTTGACCAGAAGATCGTGCAGTGCCAGTTCGGCCTGCTCCCGACTGCGGGACTCGGACAGTTTACGAATCGCATCGACGATTGCGACCCACCAGTTCATGTGTGCGGCACTGATCTGGGCGGCGACCGCGACCAGGTCGCGGGTCAGCGACAGCGTCTCGCCGGCCTCGCGTTTGAGCGCCACCAGGCAGTCCAGGTCCGGGTGCCGGGTCTCGAGCCGCGCCAGCAGGTGCTCGATCGCCTGCGGGTCGGCTTCGAGCTGCTGCGACGATGCCGGGTCGGCATCGGGCTCGAGAAAAGCCACGTCCAGGTTCGACAACAGACCGCGGAACGAGCCCCTGAGACTCAGCCACAGCTCCTTGCGCCGGGCCGCCTCGCGCGAGCGCTGAATCAGGGTCAGCAGTCCGAACAGCATGAAGCCCTCGATGCTGATGCCGATCAGCTCCGGCACCAGGCTGTCGTGAAACGGGCCTTCGGCCTCGACGAAAAACAGGTAGTAGCAAAGTCCCAAGCCGACCAGCGCAAACAGCGCCATCAGCGCGATCAGGAACACCCGGGTCATTCCGGTTCGACCCCTGCATCGCCGCGAGCCGCACAGTCACTGGCGTAGGCGCGGATCACGCCGGCGATGCGATCGGCCTCTGTCGCGCTCAGGTCCAGCGGCAGATTGGCGACCCAGACCACGTGGTTGGTGCGGATCGGTACCGGAATGATGTGGTCGCTGTTTTCACTGGCCGTCAGCGCGATACGCTCGGCCGCGGCGCGCTCCGGGCTGGCCTCGGATTCGCCGCCGCGCAGGTAGGCACGCGCGCGCTCGCGTCGCGGCGAGATGAACGCTGAAGGCTTTTCGAGCCACGACAGGTATTCGTCCAGTGCGGCGCTGAATCGCTCGGCGTAGATCTGCAGCGTTTCTGGCCGAATGCTCGAGCCTTCCAGCTTGTGAAAGCGTGAAATCAGCGTGCCCGGATCGATGCAGCGGATGTCGCCTCGCTCGGCCTCGGTCAACTCGTGCATCAGTTGCTCGACCGCCTTGCGCCGCGCGCGGGCCGCGGCCGGATTGATCAGGCCCTCCATCCCGGCCTGGCGCAGAAACTCCAGCAGGGCGTCGAGGCTGTGGGCCGATTCGGCGCTCATGGAATTCTCCCTTCGTACCTGTTGCATTGAGAAAGACTGCCCAAGCTTACACCTGAACCCGATCGGCGATCCGGGCGAGAATGTACGCTTGAGACATTGCATGTGGTTTGCCGTGGACCGAGCTTCGAACAAGGATTTCCAATGGCCGCAAGAGCGGCGTTTCATCTACGCCGACGCCGGACTGGACCGGGCGCACCTGCGGCGCACCGATCCAGCCTGGCTGGCTGCAGCCAGCAGTGCTCCGGATGCGCGTGCGGTTGTGGTGTGGCAGGAGCTCAGTGCCGTGGCGCGCGGTGCAAGAGGCGCGCTGAAGGTGTCGCTGGGGTCGCTGTCCGGGATCGGCGAGCCTGTATTTCTGGGCCTGGCCGATGACCGGCCGATGTTCGCAGTCGACCTGTCGGCGCTGCCGCGCGCCAAGGCCGAGGCAATGCTTGACGGTGGCTGCTTCGAAGACCTGCGTCGACTGGGGCCCGTCCTGCCGGCCTTCGATGCAGGCATTCTGGCGTACGCGCGCGGCTTGTGTCACTGGCATCGGACACAGCGCCACTGTGGGCGCTGCGGCCGCCCGACCCGAATCGAGCGCGCCGGACATCAGCGCATCTGTACCGGGCCGGAATGCTCGGGCGTGCATTTTCCGCGCACCGACCCGGCGGTCATCGTGCTGGTCGAACATCCGGATGACGACGGCATTGGGCCGCGCTGCCTGCTTGGCCGGGCCGGGCGCTTTCCGCAGCGTGCCTTCTCGACCCTGGCCGGCTTCGTCGAGCCGGGCGAAACCCTGGAGCAGGCGGTGGCCCGAGAGGTGTTCGAGGAAAGCGGAATCGAACTTGATGCGGTGCGCTACTACGGGTCTCAGCCGTGGCCGTTTCCCGCTTCGCTGATGATCGGCTTTCACGCCCGTGCCCGGACCACCTCGATTCGGCTGGAGGACGACGAGATTGTCGAAGCCGACTGGTTCACCCTCGATTCGCTGCGCGCGGCCGGAGATTGGGATAGTGATACCGAGTTACGCCTGCCGTGGCACGACTCGATTGCCCGGATGCTGATCGAGGATTGGCGTGCTCGCGCTCGAGCGCGGTGATCAGGCACAGCGTTCAATCCAGCAGCGCGTTGAGATGCGCAACGACGCTGCGGCCCAGTGCTGACAGCGCGTAGCCGCCTTCCAGCGTCGATATGATCCGTCCCTTCGCGTGGCGCGCGGCGAGATCGACCAGCTCGCGCATGACCCAGGCGTAATCGGACTCGACCAGTGAGGTGCCCGACATGTCGTCTTCGCGGTGGCCATCGAATCCGGCCGAAACCAGGATCAGTTCAGGTGCGAAGTATTCCAGCGCCGGCAGCCAGTGGGCCCGGATGCCCTCGCGGAAGTCTGCGCCGCGAGCGCCGGCCGGCAACGGCAGATCGACCAGGTTGCGGCTGTCGGATTCGTGCCCGGTGAAGGGGTAGAACGGATGCTGAAAACTGGAGCAGAACAGCACTCTGGGGTCATTGCGGAAGATCTGCTCGGTGCCGTTGCCGTGGTGGACGTCGAAATCGACGATTGCAACTCGCTGCAGACCGTACTCGACCAACGCGTGGGCGGCGCCGACGGCGATGTTGTTGAAGATGCAGAAGCCCATCGCACGGGCGCGCTCGGCATGGTGGCCGGGGGGGCGCACGCAGCAGAACGCGGCATGCGCGGCGCCAGTCATGATCAGGTCGACCGCGCGCACCACCGCCCCCGCGGCGCGTTGGGCGGCGGCCAGGCTGTAGCGGGTCAGCACCGTGTCGCCCTCATCCAGGCAGACCATCGCGTCGTCGCGCGGTACGCGTGACTCGATCCAGTCGATATAGTCGATCTCGTGAACCCGCTCCAGCTGCTCGCGCGTGACCAGCGGTGCGTCACAGTGGTGCAGCGCTATGTCCAGCCCCGAGGCGATCAACTGGTCTTCGATCGCAGCGAGCCGATCGGGCGTTTCGGGATGGTGTGCGGCGACCCGGTGACGGGCGCAGTCGGGATGTGACAGGATAGCAATGGCCATGACTGCATTGTGGACCAATGTGGAATGATGTGGCGAATCGTCTTGCCGTCGATTCGGGCCCGGATCAATTTCCGGTCGTCCGGATCGGCGATGATCCGGGTCTGGTTCACCGAGCATCGGCACACACGTGGTCCTTCAAACTTATCACTTCGGAATCCGTTGGTCTGGCAGCGTTCAGGACCACAAGGAAGTGCCGCAATGACCCCGCATTTCCTGACCCGGATCCTGGCACCGGAAAGCGTGGCGGTGTTCGGCGCCAGCGATCGGCCTGGCTCGCTTGGCCAGGTCGTGTTCGCCAAACTGCGCGATGGAGGCTTTCGCGGTCGCCTGCTGGCGGTCAATCCGCGCCACCGGACGGTGCAGGGACAGCCGGCACTGGCGGAGTTGTCGGCTGCCGATGGCCCGGTCGATGTTGCGGTGATCGCTACCCCGGCGGCGACCGTGCCCGACATCGTTCGGCAATGTCTACGCCACGGCGTGCGCGGTGCGGTCGTGCTGTCGGCCGGCTTCGGTGAGCTTGGTCAGGCCGGGCGCAAACGTGAACGCGAATTGGTGGCCCTGGCCAGCGCTGGTGGCTTGCGCCTGATCGGGCCCAACTGCCTCGGTGTGATGCGGCCATCGGCCGGTTTCAACGCGACTTTCAGCCGCAACACGGCATCGCCCGGCGAGATCGCACTGGTGTCGCAGTCCGGCGCAATCTGCACTGCCCTGCTGGACTGGGCCGAGCAGGAGCAGATCGGATTTTCGAGCGTGGTTTCGGTCGGTAATGCCGCCGATGTCAGCTTCGGCGACCTGCTTGACTATCTGGCGCTGGACCGCGAGACCCGCAGCATCCTGCTCTACATCGAGGGTGTGCGCGATGCGCGCGCGTTCATGAGCGGGCTGCGCGCCGCGGCACGGACCAAGCCGGTGATCGTGGTCAAGCCCGGTCGGCACGCTGCCAGCGCCTCGGCAGCGATGTCGCACACCGGTTCGCTGGTCGGAGCCGACGATGTGTTCGACGCCGCGCTGGAGCGCACGGGTGCGGTGCGCGTGATGACCATCAGCCAGCTGTTCTCGGCCGCGCGCCTGTTATCGGGTCGACACACCGTGCGCGGCAACCGGCTCGCGGTGGTCACCAACGCCGGCGGGCCGGCGGTGATGGCGGCCGACCGGGCCGCTGATCTTGGGGTGGCCCTGGCCGAGTTGGGCGAGGCGACCCGGGCGCGACTCGACGAAGTGCTGCCGCGGGCCTGGTCGCATGCCAACCCGGTCGACGTGCTTGGCGATGCCGGGCCGGAGCGGTTCGAACAGGCGCTTGCCGCCTGTCTCGGCGATCCGGGTGTCGATGCCGCCGTGGTCATGGCCACGCCGCAGGCGATGACCGACCTGACCGCTATTGCCATCGCCTGCGGCAAGGTGGCTGTAGCCGGTACCAAGCCGGTGCTGGGCTGTTGGATGGGCGCGGCCCACGCGCAAGGCGCGCGCCAGCACTTTGCGCGCCTGCAACAGCCACATTTCTCGACCCCGGAGGCCGCGGTCGAGGCGTTTGCCCACCTGGCCGCCTATCAGCGCAACCAGAAGCTGCTGCTGCAGGCACCGGCACCCTTGAGCGATCGCACGCCGCTCGATCTGGGTCAGGCCCACAGCCTGATCAGCGACGCCCTGGCGCAGGGGCGCTGCCAGCTCAACACGATGGAGGCCAAGGCGCTGCTGGCCGCGTTCCGGATTCCGGTCACGCGCACGGCGCGCGCCGCCAGCCCACTGGAAGCGCAAGCCGTGGCCGAAGAGTTCGGTTACCCGGTGGTGCTGAAGATCGACTCACCCGACATCCCGCACAAGTCCGACGTCAACGGTGTGCGGCTCGGAATCGACAGCGACGCTGCGCTGATCGAGGCCTGGCACGAGTTGCTGGCCGATGCCGCGCGATTGCGGCCGGATGCCCATATCGAGGGCATCA
>Ga0210039_1002535_pt1 | contig 14931 bp, 20 predicted proteins | sample CryGeyCG2114_250_3_FD_185460 | JGI IMG/M metagenome (GOLD analysis project Ga0210039, IMG submission 185460) | Groundwater microbial communities from aquifer - Crystal Geyser CG17_big_fil_post_rev_8/21/14_2.50 (SPAdes) (version 2) | ecosystem: Environmental > Aquatic > Deep subsurface >...
CGGTGGGAGCCTCGCGCGGTTCAAGCAGCCGAAAGCGGCGGTGGTGGTTCCCGAGCTGCCGCGCAACACCATGGGCAAGGTGCAGAAGGCCGTGCTGCGGGCGGAGTTCGGCGGGTGGTTCAAGGGGAAAGAGCTGGGGGGCGCTGCCCCCCAGCCCGGCCACGGGCCGGGCGTTCGCCGCTGAAAAGGGTCCACTGGAGCCTTTTCCGGGCGCGGCTCACCCCGGAGTATTTGAGCAAAGGTGAAGGGTCAAGGTTCCGAGAGTTCGCGGGCGAGGAAGCGCTCGAAATCGTCGAGATCAATGGGTTCGAACTGGCCAAAGCCCTGCATCCAGACCGAGGCGGCGCGCAGCGCGTCGGGTTCGAGCCTGCACCATTTCACCCGGCCGCGTTTTTCTTGGGCAATCAGCCCCGCCGCAGCCAGCACGATCAGGTGTTTCGAGATCGCGGCCAGCGATATCGAGAACGGTTCGGCGACGTCGGTGACGGCCATGTCGTCTTCCAGCAGCAGCGCCAGAATCGCCCGGCGGGTGGGGTCGGCGAGGGCGGCAAAGGTGGCGTCAAGGCTTGCGGGCATGGCCTACCATGGCGCGCGGCGGGCGAATGGTCAACTGTGTGGTTGAATGAGCGCGCGCCGGGCGGCGCGGCGCGGGATCGGGCGGCGTCAGGTAAAGCGCCAAATTATCAATACGTTGGCGGATTGTCGCAGGGGGTGGTGGCGGCTTGACTCGGCCCGCGTGGCTGCGTAGGTTCCGCCGCACTGGCGAAGGGGCGTTGCTGGCATGTCGGATGAGCCTGATCCTGCGCGATTGGCCGCCCTCGAGGCGCGGCTGGCACAGGCGAAGGGCGAGGCGGCGAGCGCGACCGAAGCCGAACGGAGTTTCTCGCAGGGCGAGGTGGCCTGGCGGATGGTGATCGAGCTGGTGACCGGCATGGGGCTGGGGCTGGCGATCGGCTACGGGCTGGACGCGCTGTTCGGCACCATGCCCATCCTGCTGGTAATCTTTGCCCTGTTCGGTTTCGCCGCCGGGGTGCGGACCATGCTGGGCACCGCCCGGCAGTTGGCGGCGGATCAAGCGGCAAAAGCGGCGGGGCAACCCGACCGAACAAAAGGACAGTGACCATGGCAGCGGAAGACGCCAGCAGCGCCTTGCAGATCCATCCGATGGATCAGTTCGTGATCAGGCCGTTGTTCGGCGGCGATCAGATTCACTGGTACACCGTCACCAACATGACGCTGTGGATGGCGCTGGCGGTGCTGGCGATGGCGGCGCTGCTGGTGCTGGGCACCCGGCGGCGGGCCTTGGTGCCGTCGCGCAGCCAGTCGGTGGCCGAGCTGATCTATGGCTTTGTCTACAAGATGATCGAGGATGTGACCGGGCACGAGGCGGTGAAATACTTCCCCTATGTGATGACGATCTTTCTGTTCATCCTGTTTGCCAATTTCCTGGGTCTGATCCCGATGGCCTTTGCCACCACCTCGCATATCGCGATCACGGTGGTGCTGGCGCTGGCGGTGTTCATTTCGGTCACGGTGCTGGGGTTCGTCAAGCATGGCATGACATTCCTCGGGCTGTTCTGGGTGCAGGCGGCACCGCTGCCGCTGCGCCCGGTGCTGGCGGTGATCGAGCTGATCTCGTATTTCGTGCGCCCGGTCAGCCACTCGATCCGTCTTGGCGGCAACATCATGGCCGGGCACGCGGTGATCAAGGTGTTCGCGGGCTTTGCCGCGGTGGCGCTGATCGCGCCGCTGTCGATCGTGGCGATCATGGCGATGTATGCGATGGAGGTGCTGGTCGCCTTCATTCAGGCCTATGTCTTTACCATCCTGACCTGCGTCTATCTGCGCGATGCGATGCATCCGCACCACTGAGACCCCGGTTCCTGATACCAATTCAACCAAATCAAACCTCAAGGAGTGACGACCATGGAAGGCAATATCGTTCAAATGGGTGCCTATATCGGCGCCGGTCTGGCCTGCACCGGCATGGGTGGGGCTGCGGTCGGGGTGGGCAACATCGTCGGCAACTTCCTCGCCGGCGCGCTGCGCAACCCTTCGGCTGCGGCCGGCCAGACCGCGATGCTGTTCATCGGTATCGCCTTTGCCGAAGCTTTCGGCATCTTCTCGTTCCTGGTCGCGCTGCTGTTGATGTTCGCGGTCTGACCCTGAGGAACCGATGGGTCGCGGGGCTTGGCCCTGCGACCGGGTCTGACAGGTTTGCAGGAGAGCAACATGGCAAACAGCACGGGGGCAGGGGCGGTCGAGGCGGGCCAGGATGCGGGCCACGCTGTCGGCATGCCGCAGCTTGATTTCGCGACCTGGCCGAACCAGATCTTCTGGCTCGCGGTCACGCTGGTGGTGATCTACTTCCTGCTGACGCGGCTGGTGTTGCCCCGGATCGGGGCGGTGCTGGCCGAGCGCAGCGGCACCATCACCAACGATCTGGCGGCGGCAAGCGAGTTGAAGCAGCAGGCGGTGGCGGCGGAAAAGGCCTACACCGAGGCGCTGGCGGCGGCGCGGGCCGAGGCCGGTCGGATCGTGGCCGAGGCCAAGGCCGAGATCGCGAAGGATCTGGCGGCGGCAATTGCCAAGGCCGATGCGGAAATCGCGGCGCGGGCGGTGGAATCGGAACAGGCGATTGCCGAGATCCGGGCCGGGGCGCTTGACAGCATCACCGAAGTGGCCAGGGATACCGCCCGCGCAGTGGTGGCGGCGCTGGGTGGGGCGGTCGATGGGCGCAACGTGACGGCGGCGGTCACGGCGCGGCTGAAGGGATAAGGCGATGAAGAAGCTGATCGTTGTTCTGGGCTTGGCGGCCAGCCCGGCGGTGGCCGAAAGCGAGGCGTTCGTTTCGCTGCGCAGCACCGAATTCGTGGTGCTGGTGGCCTTCATCCTGTTCATCGGGGCGCTGCTTTACTTCAAGGTGCCAGCTCTTTTGCTGGGCCTGCTGGACAAGCGGGCGATCCGGATCAGGGCCGAGCTTGACGAGGCGCGGGCGCTGCGCGAAGAGGCCAAGGCGATTCTGGCGTCTTACGAGCGCAAGCAGAAGGAAGCGCAGGCCCAGACCGCGCGCATCGTGGGCACCGCGCGCGAAGAGGCGCTGACGGCTGCGGCAGAGGCCAAGGAAGACCTGAAGCTGACCATCGCGCGGCGGCTGGCGGCGGCGGAAGAGCGCATCGCCTCGGCCCGGGCGGCGGCGGTGCGGGACGTGCGCGAGCGCGCGGTGACGGTGGCAATTGCGGCGGCGGGCGATGTGCTGGCGCGCCAGATGACCGCCGAAGCGGCGAGTGCCTCGATCGACGCGGCGATCGGGCAGGTCGAAGCCAAGCTGCACTGACCGGCGCGTAATTCGAGCGCAAGACCCGGCCCTGTGCCGGGTTTTTGCATTGTGGCAGCGCTCTTTGCTTCCTGTCGGTCGCGCATCGCGGTGCAGCGCAGAGGCACCGCAGGGGCCGATAAGCGCCCCGGCTCTCAGCGGCTTTGTTCCTGCTCGAAGCGCTGGCGCGCGACCGCCTCGTTGCGGTCGGCCTTGGCCTGTTCATTCAGGGACTGTTCGACATAGTCGAGGTGGCGCTCGATCGCGGCGCGGGCGGCCTCGGGGTCGCGGGCTTGCAGGGCGTCATTGATGGCGCGGTGCTGATCAAGCAGCATGGCGCGCGTCATCTGGTTCCTGAACATCACCTGCCGATTGTAGAACACCCCCAGCTTCAAGAGATCGAACATCGAGCGCATCATGTGCAGCATCACCACGTTGTGGCTGGCCTCGATGATCGCCATGTGGAACTGCGCATCCAGCGCCGCATCGGCCTCGGGGTCGCGCCGGGTGTGGGCGGACTCCATCTTGGCAAAGATCGCATCAACCACCGCAAGGTCGGTCGCCGAGGCGCGGCGGGCGGCACGCGCGACCGTCAGCCCCTCGAGGTCGCGGCGAAACGCCAGATAGTCGAACACCGCCTCGTCATGGCTGGCGAACAGCGCGATCAGGGCGGGCGAAAAGGCCGAGCCCAGAACCTCGGCGACGAACACCCCGGACCCGGCGCGGCTGACCAGCAGGCCGCGGTCTTCGAGATCGGCAATGGCTTCACGCAGGCTGGGGCGCGAGACCCCCATGCGCTCGGCCAGATCGCGTTCGGCGGGCAGGCGCTCAGCCGGGCGCAGGATGCCGCGCAGGATCAGCAGTTCGATCTGCCGGACCACCGATTGCGACAGTTTTTCCGACTGGACCTTGTGGAATGGCATGGCGACCCCGTTGATTGGTCAGAATCTATGACCGCAACGGGGGTTATGCAAGGTCGAAGGGGCAGGCCCGCGCCTGCCCCCCGGCGGCGGGATCAACTGGTCGGGCGAATGATGATTTCGACCCGGCGGTTCTGGGCGCGGCCCTCGGCCGTGGCATTCGAGGCCATCGGCTGATCCTCGCCGCGCCCGTAAGCCGAGACCCGGCTGGTGGGCACGCCGCTTGAGACCAGCACATCGGCCACCGCGCGGGCACGACGTTGCGACAGATCCTGATTGTAGGCGGCACTGCCGGTATCGTCGGTATGGCCGATGATCTCGATCCGGCTGTTGGGGTAGCTGGTCAGGTTGCCGGCAATCGCGTGCAGATCGCTGGCGAGATCGGGGCGCAGGGTGGCGCTGTCGATGGCGAACAGAATATCCTGTGGCATGGTCACGGTCAGGTAGCTGCCGTTGTTGGTGACGGTGGTATTGCCGCTGGTCTGGGCGCGCAGGTCGGCGGCCTGCTGGTCAAGCTCGTTGCCGATCGCGCCGCCGATCGCCGCACCGATCCCGGCCCCGATCACCGCCGGAAGCAGTTTGTTGGTGCCGCGCTGGTTCGCGCCGATCACGCCGCCGATCAGCGCGCCGGTGATGGCGCCCGCCTCGGTGCGACCGTTGGGGTTGCCCGGATAGGCGTTGGGGTCAACGCAGGCGGACAATGTGAACAGGCCGAGGGTGGCCAGCACGAGCGGTGTCTTCAAAGTCATGGAACAGGCCTCGCAACAGGATTGGCCCTTAAGCCGGGCATGGTGCAGTTTATACCAGTGCGGGGCCGGTGCAGATAGCTGCCGCTGCCGGTGGGCAGGTTCTTGCCGATCACGTTGCGGTGTGCCGGGCGGGTTCGGCGTCAAGGCGGGCGGCCTCCCAGGCCAGCATGGCGCGCTTGACCGGCAGGCCCCAGTGATAGCCGCCAAGCCCGCCGGACTTGCGCAGGGCGCGGTGGCAGGGGATCAGCCAACTGACCGGATTGCGCCCGACGGCGGTGCCGACTGCCCGCACCGCCCGGGGCTGGCCGATCGCCCCGGCGATCTGGCCGTAGGTGGTGACATGGCCTGAAGGGATGCGCAGCAAGGCCTCCCAGACCTTGATCTGAAAGGGCGCACCGATCAGATGCAGCCGGGTCTCGCCCGACGCGCCAAAGGCCGCCGCCAGCAGCGGGGCAACCGCGTCCGGGTCTTCGATGAACGCCGCCCCCGGCCAGCGCGCGCGCAAATCGGCCATCGCGGCCTCGCGCCCGCAATCGGCGCTGAACGCCAGCCCGCACAGCCCGCGCGGCGTGGCCATCGCCAGCGCTTCCCCGAACGGCGAGTCGCGCCAACCCCAGCGGATCACCAGCCCGGCCCCGGCGCGGGCATAGTCGCCGGGGCTCATCGCCTCCCAGCGCAGGAACAGATCGTGCAGCCGCCCGGTGCCTGACAGCCCGGCGGCGTGCGCGGCTTCAAGCACGGTGCAGCGCTCGGCCAGCAACTGACGGGCCAGGTCGAGCGTCAGATACTGCTGATAGCGCTTGGGCGAGACCCCGACCCATTGCGAAAACACCCGCTGGAAATGCGCCGGGCTCATGTCCATCTGAAGCGCCAGCGCCTCAAGCGAAAGCCCGGGTCCGGCGGCGTCGATCAGCGCCAGCGCGCGGGCGATGACGGCGTAGTGATAGGCCGGGGCAGGGGTGTCGGGCATGGCGGGTTCCTTTGCCACAGGATAGGCCGCGCGGGCGCGCCCGGCGACCCGGAAATTGCGCCTTTTGCCCGCGCCCCGCCATCTGCCGCTTGCAGGGGGGGGCGGGGTTTGGCATACGCCCGCCATGGCACGACAGCTCGACTACCACCAGATGCGCGCGATCTTCACCCGGTTCCAGGCCGCCGAACCTGAACCGCAAGGCGAATTGCACCACACCAACGCCTTCACCCTGCTGGTGGCGGTGGTGCTGTCGGCACAGGCCACCGACACCGGGGTGAACAAGGCCACCGCCGGACTGTTCGCGCTGGCCGATACGCCGCAGGCGATGCTCGATCTGGGCGAGGTGCGGCTGACCGCGGCGATCAGCACCATCGGCCTTTACCGCCAGAAAGCGGCGAACGTGATCCGGCTGTCGCGGATACTGGTCGAGGATTACGCAGGCGCGGTGCCCTCGTCGCGCGCCGCGCTGCAAGCCCTGCCCGGGGTCGGGCGCAAGACCGCCAACGTGGTGCTGAACCTCTGGTTTCATCACCCGGCGCAGGCGGTCGATACCCACGTCTTCCGGGTTGGCAACCGCACTGGCATCGGACCCGGCAAGGACGTGCTGGCGGTCGAGCGCGCGCTTGAGGACAATCTGCCGGTCGCGTTTCAGCGCCACGCCCATCACTGGCTGATCCTGCACGGTCGCTACGTCTGCACCGCGCGCGCCCCGAAATGCGGCGGTTGCCTGATCCGCGATCTCTGCCCTTATGAGGACAAGACGTTATGAAGAAGTTTCAGGTTGTCGGTATCGGCAACGCGATGGTCGATGTGCTGGCCCCCGCCGACGAGGCGTTTCTGGTGGCCAACGGCATCGGCAAGGCGGTGATGCAACTGATCGACATGCCGCGCGCCGTGCACCTTTACGGCGCGATCGGTCCGGCGCGCGAGGTCTCGGGCGGCTCGGCCGCCAACACCATCGCCGGGATGGCGCATCTGGGCGGGCGCACCGCCTATGTCGGCAAGGTCAAGGACGATCAGCTTGGCCTGATCTTCGCCCATGACCTGCGCGCCCAGGGCGCGGTTTACGAGACCCCCTTTGCCGCCGCCGACAGCGCCCAGGAAACCGGGCGCTGCATCATCCTGGTGACGCCCGACGGCGAGCGCTCGATGAATACTTACCTCGGCTGGTCGGAATTCCTGACCCCGGACGACATTGATGCAGCCCAGATGGCGCAGGCGGAGTGGATTTACCTCGAAGGCTACCGCTTCGACGGCCCGGCCAGCCACGAGGCCTTCGCGCGCGCGATAAGGGCTTGCAAGAGCGCTTCGGGGCGGGTGTCGCTGACCCTCTCGGATCCGTTCTGCGTCGAGCGCCACCGCGCCGCCTTCCGCCGCATGATCCGCGACGATGTCGATCTGCTGTTTGCCAATCGCGCCGAACTGCTGTCGATGTATCAGACCGCCGATCTGGCCGTCGCGTTGCAGGCGGCCAGCGCCGAGGTCGCGATCGTGGTCTGCACCGAAAGCGACAAGGGCGCGCATGTCCTGTCGGGTGGCCAGCACTGGCAGGTGCCCGCCATTCCGACCAGGGTGGTCGATGCCACCGGCGCGGGTGATCTGTTCGCGGGCGCATTTCTGTGGGGCCTGACTGATGGCCGCGATCTTGAAACCGCCGGTCGGATGGGCTGTATCGCCGCCTCCGAGGTGATCAGCCACGTCGGTGCCCGCCCCGAATCAGATCTGCGCGCGCTGTTCGCCCGCCACCAGGTCGGGTGAGCCGGGGGCGGCGCGCGCGTCGGGCCCCGCTGGGGCCTTCCTTGCGCGCCCATGGGGCAGGATCGGCGGGCGGTCGCGATCACCATGCCTGTGCGGCCGACCCACCGCAGGGGGCTGCGCGCCCCCCGTTCCGGGCTCTGCCCGGAACTCCCCCGCGGAATATTTTTGCAAAGAAGAAGTAACGGATGACGCGTCCGGCACCCTGATGACGGCTTGCGCCGACCGCAGGGTGCCTTCTCCTCTGACGGTCATCGGCTTCCCAGCCTGTCCCGTGTCGGCAGAATCGTCGGCCAGCGTTAACAAGTGGTGAATGACGACCTTCTTCTCTGCGAAAATATCCCACCGGGGGTCCGGGGGGTGTGAAACCCCCCGGCCTCGCCGTCGGCTCATTCCCCGAGTTTGGCGTGGACCTCGTCAAGATCAACCTCGCCGAGCGGCATCTTGTTGGCCGGGTGCTCGAAATCGTATCGGAACAACTGGAAGTCGCGTTTGTAGATTTCCCACATCAGATGCATCGAAAGATCATCGAAATAGTCTTCGACCGGATGGGCACGCTTGGGCCCGTGGCCTTCGCTTTCGTTGAATCTCGGCACCGTCTTGAGGTCGATCGGGTGGCGGGTGGTGATGTGATCGAGCACGACCTGCATGCCTTCGTCGAACTGCTCGGTGAAGAAGATCTGGTCGTAGCGCCCGCCGTTCATGATGAAGGTCGAGACATGGCCTGCCATCGCCGACCAGTGGATGTCGGGCTCCATCGGCTTTTTCCAGCGGATGGTGTCGCGCGCGAACAGCAGAAAACGGCGAAAGCTGGCGATCTGGTCGAAATCGTCCATGTCGCTGTCACTGCCGACGGTGACGCCGTATTTCTGGGTCAGCAGCGGCACCAGATTGCCGCGGTAGCGCTTGCCGTTGCGCTGGATGCCGCAGATCTTGTCGAGGAACGACGACAGAATCCTGGTGTAGGGGTTGCGCACGCAGGTGAAGGTGTAGGATTTGTGCGCGAGCACGTTGCGCTCGATCACCGGCTGGCTGGCCTCGATCGACCACTTGTGCAGGCCCGAGGTGGCATCATGCACGTCGCCGTCGAAATAGCGCCCGTGGTCGGAATAGAACATGATCTGCCCGATCGACGAGCAGGCGCATTTGGGCACCACGCGGTAAACCGCGCTTTCGCTTTCCGTCATCCAGGTTCCGGGAAATCCCATCGTAGCGCGCCTCCAGCCGATCCGCACCCGTCGCAGCAGGCGCATCAGGCATCAATACCGCACAAAAAGCAAAGAAGCGCTGTCTTTTCAAGGACTGATAAAGCTATTTATGGCAACAGTGATCCGGTTTTGTGCGAAGAGTTCCCAGAATGGCAAAAATCGCCTACATCCTGCTGTGCCACAAGGACCCCGAGGGGATCATCGCGCAGGCCGAGCGGCTGACGGCGGCGGGCGATTATGTGGCCATCCATTTCGACGCCAACGCCCGGCGCGAGGATTACGACCGGCTGCGCGCCGCGCTGGACCCCAACCCCTCGGTAACTTTTGCCGCGCACCGGCGCAAGTGCGGCTGGGGCGAGTGGAGCCTGGTGGATGCCACCTTGCAGGCGGTGGTGGCGGCCGAGGCGGCGTTTCCGCGCGCCAGCCATTTCTACATGCTGTCGGGCGACTGCATGCCGATCAAGACCGCCGAATACGCGCATGAATTTCTGGATCGCGACGATGTCGATTACATCGAAAGTGTTGATTTCTTCGATTCGGACTGGATCAAGACCGGGATCAAGGAGGAACGGCTGATCTATCGCCACTGGTTCAACGAGCGTGCCCACAAGGCGCTGTTCTACGCCAGCATGACCTGGCAGAAGAAGCTGGGGCTGGCGCGCAAGGTGCCCGCCGATCTCCAGATGCAGATCGGTAGCCAGTGGTGGTGTCTGCGCCGTCGCACGATCGAGTGGGTGCTGGATTTCTGCGCCCGGCGGCGCGACGTGATGCGCTTTTTCCGCACCACCTGGATTCCCGACGAGACCTTTTTCCAGACCCTGGTGCGCCATCTGGTGCCCGAGCGCGAGATCCGCAGCCGCACCCTGACCTTTCTCTTGTTCACCGACTACGGCATGCCGGTGAACTTCTACAACGATCACTACGATCTGCTGATCAGCCAGGATTACCTGTTCGCGCGCAAGATCTCGCCCGAGGCCAGGGCACTGAAGGATCGGCTGGGCCAGCTTTATGCCGCGACCGGGCTGGCGTTTGCGATCTCGGGCGAGGGCCGGGGGCTGTTTCGGTTCCTGACCGGGCGGGGGCGGATCGGGCGACGGTTCGCGCCGCGCTTCTGGGAAACCGAATCAAGCATTGGGCGCGAGCGCACCCTGATGATCGTGACCTGCAAGAAATGGCATGTCGCCAAGCGCCTGGTCGCCCGTATCCATCAGGTGACGGGGCTGCCGGTGGTCGAGTATCTGTTCAACGAGGCCAGCACCCCGCTGCCCGACCTGGGCGGGATTCAGAGCACGCTGGAAAAGCGCACCCGGCACCGGCGGGCACTGTTGCGGATGCTGTTCGAATACTGGCAGAGCGATCACCTGGTGGTCTGCATTGATCCGGCCAGCGTTGATCTGATGCAGGATTTCTATGCCGACCGCGCGCGCACCCGCCTGCTCGAGGTCGCGTGCGATTTCACCGACGACTACCTGATCGGGCACGCCCGCCGGGTCGGGCTGGCGGGGGCGCAGACCCCTGCTGCCACCATTGATCGTCTGCTGCCGACCATCCGCTATGATGTAAGGTTTGAATCCGACCGGTTGCGTGATGCCGGGTTCAAGGGTTTCGCGCGGCTGCGACAATCGGCCAGTGCGGCTGAAAACGCCGTGGCTTTGGCGGCATTTCTTGGTATTGACGAGGCGAGGGCGCTCGAGATCGCGGCGACCGACTATCTGTTTGTGGATTGAGCCATGGCCTATGCTTACGACCCCCAGAACATCTTCGCCCGCATCCTGCGCGGCGAGATTCCCAACCGCACGGTGCTTGAGACCGCGCACACCCTGGCGTTTCACGATCTGCACCCGCAGGCGCCGGTGCATGTGCTGGTGATCCCGAAAGGGCCTTACGTCACCTTCGATCATTTTGCGGCTGAAGCCTCGGCCGAAGAGCTGGTCGATTTTCATCGCGCCTGTGCCCAGATCTGCGCCGATCTTGGCATCGCGCCGGGCACCGGGTATCGCACCATCTCCAATGCCGGTCGGGATGGCTTGCAGGAGGTGGCGCATTACCATCTGCACATCCTGGCCGGGCGGGTGCTGGGGCGGCTGGTCGAGCGGGCGTAATCAGCCCTGCGTGGCAGGCGTTTTCGAGTATTTGCGCAAAGAAGAAACGGGGGCAGGTGATGGTGTTGCGCACCTGACCAGGCGTTCCCTGCCCTTTGACCCGACCGGTCCACTTCCAGGCGGGTCGGCAACCCGCCATGAGTAGCGCTTGTGTGGAGGATTGGCGGGGCGAATCTGCCGATCATTTGAAACCCCATGGAGGGCGGTGCCCGACCGAGGGAGGGTGCGGCAACGCTTGCGGTCAGCGCTTTATGGCTGAGCCCCCCCGTGACCTCAATCGCAGCAGCGACGGTGACAAGGCGCCCGCCCGTCGGGGAGGTCGGGCGCTGCCCGGGCCGCTGAAGCGACTGTTGACCGGGCGGGTAAGCGTTCAACCGTTCGGGGCGAGCCGGGGGCTGAGTGTGCCGCACATAGGCGAGCGATTCCGCGACGATCGGGTAGCAGGTGTCGGGTGGCGAACACTATCAGCCTGTCGGACTTGAGCCGGGGGCTGGAGTGAGATTCGCTGTCAATGAGATCGTGTCCCTGGGCGTGGTGTTCGGGTCTTGTCGCGAAGGTGGTGGAAATTCGAAGGTGGCGTAATCTCCAGGTAAGGCAAACCCACCCAATCGGCGGCGGCAACCGCCAAGGAGAGTGAGGGCCGCAAGCCGCCACCGGTTTCAGGCGCAGCCCAGCCTAACGCATTCTGCGTAGACAGGACGGTTTTTCCATCGAACGCGATCCAGAACTGCCTGACGATCAAGGTGCTGTTTGGCAGTAACCACACCATTGGCACCGCCTGCCTAGGTGTTCCATCCCGGATGATCAAATATCTCCTCGCCGGTCAGGCCTTTTGTAAGCGGCGCCCGGGCCCCACCTTCTGCCTGATCGGTTAACCTGCGACTCCGCGCCTGTTTGATATCGGGCTGGAGTTTCGTGATGGCGACTACGGCGGAGGTTCTCAGGGACTACGGGGTTGAGATACGGGCCAATGGCCAGAAGCGGTGGCCTGACGCGGTCAAGGCGCAGATCGTTGCGGTAAGCCTGAAGCCTGGTGTGACGGTGAACGCGGTTGCGGCGCGGTATGGGCTTCGGGCGAACCATTTGTCGGAATGGCGTGGTCGGGCGCGGGATGGGAAGTTGGTTTTGCCTGCGATGGAAGACGACGGCTTTTGCTTTGCGCCTCTCATGCTGTCGGGGGGAAATGCGCCCTCTTTGCCAGTGCGTTCGGGTCGGTCGGGTAAGTCTGAAGCGCAGCCCTTGGGATCAATCGAGATTGCCGTGGGCCCGGTGACGATCCGGCTGGACTGCACCACGACAGCCGCAAGAATTGCCGAGATTGTGCGAGCGATCGTGCCCTCGCCATGATGTTCCCGTCAAACCGGGTGCGGGTTCTGGTCTCGACGCAGCCTGTCGACTTCAGGAAAGGCCATGATGGCCTCGCCGCGCTGGTATTTTCTGTGCTGCGCAAGGATCCGTTCACCGGCACGGTGTTTGTGTTCGCTCGCGCCGGGTGGATCGGCTGAAGCTTTTGTTCTGGGATGGCACCGGTCTGGTGATGGCCTACAAGCGGCTGGAGGACGCAACCTTCACCTGGCCCGCCATCAGGGGCGGGATGATAGCGCTGACCCTCGCTCATGTCCTGGTCAGCAAATATGCCGATCACCTGCCGCTATATCGTCAAAGCCAGATCCTTGCACGTGCGGGCCTTGATTTGCACCGTGCCGTTCTGGCCGATTGGGTCGGCAAGGCCGCGTTCCACCTCAAGCCCGTCGTCGACCGGCTGGCTGAACACCTGAAGCGATCAAGTAAGCTGTTCATGGAGTTCGCAGGGGACCGTCGCCCCAGTGGGGCGGCGTAAGCCCCGAAGAACGCCACCGCCCCGGTGCTGGATCCGGGTCGCGGTAAAACCAAAACCGGCTACCTCTGGGCGCTGGCCCGCGATGACCGACCGTGGGGCGGCGATGACCCGCCCGGTGTGGTTTACTTCTATGCCCCCGGCCGCGCGGGCGAGAATGCCGAAACATTCCTCACTGGCTTCGATGACATCCTGCAGATCGATGGTTACACCGGCTACAACCGGCTAACCAAACCGATCCGCAAGGGTGGCAAACCTGTGCGCGTGGCGTCGAGCGCGCGCTGCGCCGTGCCGACATTGCCCGCCCTGAGCCGGGCATCGAGCATGTTGCCGGTCTCGGCGACCCTGGTGATCAGCGGGTGATGGATCCGGGCGTTGTAATGGCCGTTCCATTCGGCCTTCGGCTGGTGGCCATGCACTTCGATGGGGGCGCTGTCGACGTCGAGGGTGATGCACCTGGTGCGCTTGCCGCCCCGTTCCGCCCTGATGCCGCGCCCCGCCATCTCAAGCACCGCCGCGCGCAGGACCTTGAGATTGCCGGTCTCGGCCATCAGCGCGGTGAAGCGCGACAGGGTCGGCTGCGACGCCAACCCGCCGCCATCCGCGAGCGGCGTCAGACCCGCCGAGGAACTGGCCGCCAGCCGGAACGCCGGGTCGTGGCGCAGCGCGTCTGCGTCGCCATGGTCGCGCCAGCCTTGCGCGGCCAGCAGCACGCCGGTGCGGCCCGCCGCCCGCACGGTCGAAGTCTTCCATGTCGGGCAGCGTGTCGCCTCGCATGTGCGCACCTCCGGAAACGGGCAGCACTCCACACAGCGCGACCACATGCCGGCGCACCACCAGTTCCGTGAGGACTGGACGCCGCAGCGCATCCAGGCCCGGGCCGCCCGTGTCGGGCCAAACGTCGCCGCCTTCGCCGCCTTCGCCGATGTCGTGATGCGCAAACGCAAGCAACCCGAGCAGGGCTACCGCACCTGCCTCGGCGTGATCCGGCTGGCCGACAAGTTCGGCCGGGACCGGCTTGATGCGGCTTGCCGGCGCGCGCTTGAGATCAACGCCAGGTCCTACTCATCGCTCCAATCCATTCTGAAGAATGGGCTCGATCGCAAGCCCCGCACCCGCGCCACGGAAGAGCCTGCCATCACCCACCCCAACATCCGTCGCACCAAAGGTGCGCCGATTCCTAAAGGTGGCGCGCCTCCGGCGCGACGCGCCGATTACTTCCACTGAAAGGAAACGCAACGCTTGCCCACCCAACCCTCGATCACCTGAAAGCCCTGCGGCTGGACGGTATGGCGTTCACGGGGCTTACGCGGCCCCACTGGGGCCACGGTCCCCGTTCACCCTTCGCCGAACTGCAGGTGCAGGATGCCGCCGCTGATCTCAGCCACGCTGAATGGCTTGGCCTGCTGGTTGACCGTGAGGTCGCCAGCCGCGAGACCAAGCGGTTCGAGGCCCGTACCCGCAGCTGACCCTGCGCCCCGAGGCCGATTGCAAGCGATATGAGGCGCTGTGTGCCGCCCGGGAGGTTGCTGTCCTGTGCGCCCTCATCGACCAGTTCGCAGCCCTCAGGCTCCATGGCATGGCGGCCTGCGCGGCAGACTTGTTGGCCGCGCGCACACCGCCCAGCCTGACGACAACCTTGAAGGCCTTGATCGACGCGGAAACACATCCTACCGCTTCGCCCAAAGCAAATCCCGCCAAAACCTCTGAACCTGCGCAAGCAAAGCCCACAGACGAGCCTGCTATATGGAGGCCGCTCGTCTGTGGGCTTTGCCACCTCCGGGGTGGGTCAGTTTTGGATGATCACACCGGGTCACTTTTGAATGCTCATTGACAGGCTTCGTCATGCACATCTTCTAACCGCATGGATTCGCAATGTGAATCGTCCATGGTCAGAGTTGTGCAACAACGCCCCTCACAAGCCGGGGGCTTTCGGGGTGCGATGCAGGAGGCATTGGGGGAAGCGAAATTCTCTTTTCCAATGTCATCAATCGCTTAGATCGGGTATTTGGTGGAGCAGAGGGGGATCGAACCCCTGACCTCGACATTGCGAACGTCGCGCTCTCCCAACTGA
>Ga0210039_1002536_pt1 | contig 14916 bp, 11 predicted proteins | sample CryGeyCG2114_250_3_FD_185460 | JGI IMG/M metagenome (GOLD analysis project Ga0210039, IMG submission 185460) | Groundwater microbial communities from aquifer - Crystal Geyser CG17_big_fil_post_rev_8/21/14_2.50 (SPAdes) (version 2) | ecosystem: Environmental > Aquatic > Deep subsurface >...
GCCAGATGTCGGCGCGGTGCCAGGCGACGGCAAACCATTTGAGCGTCAGGCCGGGTGGCGGAAAGGCATAGGTGCGCTGTTCGGTGGTGAAGGCGTAGATGAAGATGACCAGGATCGGCAGGTGCAGGAACAGCAACCCGCCGGTGGCGGCCAGCCTGAGGCCAAGCGGGGCGCGCGGCTCAGAGGGCATCGAAGGCTCCCGTCCGTTTGGCAATCGCCAGATAGGCCAGCATGATCACGATCGGCACCACCGCAAAGGCGGCGGCCAGCGGCAGGTTGCCCGCCGTGCCCTGCAACTGATAGACCGCCATGCCGATGAAATTGGCCGAGGTGCCGATGATCTGGGGGATGATGTAATCGCCCATGGTCAGCGAAAAGGTAAAGATCGACCCGGCGATGATGCCCGGCAGCGCCAGCGGCAGGATCACCGTGCGCAGGGTCTGGCCGCGGCTGGCGCCAAGGTCGGCGCTGGCTTCCAGCATCGCGGTCGGAACACGTTCAAGTGCTGCCTGCATCGGCAGGATCATGTAGGGCAGCCAGACGTAGAGAAACACCAGCCAGGTGCCGAGGAACGAGGTCGAAAGCGAGTTGCCGCCGATCCCGGGCAGTGCCAGCGCCGCGTTCAGCACGAAGCCAAGGCCAAGACTGTCGGCCGCCCAGGTGATGATGCCTTCCTTGGCAAGGATCAGCTTCCAGGCATAGACCTTGACCAGGTAGCTTGACCACAACGGCAGCATGATGCCGAGGTAGAACACCGCTTTCCAGCGCCCGCGGGCGTAGCGGGCGGCGAAATAGGCGATCGGAAAGGCCAGGATTGCCGCCGCCAGGGTAACGGCGGCAGACATCATCAGGGTGCGCAGGATGATGTCGAAGTTCGAGGGCCGCAGCAGTTCGGCGTAGGTCTTGAGGGTGAAGTCGCGCACCACCAGGCCGGAAAACTCGTCGATCGAATAAAAGCTCTGCACCAGCAGCGCCGCCAGCGCGCCAAGGTAGATCACCCCCAGCCAGATGAGCGGCGGGGCGATCAGCAGTGCCAGCAGCAGGCCCGGCCTGCGCCAGAACAGCGCGCTCAGGCGGTCGGCAATGCCGCAGTCGGGCAGGATGGCGGGGCGGGCGGTCATGCGCCCTCCATGATGTGCAGGGCGCGGGTGTCGAAGCCAAGGCCGGTCTGGCTGCCGGGCTCGGGCAGCGGCTGACCGGCTGGCACCAGCACCCCGATCTCGGTGCCGCCGGTGGCGATCTGGACCCGGGTGCCGGCACCGAGGTAGCGCAGCGAGGTCACGGTGCCGGTCAGGGCTGCGCCGGCGAGGGGGGCGAGGTGCAGCGCTTCGGGGCGCAGGCTGGACCACTGGGCGGGGCCGCCGAGGCTTTGGGTCAGCGCCGGGGGCAGGACGTTGGAAGAGCCGACGAAATCGGCGACGAACCGGGTGCGGGGCTGGTCATAGATCTGGGACGGGGTGCCGATCTGGGCGATCCGGCCCTGGTTGAAGACGGCAAGGGTGTCGGCCATGCTCAGGGCCTCGCTTTGATCGTGGGTGACGAAAACGAAGGTGATGCCAAGGCGGCGTTGCAGGGTCTTGAGTTCGTCCTGCATCGCTTCGCGCAGCTTGAGATCAAGCGCGCCAAGCGGCTCGTCCAGCAGCAGCACGCGCGGCTCGCCCACCAAGGCGCGGGCCAGTGCCACGCGCTGGCGCTGGCCGCCGGAAAGCTGGGCGGGCTTGCGGTCGCCGAAACCGTCGAGCTTGACCAGCGCCAGCAGCTCTTCCGCCTTGGCGTAGCGTGGCGTGCGCGGGATGCCCTTGACCATCAGGCCATAAGCCACGTTGTCGCGCACGTTCATGTGCGGGAACAGGGCGTAATCCTGAAACACCGTGTTGACGTTGCGCCGATTGGGCGGGGTGTTCGAGACATCCTGCCCGAAGATGCGGATTGCGCCGTGGGTCGGTTTCTCGAACCCCGAGATCAGCCGCAGGCAGGTGGTCTTGCCCGAGCCCGAGGGGCCGAGCATGGCGAAGAACGAGCCTTCGGCGATGGTCAGGTCAACGGCGTCCACCGCGTGGATGGGGCCGAAGTGGCGCGAGACGGCGGCGAATTCGACGGCAGGGATCATCGGGACAGGACTCTCTGCTCCCCTCGGGGGAGGTATCGGATGAATGGGGGCGGCCGTTTGCGCGCAGGCCACCCCCCGTAGGTCATGCAGGCAGAGGGGTGCTTGATCAGCGCCCGCCGATCACCCCGATATAGTCGCTGACCCAGCGGTAGTAGGGCACGCAGGCCCCTTCGCCCTGCGCGCAATTGGCGGTTGGCGTGGTCCAGAACCTGATCTTGGCAAAATCATCCATGCCGTTGGCGGTGCAGCCTTCGGCGGTCTGCATCCCCGAGCCATCGCTGCAGGCGGCGGGCACCACCGGGTTCGAGCCGAACCACACCGAGAGGTCGGATTGCAGGTTCGAGGCGAGGGTATGTTCCATCCACAGGTAGGCGCAGTTGGGGTGGGCGGCGTCGGCCTCGAGCATGGTGGTATCGGCCCAGCCGGTGGCCCCTTCGGCCGGGATCACCGAAGCGATCGGCAGGCCCTCGGAGGCCAACAGGTTGACCTGGAACGGCCACGAGCCCGAGGCCACCACGCCTTCGTTCTTGAAGTCGTCCATCTGGATGTAGGCATCGTGCCAATAGCGCGAGGTCAGGGTGCGCTGGACCCGCAGCAGATCGAGCGCGGCCTTGTATTGATCCTCGTTCAGCTCGTAGGGCGAGGTGATCTTGAGGTCGGGGTTATGGGTCATCAGGTAAAGTGCGGCATCGGCGATGTGGATCGGCCCGTCGTAGGCTTGCACCCGCCCCTTGTTGGATTGGCCGTCGGGCAGGGTCATCTCGGAAAACACCACGTCCCACGAGGTCGGCGCGGCACCCTTGAAGGCGTCGGTGTTATACATCAGAACGTTCGGCCCCCACTGGTAGGGCACGCCGTAATGGACCCCGCCGACCGTGAACCACGGCGCATCCTTCAGCCGGTCATCGACCTTGGCCCACGACGGAATCAGGTCGGTGTTGATCGCCTGCACCCGCTTGCCCGCCACCAGCCGCAGCGAGGCGTCGCCCGAAGCGGTGACCAGATCGAACCCGCCCTCGTTCATCAGGGCCACCATCTCGTCGCTGGTGTTGGCGGTTTTCACGTTGACCTTGCAGCCCGAGGCGGCCTCGAATTTGGTCACCCAGTCGTAGGCGGCATCGGTCTCGCCGCGCTCGACATAGCCCGGCCAGGCCACGATGTTCAGTTGACCTTCCCCGGCCCCGAGGCTGGTGATCTGGGCGCTGGCCGGGGCAATGGCCAACAGCAAGGCAAGGGCGGTGGTGCCCGTCAGTTTCAGCGTCGTCATGGTGTGGCTCCCTCTTGGTTTCGTCGGCACATACTTGTGGGGAAAGCCTAGGGTCGCGGGATGAGGTTTCGCAATATCAAAACGCAGAAAGCTGGTATCGGTTTTGCCGATATGTCTGACCGCCCAGGCGCGGGGTTGCGGCACCGGCGGATGCCTTCGGCGAGGATATTTGGTCCGTGAGAAAGCCGGGGGTCAGCGCGTCGGGATGGCGCTTTGCGCCGAGCGGATGAAGTTGAGGGCGGGCGGGCTGAGCGGCGCGCCCTTGCGCCAGGCCAGCCCGACCTGAACCGAGGGCAGATCGCCCGAGACATCGCGGATCTCGATGCGGTCGCCTTCCAGCGACCACGGGCGATAGACCAGCGAGGGCAGGATCGCGAGGCCCGCGCCGGTGGCGACCAGCGAGCGCACCGCCTCGACCGAGCGGGTGCGGAAGGCGATCTGAGGTTTGACGGCCAGCGCCTGCATCAGGCGGCGGGTCGAATCCTCGATCTCGTCCACCATCAACTGGATCAGCGGCTGGCCTGCCAGTTCGTCAAGGCTGATCGCGGTTTGCGCCGCCAGCGGGTGCGCCAGCGGCAGCCACAGCCGGTAGGGCGAGACCAGCAGGGTTTCGACATGCAGCGCCATGCGGTCCTTGACCGACGAGGTCAGCAGCACCGCGACATCCAGCTCGCCCCCGATCAGCAGGTGTTGCAGGTAATCGCCATTGTCTTCGATCACGTTCAGTTCGACCTGGGGGAAGGCACGGCGAAAGCGCGACAGGATGTCGGACAGCACATAGCCCGCCACCAGCGAGGTGACGCCCAGCGACAGCCGACCGGTGGCCTGTTCGGCATCGTCGCGAAAGGCGGTGCGGGCGGTGGCGACATCGGCCAGAATCTGGCGCGCATGGCGCAGGAAGGCGGCACCCTTCTGGGTGATCTCAAGCCCGCGCGGCAGGCGCTCGAACAGGGTGACGCCCAGATCGTCTTCAAGGGCGCGGATCGCCTCGGTGACCGAGGACTGCGAGATCGACAGGGCGCGGGCGGCACCGGACACGCTGCCTTGCTCGGCGGCGGCGGTGAAGAACTGCAACTGGCGCAGGGTGAAGGCCATGGCGGCTCCGGACGGGGTGGCTGGCAACCTGCCCGTTGCGATGAGCGGGCGCAAGCCGGTGATGCGCTGCCGCCGGGGTCAGCCCGAGCGCAGGGTATGTGCAAGTCCGGCAATCAGATCGGATCGGGTGGCAAGGCCAAGCAGCCGCCCGTGACTGACCACCGGAACCACCTGCTGGTGCGCGTCGGCCATCAGCGCGACCAGCGGCGCCAGCGGGCTGTCGGGGGCAAGGGTCGGCACCGCACCGTCCAGGAGCGCTGCCGCCGTGCCGGTTGCGGCACCGGCGCGATCCTGCGCCGCCACCAGATCGATGGCACGCACCAGGCCAAGGAAAGTGCTGTCGGCGGCGATCACCGGCAGCGACTTGACGCGGTGCAGCCGGAACAGTTTTGTCATCGTGTCGATGTCGGCATCCGGGCCGATCGTCACCAGATCGCGCGACATCAGATCGGCACAGGTCAGGCCGCCAAAGCGGCGGGCAGTGGCCTCGGCCTCAGCCGCCCCGATCAGCCGGGCAAGGTCTTCCGGCCCGATGTTGGCGGCCAGGTTCAGGCGTTGCAGGATGGCTGACAGATCATCGGCGGAAAGGCCAAGGCGGCGGCCCGGAGCGCGGTCGGCGGTGCCCTGCGGGCTGCGATCGGTGGGCTGGCGGAACGGATAGACCCGCCCGGTGGCGCGGTTGTAAAGCGTGGCCAGTGCCACCAGCAGAACGCTTGCCACCATGATCGGCGAGAGGGCAAAGCCAAAACCCGCAGCACGGACGCTGTCGTCACCCAGCACCATCGCCAGCGCCATCGCGGCACCCGGCGGGTGCATCGCGCGCGCCAGCATCATCACCGCGACGGCCAGTCCGATCGCCACGCCGCCGGCCAGAATGGGTTGGGGCACCAGCGTCACCACCGCGATGCCGATCAGCGCCGAGAAGGTATTGCCGATGATCACCGACCAGGGTTGCGCCAGCGGGCTGTTGGGCACGCTGAAGATCAGAAACGCGGTCGCGGCCAGCGGGGCAAGCAGGGGCAGGTCGGCCAGCGGCAGCGCCGGGTTGGCGGGCAGGGCAAAACGGGCAAAGGTGGCGAGGCTGGCGATGCCAAGCCCGGTGCCGAGTGCGGCGCGCATGACCTCGCGCCGGGGTGGGCGGGCCACCGCGGGGCCAAGGGCGCGCAGGATGCGGCGAAGGCGGTGCCGCGTCACCGGATCGAGGGCCATCGCTTAGCGCCGCATCATGGTAAGGCGCAGCAGGGCGCGTTCGATCACCGCCATGGCGGGGGCGCGGCTGCTTGAGCGCAGCGTGAGATCGGTCTCGACCAGCAGGCCAAGCGCGGTTTCCAGATCGCGCAGCGGCCAGCCCCGCAACTCGGCCAGCATCCGCTCGCGGCGCGGGCCGAACACCGGCGGGCGCAGCCGTGCCATGCCCGAAGCGGCCCCGGCGGGGTCGGCGCTGGCGGCGTGCAGGGTGCGAAAGTGGCGCAGCGCGCCGATGCACAGCGCGACCGGAGTCACGCCCTGGCCCTCAAGGCGGCGCAGCAGCGGGCCGACCGCGTTCAGGCGGCGTTCGGCCACGGCGTGCAGCACGTCATCGACTTCGGCCTCGATCGTGGCGGGGGCGCAGGCGGCGACCTCGGCCGGGGTCAGCGGGGTCGGGTCACCCCATTTGTAAAGTGCGATCTTTTCCACCATCTGGCGGAAATCGCCGGGGTCCAGCGCGCGCGCCAGGGCCGAAAGATCGGCCAGGGCATCGGGATTGATCCGGGTCAGACCGGCAGCGGTCAGGGTGGCCTCGATTTCCTCGCGCGAGGGCGGATCGTCGTAAAGGCCGATGGCGACCGCGCTGCCGTGATCCTCGAACAGTTTCTTCAGCGCCGATTTGCCGGTCAGGTTGCCGGCGGTGACGATGAGCGTGGCGTCGCCCGGACGCCAGTCCTTGAGGGCAGCGGCAATCTGGGGTGCCAGCGCGTCGGTCGCATCTTCCAGAAACGCCACCCGCGGGCCGGGGAAAAAGCCCTGCGCGCGGGCCGCGTCGCTCAGGGCGGCGGCATCCTTGCGCAGATCACCGGCGGGAATCCGGGCAAGGCGCATCTCGGCCTCGCCCTGCGGCCCGATCAGGGCGGCAATCACCTGCTGGCGGCGCAGCGCCACCCGCATCGCATCCGCACCAAAGATCAGCAGGCCGGTGCGCTTGGGGTCGGGTCGGGCGAAATAACGGCTGGCCTCGGCTCCCGCAAGCTTCATGCCGCCGCCCACTGCCCTGCGGTTGCCAGCAGCCGCGTCACGATCTGGTCGGCCAGAATCCGCATCAGGCGCAGGGCGGCGTCTTCCTCGGCGGCAAGCCCCGCCACGGTCGAGCCGGTGGCCGAGTAGGCGGTAAAGCTTTCCACCCGCCCAGCCGTGACGTGGGTGCCGGCGTTATCGCTCAGCACCCAGTCCACCGCGCCGGTCAGGTGGTAGCGGGTGATGGCGTTCTGCGGCGTGATCCCGACCCCGACGGCGGTGGTGGTGATGGTATAGCCAAGCTGAAAGCGCGGGGCTTGCGGGCGGCCAAGGCGGTCTTCCAGCCGCCCCACCAGATCGAAGCCGTTCTTGTCGCTGGGGTCGGCGATCCGGATCGTGCCTTGCAGGCCAGCGGCAGGCCCGCCCGGCCCGTAGGCCGGAGTGAACGTGCAGGCCACCAGCGGGGCGGCCAGCAGTCCCAGCACGGTGCGGCGGTTAAATGACGACATTGACGATGCGACCCGGAACCACGATCAGTTTCTTCGGCGTGACCCCGCCAAGGAACCGGATCACATCCTCATCCGCCAGCACCAGCTTTTCAACCTCGGATGCGGGCATATCCTTGGGCACGCAGATTTCCGCCCGCCGCTTGCCGTTGATCTGGATCGGCAGGGTGACGGTATCGCGGGTCAGCAGCAACGGGTCGGCCTTGGGCCAGCGCGCCTGCGCCACCAGCCCCGCGCCGCCCAGCATCGCCCACAGGTCTTCGGCCAGATGTGGCACCATCGGCGACATGAGTTGCGCCAGCACCCGCGCCGCCGCCTTCATCGCCGGTGCGCTGGCAGTGGCGCGCGCCAGGGTGTTGGTGAATTCATAGAGTTTCGCGATCGCCTTGTTGAAGGCAAAGGTCTCGATCCCCTGGGTCACGTCGTGGATGGTGCGATGGGTGGCGCGCAGCAGATCGGTGTCCCCTTCGCCGGGCGCGCCTGCGGGCATCATGGCGATGCGCTGACCCAGCAGCCAGACCCGGCCCAGGAACTTGAACGCGGCCTCGGCCCCGGCGGCGGTCCATTCGACATCGCGCTCGGGCGGGCTGTCCGACATCACGAACCAGCGCGCGGTATCGGCCCCGAAGGCCGCGATGATGCTGATCGGATCGACCACGTTCTTCTTCGATTTCGACATCTTGGCCGAGGGGATGACCTCGACCGCCCGACCGTCGGCCAGCCTGCCGTCGGTCACGTCTTCGGGCAGGTGATAGACCGGGCGACCGGCACTGTCGCGGGTCAGGTAAATCTCGTGCGTCACCATGCCTTGGGTGAACAGCGCGTTGAACGGCTCGATCGCCTTCAGCGGCAGGTGGCCGGTCTTGTGCATCGCGCGGGCGAAGAAACGCGAATAGAGCAGGTGCAGGATCGCATGCTCGATGCCGCCGATGTATTGATCGACGTTCATCCAGTAGTCGGCTTCGGCCAGATCGGTCGGCGTCGCCGCATGGGGCGCGGTGAAGCGGGCGTAATACCAGCTTGAATCGACAAAGGTGTCCATGGTGTCGGTTTCGCGCCGCGCCGCCGCCCCGCATTTCGGGCAGGTGGTCGCAGCCCAGGTCGGGTGGTGCGCCAGCGGGTTGCCGGGAGAATCGAAGCTCACATCATCGGGCAGCCTGACCGGCAGGTTTTCCTTCTTTTCCGGCACCACGCCGCAAGCCGGGCAATGCACCACCGGGATCGGGCAGCCCCAGTAGCGCTGGCGCGAGATGCCCCAGTCGCGCAGCCGGTAGTTGGTAACGCCCTTGCCGAGCCCGAGCGATTCGCACTGGGCTATGGCGGTGGCCACGGCAGCGTCGCCGGTCTGCACCTGCGCCCCGGCAAAGCCGCGCACATAGCGCACGGCTTGCGATTTCATCGGCACGTAAGCTTCGGTCAGCGCCGCCTCGGCCGCCCCTTCGGCCACGAACACGCTGTTGATCGCAAGGCCGTATCTGGTGGCAAATTCAAAGTCGCGCTGGTCATGCGCCGGGCAGCCGAAAATCGCGCCGGTGCCATACTCCATCAGCACGAAGTTGGCGATATAGACCGGCAATTGGCAGCCTCGATCAAGCGGATGCCTGACCGTGATCCCGGTGTCGAAGCCGCGCTTCTCGGCGGTTTCCAGCGCCGCCTCGGTGGTGCCGCCGCGCCTGCACTCGGCCACAAAGGCGGCCACATCCGGGTCTGCCGCCTCCAGCGCCCTGGCCAGCGGATGATCGGGGCTGATCGCCGCAAACGATGCCCCCAGCAGCGTGTCGGGCCGGGTGGTATAGACCTCGAAGCGCTCGAATCCGGCAGGTGCCCCCACCGTCTCGAACGCAAACTGCAAGCCGCGGCTCTTGCCGATCCAGTTGGCCTGCATCAACCGCACCTTTTCGGGCCACTGCGTCAGCCCGTCCAGCGCTGCCAGCAATTCGCCCGAATAGTCGGAAATGCGGAAAAACCACTGCGTCAGCTCGCGCCGCTCGACCACCGCGTTCGAGCGCCAGCCGCGCCCGTCGATCACCTGCTCGTTGGCCAGCACGGTGTGATCGACCGGGTCCCAGTTCACCACCGCCGCCTTGCGGTAAACCAGCCCTGCTGCCAGCATGTCGATGAACATCGCCTGCTGCTGGCCGTAATATTCGGGATCGCAGGTGGCAAACTCGCGGCTCCAGTCGATGCTGAGGCCAAGCGGCTTCATCTGTGCGCGCATGTCCGCGATGTTGCCGTAGGTCCAGTCTTTCGGGTGCCCGCCGCGCTCGATCGCGGCATTCTCGGCCGGCATGCCGAAGGCATCCCACCCCATCGGATGCAGCACGCTGTATCCCGCCGCCGCCTTCTGCCGCGCCACCACGTCGCCCATGGTATAGTTTCGCACATGCCCCATGTGAATCCGCCCCGACGGGTAGGGGAACATCTCGAGCACATAATACTTGGGGCGCGCCGGGTCGTGGCGCGCGACAAAAACGCCTGCCTCCTGCCAGGCTTCCTGCCAGCGGGCTTCGGTTCGGGCGGGGTCATAATGCGACATGGGGGCCTCTTTCGCGCAAGCGTCGCGCCCGATTACACCGACCCGGCGGCCAAGGTCCAGAGCGGCCATGCCCCTTCACCTTTGCCCAAATATTCCGGGGTCCGGGGCAGAGCCCCGGCCTTACAGCCTGCTGTCGGCGATGCGCAACTGGCGCGCACGGGTCAGGATGGCGTCTTCGATGGCGTGCTGGGTTTCCGCCGCGACCACACCGCCGCCCCGTGCCACCAGCGCCACCGTCAGTGATCGCGCATCCAGCGCCGGATCCTGCACATAGATCGTGGCGCGGTAGGCCCGTCCGCCGCCGGGCGGGGTGCCAAAGCCGGTGACGATCACCCCGGTGAAGGGATCGACCGATTCGATCGGCAAAAAGTTCAGCACGTCCAGCGCCGCATTCCAGATATACTTGTTGACCTCGACCGTGGTGTTGGGATCGGCGTTGTTCTTGAACAGATCCCAGATGGTCGAGCGCTTGGGGGTGTCTGCCGCAAGCAGGGCGCGCTGCTGGTCGGCGGCCTGAGCGTTTTGCAACTGGGCGTCGCTCGGGATGCCGGTCGAGTTGCGGCGGAACAGGCCGCTGTCGCCGCTGCCAATACCGCTGCCGCAGGCGGCAAGCGCGGTCAGAAGGCTGCCGATCAGGGCGGCGCGCACAAGACGGTGCAAGATCATTCGGTCCCCCGGGTTCCCTGTTGCTGTCTAACTTAGGCACAGGCACCGGACAAGGCCTTTCCCGCCGGGGCAAGTCTGGCGGGGGCAAGGCAAGACTGTGGCATTGCTGCACCATTGCCCGCGTCTTTCCGGCAGGCGGCCCGGTGCTGATTGCATTCGCGGCCCCGGCGATGGAAACAGAGCCATACCAATTCGGATTCCCCTGAATTGGGCCGCACCTTAGATAATGAGGGAACACTATGAAGAAGATTCTTCTTGCGACCACCGCTCTCGTCGGCTTCGCCGGCGCAGCCTCTGCCGAAGTGTCGATTTCCGGTTACGCCGAAATGGGTATCGCTGGCGGCAACCGTGGTGCCGACACCCAGTTCTGGACCGACGCCAACGTCACCTTCTCGATGTCCGGCACCACCGATGGCGGCCTGACCTTCGGTGCCAAGGTTGACCTTGGCAGCATCCCGGGCAACGTTGGTCCCGGTCTGACTCAAGGCGGCGAGACGATGTACATCTCGGGTTCGTTCGGCAAGATCACCATGGGTGATACCGATGGCGCGCTCGACTGGGCCGCTCAGGAAATCTACATGGGCACCGCGATTGCCGATGACCATTCGTCGCATGCCGGCGCTTACTGGAACTCGGGCCTCGATGGCACGGCCGGTGGCCAGATCGCGCGCTACGAATACTCGTTCGGCAGCTTCGCGGCCGCCGTTTCGGCTGAAATCGACACCTCGATCGCGAACAATGACGTGTTCGGCGTTGGCGTGAAATACTCGGGCGACTTCGGTGGCACCATGGTCGGCTTCGGCCTGGGCTACCAGGACAACTCGGTGCTGCAAATGTGGGCGGTCAGCGCCAATGCGACCATGAGCAATGGCATCGCAATCAATGCCGGCTATGCCGATCTGGACCTTGGTGTGACTTGGGCTGGTATCGGCGTCGGCTACACCACCGGTGCTCTGCTGGTGCAAGCCAACTACGGTGCGTATGACACCGGTGCGTTCACGGTCGATGGCTGGGGTCTGGTTGCCAACTACGATCTGGGCGGCGGCGCGGTCGTGATGGCCGGCTACGGCACGGGCGATGTTGCCGCGGGCAACGAAATCGGTGGCCTTTACGGCTCCGAGGACACGTTCTCGGTTGGTCTCGGCCTGTCGTTCTGATCTGACGATCCAAAACTTGCGGAAAGAGCGGGCCTTGGCCCGCTCTTTTCATTTTGGGTAACGTGAATTTGATTTTGGTCCGCATGAACGTGATTGGGGTTGGTGTGAATTTGGTCGTAACTTGTTGCATCACCTTGATAATGAGAGAAGGCCATGAAAAAAATTCTACTTGCGACCACGGCGCTGGTCGGCTTCGCTGGCGCAGCCTCTGCCGAAGTGGCGATTTCCGGTTACGTCGAAATGGGTATCGTTGGCGGCAACACTGGTGCAGTCACCCAGTTCTTTACCGATGCCAATGTCACCTTCTCGATGTCCGGCACCACCGATGGCGGTCTTGAATTCGGTGCCGAGCTCAACCTTGAGGATCTTCCGGACGCCGCCGGTGCCGGGTTGACCCAGGGCGGTGCGACCGGACCCGATGGCGGCGAGACGATGTACATCTCGGGTTCGTTCGGCAAGATCACCATGGGTGATACCGATGGCGCGCTCGACTGGGCCGCCGCGGAAATCTACAGTGGCACCACCATCAGTGACGACTTTTCGTCGCATGCTGGCGCTTACTGGAACTCGGGCCTCGATGGTTCGACCACCGGCAGCAGCAAGGGCCAGATCGCGCGCTACGAATATTCGTTCGGCAGCTTTGCGGCGGCCGTTTCGGCTGAAATCGACAACTCGGGTCTCAACAACGATGTGTTCGGTGTAGGCGTGAAATACTCGGGCGACTTCGGTGGCACCGCTGTCGGCTTCGGCCTGGGCTACCAGGACAACTCGGTGCGCTCGGTGTATGCCGTCAGCGCCAACGCGACCATGACCAACGGCATTGCGATCAACGTCGGCTACGCCGATCTCGACGCGCAAGCTGTCGGTGCCAACGATACCTGGGCTGGTATTGGCGTTGGCTACACCACCGGCGCTCTGTTGGTGCAAGCCAACTACGGCACTTACGACCTGCTGGGCGGAGGCACTGTTGACGGCTGGGGTCTGGTTGCCAACTACGATCTCGGCGGCGGCGCGGTCGTGATGGCCGGCTATGGCACGGGCGATGTTGCCGGGGGCGACGAAATCGGCGCCACTTATGGCTCGGACGAAAGCTGGTCGGTCGGCCTTGGCCTGTCGTTCTGATCTGACGATTCGACACGTGCGGAAAGAGCGGGCCTTGGTCCGCTCTTTTCATTTGCAGAGGCAAGCCCAACTCGACTTCGCGCGCCCCGACGGGTAGGGTCTGGTTGAGCCAGTTTCCCAGCCCGCGGATCACCCCATGCCCCTGAGCCCGACCCGGATCGCATCCGATTATGCCGAAGCGCTGCGTCTGGTGGCGCAAGGTCAACCCGAGTCGGCGCTGAAGCTGCTGGCGGCGATCATCGACGCCAATCCCAACATCCCCGAAGCGCATTTCCAGATCGGGCGGATCTTTGTCGCGGGCGACCGCTACGACCGCGCGATGACGCATTACCAGGCGGCGGCCCGGCTGAAGCCCGCGGAACCGGCAATCTGGGCGGGCTGGGCCGGTGCGGTGGCGCTGGCGGGGGATGGGGCGGCAGAAAAAGCCTTTCTTGCGGCGCTGAAGGCGGCCCCGATTGCGCCGCAGATTCGCATTGTCCTGCAGGACCGCTTCGCTGCCAACCGCGCGACCTCTACGCCGACGCTGGGCGGTGCCAAGCCTGCGGCGGTTTCGGCGCTGGTGCGGGCCATGGCGGCGCAGCAGTTCGTGGCGGCAGAAACCGGCGCGCGTGATCTGCTGCGCCACCATCCGGGTGCTGCAATCGTGGCCAATATCCTGGGGTCGGCCCTGGCCGCGCAGGGCAAACCCACCGAGGCGCTGACCCGGTTTCACGACGCCATCCGGATCGACCCGCTCTATGCCGAGGCCCATGCCAACCTTGGCCACCTGCTGCACGATCTTGGCCGCGATGCCGAGGCCAGGATCGAACTTCGCAACGCGGTTGCCCTGGCCCCGGCCATGGTTTCCGCCCTGACTGCGTTTGCCCGGCTGCAAACTTGGTCGGGCACCCCTGCGCGCGCCGTGCGCCTGCTGGAACGGGCGTTGAAGGTCAGGCCCGATGCCGTGCCGGCGCTGGTGGCACTTGGCAATGCGCAGACCCGGTTGATGAACTACCAGGCCGCCGAAGATGTGCTGATCCGGGCCGACAAGCTGACGGGTGGCCAGGATGTCGAGGCCCTGGCTCTGCTGGCGCAGGCGCAATCGCATCTTGGCAAGGATGAGGTGTGCATGCGCAACTACGATGCGGCCCTGGCGTTGGATCCGAACCATGCGGCGGCGCTGGGTGGCAAGGCGGGTTTTCTGCAAACCCTTGGTCGGTTCAGCGAGGCCGAGGTCTGGTTTCGCCGGGCCTTCGCAGCCGACCCCAACAACGGCGAGAACTATCGCCGTTTCACCGTCTCGCACAAGTGCAGGCCGAATGACCCGATCATCGCCCAGATGCAGGCGAGGTTCGATGACCCGGCCCTGAGCGATACCGACCGCATGAACCTTGGCTTTGCCATCGCCAAGGCGCTGGAGGATGTGAAATCCTACGATCAGGTCTTCGGCTATCTGAATCCAGCCAACGCACTGATGAGAAAGGCTTTTCCAAATTACACCGGGCAGCGCTACAAGGAAATCGCAAAGGTGCAGGCGGCCATGGCCGGGTTTGACTGGCACGCGGCGCAGATCGCGGGTACCAGCGCCTACGCGCCGATCTTTGTGACCGGCATGCCGCGCTCGGGCACCACCCTGATCGAGCAGATCATCGCCAGCCACAGTTCGATGACCGGCGCGGGCGAGGTCGGCGACGGCACCCGCATGGCGCAAAAGCTGCTGTTTGAAGGCGAGGGCGCGCCGCGCGCCATGACCGACCTTGCGGCGGGCGAAATTGCCGGGTTGGGGCGCGACTACGAGGCGCTGATGCGGGGCCGCTTTCCGACTGCGGTGCAGGTCACCGACAAGTCGATTCAGACCTATCTGTTCATCGGGCTGATGAAACTGGCACTGCCGCGCGCGCGCTTCATCGTGGTGCGGCGCGATCCGCGCGACACCTTGTTGTCGATCTACAAGAACAAGTTCCCCGACGGCACCCATCTTTACGGCTATGATCTGACGGACCTCGCGCACTACTACACCACCTTCGTGCAGATGATCGCGTTCTGGCGCGAAGCGGTGCCGGACTGGTTCTACGAGGTCAGTTACGAATCGCTGGTGGCCAACCCCGAGGTCGAGTCGCGCAAGCTGATCGCGGCTTGCGGGCTGGAATGGGAAGATGCCTGCCTGAATTTCCACCAGAACACCCGCAAGGTCGAAACCCTGAGCGTGTTTCAGGTGCGCCAGCCGATCTCTGCTGGATCGGTGAAAAGCTGGCAGCGCTATGCGG
>Ga0210039_1002545_pt1 | contig 14879 bp, 19 predicted proteins | sample CryGeyCG2114_250_3_FD_185460 | JGI IMG/M metagenome (GOLD analysis project Ga0210039, IMG submission 185460) | Groundwater microbial communities from aquifer - Crystal Geyser CG17_big_fil_post_rev_8/21/14_2.50 (SPAdes) (version 2) | ecosystem: Environmental > Aquatic > Deep subsurface >...
GAATCGAACTGCAGATCGGGAATCACCTGGCCAGCGGGGATGTTGAAGTTGACCCCGTCGGTGGAGACCCAAGCGGCTGCAGTGCCGTCATTGATTTGGCCCGTGATCACCCACAGGCCTGCGGCCTGTGAGTAGACGACGTCCCACAGGGCATTCGCCGGCAGACCTCCGCCGTCCAGCACGGAGTACGGCGACCACACGAGTCCATCATCGCTCCAGTAGAATTGGTTGGGCGTGCCTGACTTCAGCGCGATTGAGATTCCCTCCAGGCTCGTCCAGATTCTGTAGAATTGTCCGGGTGTTCCGGTGTCGAGGCGTTGCGTCCATGTGATGCGATCTGGCGACGTCAAGATGCGCGCGGACGCTCCTACGTTGTAGGAGCCGACAGCGATCCAGAGCCCGTTTGCGGAATCCCAAACGACGTCCTGCACGGCATCGAGGGCGTCCGGCAGCGCGCGGGATGTCCAGTTGTCTCCGTCGTCCGACGACTCGTGGAGGTATACCGCGCCTCCACCGATCACCCAATGACCCGCACCGTCCGACGCGCACGCGGTTCCGGTGGTGGACGTCGGTGCCGTGGTGGGCGCCGCCCATGTCGTGCCGCCGTCGGTGGAGCGCCTCGTGACCGTGGTCGCAGGGTTGCCAGTAGCGATGAGCGTCCCCGTGGAATTGTCGTGATCGAAGCCATTGAAGACCAAACCAGAGCCAGAGATGTCTCGCACCACGCCCCAGTTCTGCACGCGGATCAAGTGCAGATAGTCCAAGAGCGCGCCCACCTTGTGCATCCAATCATTCTGCATCTCGGCCGGTGGCTCCTCGGTCGGGTACCAGCCCTGCGCGGTCTTGCCCGCAGGAGGCTCGACCTTCGTCGGGTCACCGTCCCAGAGGGTCGCTGGCGCGGAGTAGAGATTGTCTGTCGCCCATTGGGCGTCTGCCTGCGGATGCGCCATCAGCCTGTCCTCTCGTCGAGGGCGCGCGTGAGCGTGCCTGTGCCTGTGCCTGGTGTGGCCGCGGAGTCGTACCCCGTGGCTGCAGAATAGGTGGGGAAGTCTGCGGCGCGCGAGAACCGGACGCGCGTCCCGGCGGGCTCGGACGACACCACTGTCACGGCGCGCGTGCCCGCCTCGGTGCCGCGCAGGATGAGACCGTGAAGGATCTCCGCATCAAACGCGGGTGGGCCAAGGATCTCAAGGATGAAGCCGTCGGGCGGATACCAGTAGCACCTCGCCAATCCCTGGCTGTCGTCCGCGAGCGCGGCCGTGATGATCCCGTAGAGATCCTCGGTTACCCCTTCGGATCTATTGGCTCTGATGGTCGCGCGAATGAGCGCACGATAGGTCTCGTCATCGAGGCCCTGCCGCTCAGCGCCGACGATGGAGCCGAAGCCCTCGAGCTGCGCGCCCACAGCGTCATCGACGTCGTCCTCGGCGATCTGCCACAGCGCGTCTTCGATCTCCTGCACCTGGCCAGCGAGGATCTCGATCAGCGCCTGGAAGCGCGGGAGGCCGACGTAGTCTTGCAGGCGCGCAGCCAGCGCCTGGGCGACGTGGTCCGGGTTGTGCGCCAGCGGAGGACCGGCGGCGCCGACGGGCTCTGGAGCGGGCTCGAGCGGCACGTCACGCGCTCCCTGGCGTGGAGACCACGCTGACATTGGTGCTCGCCGTCATCGTCGCGAGCTGCCTGGCGGTGATGAGATAATCGGTCGCGACTGGAGCGACGGCCGGCGCGACGCTTCCGATGCGGATGTCCAAGATGTTGATGATGCCCGCGACGGTGTCGACCGGTTTGTGGAGCTTCGCGAGGAACACGTCATTCCCTACCGGCAACGCCAGAATGAATGCCGCGACCGCATCGGCGACGAGGTCGTCTCCATTCGCTGGGTAGGTCTGAGAGTCGACAATGAGGTCGATCTCGACGAGCATGTCAATCGACGTTGGGCGGCTGAAGGCGATGTAGTGCGCCATCCCCTGCGAGTCGGTGACGATCTCGGTGACGCCTCCGACGGTGCCCTTGCCCGCGCCCAGCGTCTCGAAGAGCGCGGCCGCCACGTCCGCGTCGGTGCCACCCAGCACGAGCGCCTCGACAGAGTGCGGAGGCAGCCCGTCCTCATCGACCGCGTTCGTCGGGTTGTCGAAGACCGTCGCACCAGTCACGCCTGCCACCTGAAGGAGGTCGGCGCGGATTGCGTTGACGGTGCCGCTGCCCGCGATGGCCAGCTCTTGCTCGCGTCGAATGCGTAGCTGCGGATCGGTGTCGATCTCCGTGCCAGGCACCGCAGGAGCGGCGTTCGTGACCGCGCTCCATCCGGCGACGGCCGTCACGATCACCGTGATCGTCCCCGTGTTCGCGACGTAGACGCCAGCGATCTCCGCGTCCGCGAGCACGTCCTGCGATCCAGCTCCGACGAAGGTCACGTCCGCCAGCGTCTTCCATCGATTCGACGCGTCGCCGACGACCTGCACGATGGAGTTCTTTGGCACGACGCAAGCGCTGGTCGCGGTGAGCGTCAGCGTGACGCGCCCCTTGGTGGCGTCCGCGCGTCGCGTGCCCGTGATGGAGGTGACGCCGTCGAGTTGGAAGCCCTCGGATGAGAGGGGGAATCTTCCCGCGTTGATGGCCTCCGCAAGTTCCCACAGTTCGGACAGCTTCGATGCGAAGATGCCATTCAGAAGGCCGAACGGCTCCGTCGGCTGCGTGTTGAGCGTCGTCGAGATGAGCGCCTTCTCGCCCGCCTCGAGTTCGTCGACGATCGTCGACAGCGGCTTGCGATTGAATCCGGTTGCGGTGAGTCCGTAGGTCATCAGAACGCTCCCAAGATGAAGTCCTCGAAGACGAGCGGTTCAGACACGTCAGCGATGAAGGCACGGAAGGACACATTCGCGGTTCGGTCTGCGCCGACGCTGAGTGTCAGACGGTCGACGAAGGAGACGCCTGCGGTCGTGACGATCGTCCGTCGAAGGCTGCTTACGATGCTGGCGTGGTTCGGGCTCTTGATGAATACGTCGCGGAAGTATGGGAATCCCTGGCGCGCGTCGAGGAACCATTCGCCGAGGAAGAAGCGCAGGCGTCCACGGATTGCCTGCTGGACTTCGAGCGGTCGAGTCGAGGCGTTGTCTCCGATGAGTTCCGACTGTCCGGTCGGCGACAGCCACAGATCGCCCTCGACCGGGTTGTCGTCGTCGATGGTCATGACTCGTCGGAGTGTCGTCATTTCGCCTTGAGCGTATCACATGCTGGCGATGCCGCTGCGTAGGTGGAGTTTGACGGTCCAGTGAGCCCCGCGCCAGTGGTGACTCCTGAGTGGACATGGCTGATGAGCGCTGATGCGATCGACTGCAACTCCGAGAGGACGCGGTCTGCGCGCGCGAGAAACTGCGTCGCATCATGCGGGAACCGCGCGCCACTCGCGTCGACGCCCGCGACATAGCTCGCGTCGAGGCCGAACCGCATCTCGGTCGCTGAGCTGTTCTGGATCTTGTTCGCGGCCGTCGAGAGCCCTGGATAGAAGACCGCGCCCGAGAGGTCGTGGCGCCGCAGGTCGCCAGGATCCACGTCCTCTCCGGTCGCTCGCCAGCGGTCGATCAGATGCTCTGAGAAGACGAGCAGCCCGGTGTCCCCCACCGCGAGAGGCAGGGTCACGAAGGCGCCGCCTCCCTTCAGCCATGCCACGGGGACGCATGGAATCACAGGCAGCTCCTCCGTGATGCGATCCATCTCCTCCGAGCGGAGCACGCGCCGCAGCATCGGTTTGACATTCGCCACCTGTCGGTCGGCGTCGTAGCTCTCGACGCGACCTGGGATGGCGGTGTGAACGTCGACGAGCTGGGTCTGAATCGCGGACCAGATGAGCGTCGCCAACTCGGGCACCGAATCTTCAGCCATTGATCACCCTGCCTTCGATGTCGACATACCAGTCTGGTCCGGACGTCGATCCCGTGAACGTTGTCTTCGCGGCGCGGAAGACGCCGGTCGCGTAACGGGAGCGGACGTCGATCTTACGGCCAGGGAAGATGCCGGGGATGATGAGCGCCTTCGCGTGCATGACGCCTTCGGAGTCGATCGATGGTGAGCCGATGAGGCCGGTGTCCGGCGTGAGCAGGACGGCGGTGTGACGCACGGCCTCGCGGAACGGAAGCAATTGCAGGTTCCCATCCTGCACGCTCCACTCGAGGCCGATGCTCCGACAGAGCCCGCTCAGCGACTCTCTCCCCGATCCAGACACGACGCAGCCCTCGGCGTAGGTGGATCCGAGGCCCTCGAAGCCGCGTCCCTGCGTCTCTGCCTCTAGGTTGCCGACGCCTAGCCCCATGCTCGTCGCCACCTCCGCGATCACCGAGCGCAGCGACGTGCCCTCGCCAAAGGAGCGATTCACACGCGCGACGCGAAATGCACGCTCGCCGTCTCCGCCCTCAATGGTGGTCTTCCGATCGACCGCGCCCTCGTACTCGGTCCAGGCGCGGCGCACCTCGCCCTCGAAGATCGCCCAAGAGTCATTTGCGTAGCCCGCCTCGAGACGGAGTTGCTGCCCGCTGGCTCCCTCGATGGAGAGGCGACTGGTGTCAGAGAGGTTGTAGATTTCAACGCTGCATGTGTTGGGTTCGCGTCTGAGGTTCTTGACGACGGTGAAGGAGAAGTCGAGGGCGTCAATGCGCAGCGCCCGTCCTCCTCCTGTGCCGACGACTACCGCGGCCACGCGATGGAAAAGGACCGGCATTACTCCGACCTCAAACCGAGCTCCACCAGCTCGGCCACGGGGAAGTACAGCAGCGTGACGCGCGCTCCGAGGTCAGCGATCTCCGGGTCGCGCGCGAGGCTCTTGCTGCCGTCGAAGCCGCCGCCCTCGGGCGCCGTGCGGTCGATCGCGATCAGCATGCCAGGAGGTCTTCGCGCATCGCGGACGAGCGCCAGAAGAGGCAACTGACACGTGATGCGCAGGCCCTGCACAATGGGCACTCCGTCGGAGTCCGAGAGCGACATGAACCAGTGGCCATCGCGCTGATTGAAGCGGAAGGTGAATCGATAGTCGCGCCCATCGAGAGGCGTCGTCTGCTCGTAGTCGGCCTTCGCGCTGGCGACTGGGATCTGCTGCGCCATCAGCCACCTCCGAACATGCTCGCGAGGCCGTCCACGCCTGCGGCCAGCAGGCTGCGCCCAGCCGTCGGAGGGTCGGGCTCGCTCGTGCCCTGACGGCCGCTGTTGGCCGGCCTCGCGGCGCGCACCTCGCGTGGCTCCGGCGCATCGACCACGGTCGAGCTGACGATGCGCTCCTGGCTGAAGTGCAGGTCGGCGAAGATCGAGAGGCTGGTGCTCGCGTCGCGATCGACGTCGACCACCTCGAGCGCCATCGACTCGTACTCGCGGAGCGACGTGGTCACGCGCATCAGCGTGCCAGCGTTCATCAGCTCGAGGAGCTTCTCGTAGATCACGCGTGGGCGGGTGACGGGCCCGTCGAATTGCAGGACGACTGCCTTGCCTACCTCCTGGCCATCGCCGCCCACCAGGGAGAGCGACGAGGGGCGGCCGCCGTTCCCGTCCATGTGATCGGTCGGCAGCTTGATCGGCTTCGCGGAGAGCACGACCGAGAGCGCTACGGCGTCTTGGTCGGGCTGCACTCCGTCGGCAATCGTCGAGCCCTCGACCGGGTGCGTGGTCAGCGTCGCGCTCGCGCCGTGCTTCTCCCGCACGGTCGCATCGAAGATGATCGTCTCCTCTTCGCCGCTCGCCAGGAGCCATGAGATGGAGGCCATCAGCCTGCCGCCGTGGTGAGGGCGCGCTCGGCCGTTCTGAGGCTGCGCTGATTGGCGGCATGAACGCCGTCTGCTATGCGCGACTGAAGCTCCGCTGGTGTCATCTGCGGCGCTCCCTGGACGACGACGTTGTTCGTGGTCTCCATGTTGATTGCCCTCGCGCCTGGTGCTCGTGGCGCGACGTGAGCCGCAGGCGTCTGTGGCGCAGCAGCGGCCGCCGGCGCGGCATGGCCCTGGACGTCGATGCCTAGGGCCCCGAAGACGCCGCTGAAGTTTTCGAGCTGTGACGCGACGCTGTCGAAGAAGTCCGCCACAGTGGTCGCGAGGCGCTGGAAGAAGGCCACGACGGGCGCGAACTTCGCGGGCAGACTGTCGATGAATTCTCCGATGCCGACAAAGAAGTTCATCATCGAGATGAGCCCCGGCTTCGCTTGCTCCCACAGCGCGGCGAGGAATCGCCCGAGACTGCGGATCATCGGGATCCCATCGTTTCGGATCCACTGCACGAAGCCCTGCCATGCGAGCTGGACGAGCTCCGCGACGCGCGCGGCCGTGCCGGCTCCAAAGAGCGAGTCGAGGAAGCGCCCGATCACGGAGTCGCCTCCGTCGAAGAGCGTCAGTAGGTCGTCGACGATCAGCACGACCGCGGCGATGGCGGCGGCGAACACGCCGAAGACGACGACGAGCGGGAAGATGAGCGGCATCAATCCGAATAGAATCGCGGCGCCGAGTGTCCCGATCGCCAGCGCCAAACCAAGGATGATGGCGCGGAACGGCCGCGTCCCTCGCGTCGCGTTCTGGAACCACCCGACCATGTTCGCGACGGCGGTCACGACCTTCGTCAGCGACGGCAGCAACTCCGTCGCCAGTCTGATCTTGACCGCCTTCATGGTCAGATCCCAGTCTGACAGCGAGTCCTGCGATGCCTCGCTCATCGCAAAGAAATCGCCGAAGCTGCCGCCGGTTAGCTCGTTGAACCGCGCGTCCATCTCCGCGAGGCCAGCCGAGCCGTTCTCGAAGAACGGAAGCAGCAGAGCGCCGCTGCGCCCGAAGAGTTGTTGAGCTCGTGCGCTTCTCTCCGATGTGTTCGTGATTCGCAGGAAGCCGTCTGCGACATCAGGGAGGATGTCCGAGATCTGTCTGGCGTTCCCGTGCGCGTCCTTGAATGCGACGCCGATCGCTCCGAAGGCTCGCACCGAGGTTGTGAGCCCGTCGTTCGCGTCGACGATGTTGCGCTGCAACCTGCGGATGCCTCCGGTGAGTTGCTGCGCCGGGACGCCTGCTCGCTCAGCCGCGAATCGCCAGCGCATGAGTTGCTCCGCAGACACGCCCAGCGTGCGAGCGCTCTTCGCCGTCTCATCGCCGAAGGCGATCATCTCGAGCGCGACCTTGCGCAGCGCATTCACCAGGCCGACGCCAATCGCGATGGCCGTCGTGATGGCTGCGAGGCCGAGAGCGACCAGGCTCTTCTTCCCGAGCTTCAGACCGTTCTCGTCAAACTCGATTCCGAAGCGAGCTAGGACCTCTCGAATCATGATTCAGCCTTTCCCTTCGGCGTTGCGCTCTGCTCGTACGCGAGCCTCATCATACGCCGCGAGGACCTCGTGCGCATCGTAGACGTCGTCGATGGACCAGTGCTCCTCGATCTCGATCAGTCCCGCAGGGATGCGAGGGTCGCAGACGAGAACCCAGAGCCACGCGTCTACTCCTGCGGGGAAGTCGACGCGGACGGCCGCGGGGTCACGAACCGGCGCGCGACCTTGGCCAGCCCTCCCGCGCCTGCGAAAAAACTCGCGTAGTTCGCCTGCAGCACGGACGCGATCAGTTGAGCCTCGGCACCGTACTCGCCCGCGAACGTGTCGTCGTATAGGTCCAGCGTGAGCGGCACAAACTGATCCTCAACCTCGGTCTCGAGCATGGTGCATTTCCGCGCCTTCTCTGCCAGCCAGTCGAGGATCCCTTCATTGACCATCAGGTTCGCCGCAAACGAGTTGAAGGCCTCTGTGACTGCCGCCTTTGAGAGGTCGCCTGCGATGGCCTTCTCCGCATCCGTCTCGCCGAGATTCGTCGCCAGCGTGCCGATCAGCGGAGCAGCGATTCGGAGCAACCGTTCGAGCACCTCATGCGCGTCCTTCGTCTTGAATTGCTGGGTGCGGAAGCGACGCGAAGCGCCGTCTGAGAACGTGATCTCCTTGTCGACCTTCTTGCGTGCCATCGTGGGTCTCCTTCAGTGCGCGATGCGCACACGGGTCAGGCGTACTTGCCGAACTCGTTCTTGAGCGTCGCGATTCGGATCGACCATTCGAGCGCCTTGGCCTCGCGACCGTAGGTGACCTTGGGGTCGTCCATGATCCAGCAGAATGGCGACTGATGGATCGTCCCATCGGAGTTGAGATCCTTCACCAGGAACCGTCCGACGCCAGCGCCCCCAGGCGTGTTCTTGTCCGAGCGATGCATGGCGCTCAGAACCTTGTTTGCGTCGGCGCTCTGCATGAGGATGAGCGTCGCGTTCGCGCGGTCGTCGCGCGACTCATTGCGCGTGACCTCGCCGTCCGTACCGACGACGTCTCCGAATGCTGGCGTGTCGCGCTCGACGCGAAGGAAGTCTCCGTCGGCGAATCCTCCGGTGATCGGGATGCCCGCGATCGAGATGAGGATTTGCTTGGAGGAATAGACGTGAAAACCGGTCGGCATGGTGCGCTCCTAGGTCCAGAGGGTCGGTCAGATCGAGAGGGTGCCCTCGATGGGGTTGAGGGCGTGGATGGCGCCAGAGAGGCGCGCGCTGAAGAAGATGTCCGGCAGGAGTCTGTTGGCTCGATCGATGGTTGAGACGTCCTGCACGCGCGGGGCGGTGATGACGATCGGCGTCTCTGGATCGAGCGCTCCTGGCTGCTCCTTCGTGCCTTGGAATTCTCCGAGCACGCCTCGGATCTCTGACTCAACGAGCGCGACGGAGGCGTTGGTGAATGGCAGCTTCGGCGCGTTCGCAAGGACGGTCAGAAGTGATTCCTGAAGCGCGGCCTTGATGGCGTCGACGGTGCGCGTCACGTCAATGAATTTGCCGCTGGCCATGACGCCCTCGCCAGTGATCGGGATCCCGGCGACGCTGATGTAGTAGTTCCCGTCCTGCGCGATGAGGTTGGCCTTCGCCGTGGCGGTGAGCACGCTCTTCGAGACGCCCGCGAGCTGCTTGAACTTCCACGTCGAGCTTCCGGGGTCTGTGGGGAATCGCCCACCCATCCAAGCAAGCGCCGCGTAGGAGAGAACGTTGTCGCTCCAGATGCTGTACGTGCGCTCGTAGGCTGCCGCCTGCAGTACCAGCTGCACGTTTCCGGCGAGGCCCTGCACGACCTCGGTGTCGGCCGTGTTGCTGCCGAAGATGATCTGCTCGGCCTCAGCCCATGCGGCTGCCGCCTCGACCTCGGCCTTTGAGTTGCTGTCGAGTCCGAGCCCATACCAATCCGGGTCGGCGAGGCGGATCGCGGTGAGGTCCGCGACGATGCCTGGGTCTGCCGTCTCATCCAGCAGGACCAGGTTACCGACGCCCTGGACGTCCCACAGCACGCCGGAGGTTGAGGTGAGCAGAACGCTGCCAACTGGGTTTGAAGCGACCATGGGTCCCGCGCCAATGGCCGCGGTGAAGAGCGGGGTGAGAGCCGTCGCGATCGTGATCGTCGTCTCGGCTGCGCCGTTGACGTAGCTGACGCTCGTCTGTGTCCCGTCGGGGGCGACCAGCGTCGCGGTGTTGACGACGCCTTCGCCGGTCTCGATCGCTGTCAGACGGATCGTCTGCGTGTAGGGAGTGGCGCGACGACCGATCTTGAATGAGCTCACCTTGGGATTCTGGATGAGCTTGGTGGCGGCGCGCACGATCGGGTCGTTGGCTCCGAACCCGTCCGTCACCATCTCCGACGGCTTGGCGTAGGTTCGGACGCGCTCGGGGAAGACGGACGTCTGGAAGTATCCGGCGATGAGTGGCGTGCCGAAGTTCGCCTGGTCTGGCGTCAGCGTGTTCGCCGTGATGTTGACTGTGACGATCGAGTCGATATCGGACATTGTGCGATGCTCCTGGGCGAGGGCTCTTTGAAGGTTCTAGCACCACGGACAGCCCCACGTCACGCGGGGCCTATGGGAGTACGATCTCCCAGGCCGGGAGAGGCAGCGGAATGCCGTCCTCCCCTTCGATTGATGGCTGAGTTTGGACGGTCTGAATGTACCCAAGCGCCGGCGCTCGCTCCGAGGTCGCACGGTGCATGCGGACGACGATGGTCGCCACCGCGCGCTGGCGCCCGTCTACGGGCAGCGACGCCGAGAGGACGGGCCCCACGTCGACCACGCTCGTCGACAGCGCCTCCAACGCCAGCAGCGTCTCGTCGCGCTCGAGGCGCGTGCGGATCTGCTGCGCCAGAAATCGCGCGCTCTTCGTGGCGAGCTGGGTGGCAGTCTCGACCTGCACGAGCAGCTCGAAGAGGTGCAGCTCATTCACGCTAGGCTCGATCTCTTTGCCCGAGGACGCGACGTCGTTGACATCGAAGCGCGTCTCCGTGCTGAGCACGCGGTCGCTCGCGATGAAGAGCGTGCAGAAGCCCGCCAGGCCGACGGCTGCCGGGCGAGCGCGGTCCCTCCACCACGTCTTGAGTCCGCACAACTCTGCGAAGATGGCGACCATGCCGTCGTCCCAGATGTCCGCCTCAGACGGCGTCGTCGCGCTTGGCGTTGTCATCTTCGATCACTCCCGCTTGTGAATCTCGGCTCGGATGGATGCGAGGAACCTGCTCTGATCGATGAGCGGTGTAGAGCTGCCCTTCGCCGCGACGGTTGACGCTGCGTTTGCAGGGTCGATGTGATCGCGAACGCGCGCCTTGATCTTCGCGACCAGCCACTCGCCGAACTGCAGGTACCCGACGTCCGGCCGCAGCTCCTTCGTGAGAATCTTCTTTCCGACGCGCCGCCAGGCTTCGTCCACCGCCGCCTTGTTGAGTTCGATGGTGTCTCCTAGCCAGGAGCGTCGAGGCTCTCTCGCCGTGCCTGCCTCAGCAAAGAAGGCGACGTCCGCGATGGTCACATGTCCGCCAGGCTCCCAGACGGCTCCGTCTTCTGCGTGGACTCCGACCGTCGTTGAGATGCCGTTGGCCTTCGCCGTCTTCTCGATCAATCGGTCGAGCTTCCGAGCGACGCGCGCGATGGCCGCGGTGTTGACGCCGTTGGCCATCAGGATGTCGCGGGGTTGTTTGGGACTCGGATGCCGACGACGCACTCGCGACGGATCTGCAGGTACATGCGCTCGTAGGTGGTGAGCGCGTCCTCGCGCGTGACCTTCGCATTCGCAGGGACGAGACGCGCATGCTGGCCCATGGGGCTGCTGCTCAGCAGGTGCGCAGCCAGGTACGAAACGGCGAGGTCGTACTTGTCGCCGAAGACCGACTCGGAGCAGCGCAGTCGGGCTTCCGCCAGCTTCGCGTCGACCAGCTCCTTCGAGGTCTCTGCGAACTCGGGAAACGCAACAACGAATGACGAAAACCCGACTGCCATGGGTCAGCCCCCCGCGCGGGTGGAGCCAGCGGTCTCCTCGTCGAGCTCCTCGGCGCGCGCGTCGAGGGCATCGATGATGCTCCTTCGGTTCGCCTTGGACGTCTCGATGTTTCGCCACTTGGCGAGCTGCTCGAGATCCTTGCTCGCCGCGATCCATGGACGCGCCTTCGCGACCGTGAGGTCGGTGAGGCCGTTGAGGGCATCGGGCGCGTGCGTGTGCTCGGTGACCTCGGCCGCGCTCGCGTTGTCCCGCAGCGTGCCGACATCGCAATGCAGCTTGACCGTGGGATGATCGAGCGCCGCCAACCAGCGCTCAGCAGGTACTCGGTTTGCTCCAGGTCGGAGCTGAAGCTCTTGGTGGACGACGACGCGCTTGCCTTCCTCGTCGGTCCCATAGACCGGCGGGAGCTTGAACGGCGATGGCCTGGTAACAAGGATTGAGATCGTGGACATTGACTTTTCCTCTGGTTCGTCTCGAGGTTCTTCCTCGGCGACGTAGCTAGAGCATAGCAGAACGCCTCCGATCGGACAGAGCCGATGGAGGCGTCGTGCAGATGTCGATCTGGATCAGGCGACGTCGGCGTAGGCGCAGGCGAGCGGGTAGTGCATCTCGACGACGCCGATGCGTGCGTGGACCGGGACCTTGAAGGCGAGGTTCTCCGCTTGCGGCGGCAGCTCCTCGTAGATCACGGGGATGTTGTAGGTGAGCACGCGAGGGTCGCGGTCGTAGCAGACGATTCGAGGAACGCCGCCAGCGCCGGCGGTGTTGAGCTTCCCCCATTGCTCGACCGCCTTGATGTACGGCGACACCCGGAGGAAGGTCGCGAGGACAGTCTCGCCAGTGGTGGCCGAGTAGGGGAGCGAGGCGATGAGGCCGTACTCCGCCGTCGGCAAGATCATCGTGTTCGGCTCTTCGACCTCGAGCGTCAACGTCACGATCGACTGCGCGAGGAAGTTGAGGTTCTCGAGCAGTTGTGCGGCGGTGAGGAGGGACCACGCTCCTGCGTTTGGCAGCGCAACGATCGGGACGTTGGCGTTGTTGACGAGGCCCGTGGTTCCGACCTCAGGAGCGCCACTTGCGCCGATCTCATCGATGCGACGATCCACGCTCTTGCGAGCTGCCGCCGCCTTGCGCTGGTTCAGGGCGTTCCCCACTCGGAGAGAGCGGCGAATGTCCTGAATCGACCATTGGTAGGCGGCGCCAGCGCTGATCACCTTGCTGGTGAAGCTCTTCGCGTTCGCGTCGACGAGCGGAAGGTTGTCCGCCATGTTGGCGACGATCTTCGCGGCGCCGACCTCGTCCCACTGGTAGTAGGTGATCGTGTCCGCGCCGGGGTCTGCCGTCTCATCCAACGGAATGAACATCAGCGCCTTGAGCTTGGCGTAGCTGATGTCGAAGGTTTGAGCCTTCACGTACTCGAGCTGGCGCGCGAACGTGCTCGTCTCGTCTCCGTCGAGTCGAACGCCGAGCGTGTCCAGGATGCGTTGCGCCATCTCGATGTCGCGGGCGTCGACGCGAATGTCTTCCATTTCGATTTCCATGATGTCTCCGGTCTGCTGAGTTGGTTGGGGTCGTGCGTCGGGCGTCAGCCCAACCATGATCAGGATGGATAGTACTCCACCACGACGAGCTCGCCGATGCCGGCGACGCTGCCGAAGCGCGCGCCTGGCAGGGCGACGGCCGTGGCGACGTCCGCGTCGGTGCGGACGGCCCCGAGCGTGGCGAACGTGCCGGCCGCGAAGCGCACGAAGACGGGCGTCCCGCGCGCTGCGACAGCGTCCTCCGCAATCATCCAGATGCGACCGCGGCGAAGGAAGCGCATCACGTCGTCCGCGGCATAGGTGCCGGGAGCTTCGCGCGTGGTCTCGGCGACGACGAAGCCAAGCGCGCTGCTGTCCGTGACGCTGGCGGATGCGGCCGGTAGCTCGCAGCGCGGCGGTCGGTCGTCGGCAGCGCCGCCGGCGATCCGGTGGACGAATCGTCCGAACGAGACGGCCTGCGACGCGATGCACGTGTCGAGGACTGAGTCGGCGAGGTCGACGAGTCCGCCCTCAAGGGCGACCGCCGGGTCATATCCATAACTTGTCTGCATTGGCTCTGCTCCTATTCGAGGATCGGGTGAACGTCGAAGTCGATGATCTCGCTCGACCACTCGCCGCCTGAAAGTTGTATCACACCCTGGAGCCGCCATCGACCCACACGGTCGAGGAAGCCCGTTGTCGTTCTGATCTCGATATACCCGTCTGAGCCATCGCCGACAAACCCCGGCAGCGCCGGGACCGTCGCAGTCGCGAAAGTCGCGGGAATGAGTTGCACAATCGGCGCGTCGTCCGGCAGGTCGCCAGGCTTCTCGACGCGCATGAACAGATCGACGCCTGGCACGGCCGTGGCGAGGTTCAGCGGAGGTGGCGTCGGGTCGACGATGGGGTTGTAAGCGTTCGTCGAGAGGTCGAAGATCCTCAGCACGAGCGCGGTATTCGTGTCGCCCTTGCGGATGGTGGGCTCGAGGCGGGAGCCGTCGAGGCGATTGGAGATCAATAGCGTCATGACTCGGCTGGCCTTCCATGAGTCTGCACGATCCCGGTCCCGCGCGCACTCCCACGCACCAGCGCCGCGCCCACGCCGGACGCTGTGGCGACGCCGGAGCCTTGGGCGATGGCCATCCCAACGTCGGCGGCAGCCGCCTGCACGCGCGCCAGCGCAGCGCCCTGGGCGATGCAGCGCGCCGACGGGACGACCGGGGAATAGTGGCGCGGGCCGGGGTTGAGCCCGTGCGCCACCAGCGCGCCGACGGCGTTCAGCCCATGGGCGATCACGTGGGCGCTCCTCGCTCGTGCTGCACGCCGAAGAAGGCGAGGACCTCGTCCCCATTGTCCGTGGTCAACTCGGCGCGGTAGAGCTCGGTGACGCCGTCCTGGGCGTAGACGACGAGCTGGCGTGGAGGGCCCGCCGCGAAGTCGACGCGGATGCGATTGCGCAGCACGGCGATGGCCTGGGCCGCGCTGCCTGCGGTTGTCTCGTGCGCCGCGAGGACCTCCTGCCAGACGGCGTCGGCGATGGCTGCCGCGGTCGGGTCGTTGAGCGCAGCCACGATCTTAGCGACTGCATCCGTCGCCAGGGCATCGGCGTCGAGGGCGTTGGTGGCGATCGCCGAGGCAGTCAGTACGCCCGCCGCCATCGCGCCTACGCTCGCATCGATGCGCCCGCTCACGAGCGCCGCAGGAAGCCGCGTTTGAATGTCGTCCGCATCTGCCTGCACCGAGGCCACCGCCGCCGCCGTCGGCAGATCCAGGAACGATTCCACCACCAGCAGCAGATCATGCGCTGAGGCCGCCACCGCGCCCGTGGTCGCGTACTCCGCCGAGAGCGCAACAGTTGCACTTGGGAGGTTCGTGATCGCCGCGAGGTCGAGCGAGTGTCGGTAGTGGCCGTCGCCGATCTCAATCATCGCGGCTTGCCGCGTGGTCCAGCCCGCGGCCTTGAAGGTCATGTCGAACCAATCGAGGTATGACGCGCCGTCGCGCACGGCGACGACCGCAGCCAGGCCCGAGACGCCTCCGTTCTGCGAGACGGTCAGCGCAAGCTCCGCCGTCGCAGAT
>Ga0210039_1002547_pt1 | contig 14874 bp, 11 predicted proteins | sample CryGeyCG2114_250_3_FD_185460 | JGI IMG/M metagenome (GOLD analysis project Ga0210039, IMG submission 185460) | Groundwater microbial communities from aquifer - Crystal Geyser CG17_big_fil_post_rev_8/21/14_2.50 (SPAdes) (version 2) | ecosystem: Environmental > Aquatic > Deep subsurface >...
GCGGCAGTCACAACGCGCTGGTAGACGGCGGCGGCACCACTGTGGGTGGCCAGTTCGGCCTGCGTATAGGAGAACTCGGCGCTGGCCGGATTGCCGGCGACAGCGCTTGCGCCCAGAAAAAGCGCGGGGAGGAGTGCGTTCAACATAATCGACCTCGTTTGTTATGGCCGCGGGGAGGCGGCTGACGAGCTCAATCTGGCGATCTTCTCCCTGCCCTGCTTTGCGATTTCGAAAATCGCGTGATGATTTCCAGAAACGCGCGGTGTTTTTCAGAAACGATCAGTGGCTTGTTCTATCGCAGCCGCAAGGACCGCGCCGGGGCGAGGAGGACGGCATTCAGGAGTGCCAGATCGAGGCCTTCCTGATAGCCGCGGGCCGCCGGGTCCTGGGTGAAAGCGATGACGAATCCCGCGCCTGTCCGGCGTGAGACCATGAAAGGTTTATAGGCCGTCTGGGCGATGTTTTCCTGCCAGAGATAGCCGGACGCGACCAGGGCGTCCGGACCGGCAAAGCGCAGGACGGTATCGGCCTCATCCAGCGGCACAGCGGTATAGATGTCCGATCCCGTCACCATGGCCGCAGCGCCTTCTGCATATCCGGCTGCCAGAAAGGCGTCAGGATTGGCGGTGACATTCAGGAGTGCGCCCGGAGAGGTATCGGGGCCCGCATTGCGCGGTTCCAGCGCGGCCTGCAACGCGCCGTCATCTGCGATGACGCTACCGGCAACGAGCGCGCTTTCGCCCGCTCCTGCATCCGCCGGCGTATCTGCTGCGCGTTCGCGGCGCAGCGGCAGGAGGTTGATGTCGGGACCGGTGATGAAGCGGGTGGCATCACCCAGTGCGATCAGCGTGCCGCCGGCTTGCGCAAAGCGGGACAGACGGGCGGCACCGGTCTCGCCCAGCACTGCGGTATAACCGCCGCGGCGTTGCTCGGGAAGGATGAGAACGTCAAAACCGGACAGGTCGGCCCGCGCCAGCGTGGCGGTGCGGATGACGGTCACCGGCAGACCATAGCGCTGTTCCAGAACATAGCGCAGGCCGCCGGCGGAATTCGGGTCGGTGCCCTCGCCCCAGGCCATGGCGATGCGCGGAGAGACGATATCAGCAAATTGTCCGGAGCCGAAATTCGGTCCGTCTTCCGTCCAGCTGGTGTCCAGTCCGGCATAGACCGCGCCGATGGTGCGGGCATGCAGGCGCATCAGAGAATCGAGATTGGCGGGGGCGCTGGTGCGGGCGACGACGACAGAGCCTTCCGGCCAGGTTTCACCCGCAATGGTGAAGGCGCTGCCCGCGGTGCGCATCGGCACACCTTCTACGGCCAGCGCCGCTACAAGGCGCGCCTGACCGGCATCCGTCCATGGAATGACATAGCCGAAGCGGGCGCTGTCTGCAGCCTCGGCCGGCATGGCATCATCAGCATGGACTGCCTCGCCGGACAGGTTGGGGCGGCTCGCGCATTCAGTGGCCCTGACATTGAACATGACCGGCAGTGACCAGGCGGTAACATCATAAAGCTCATGATCGAGACCGCGTGTGCGGCGGTCTTCCTGATCTTCGAGGAAATCTTCCGGCAAGGGCGTGTCGCGTTCCAGCAGGGTGCGGGCGAGCTGTCCGCCAGGCTGGTTGAGATCGATGAAGAAGCCGCCCTGTGGCAAAGCCGTGCCACAGGCCGTGGTGCCGGCGGCGATGCGCGAGATGTCGATCCCCTGACGGGCGATCAGGCGCGCCAGACGTTCCGTACCCCAGCGGTTGGTTTCACGTGACAGCACGATAGCCGCCGGGCCCTGCGCCGAACCGGCACTGGCCCGTACATCATAAAAGCCGCGCACGAAACGCTCGCGGTTTTGCGCAGCGGCCTGCGCCGTCGACAGGCTGGCGATGAAATGGTGGGTAACACCATCGGCATAGGTCAGGTCTCCGCCATTGCGGCGGGTCCAGACCAGGCCGCGTGCCGAGCCCTGTTCATAGGTCATGGCGACACCGCCCTGCAGCATCGGCCAGGTATCGCCATAGCCGGGATAGAAGGCGTCGAAGACTTCGCGGGTGAAATAATCCGAGCCGATGCGGTCAAACCACATGGCGTGGTTCTGACCGATAATGTCATGGCCTTCGAGCTGGCCGTCACTGAGCACCGGATTGACCGGATCGGCCACGGGCGGGAAGAAATAGGTCTGATCCCCGCCCATTTCGTGGGCATCAACGATGACCATGGGACGCCAGTCGAGCATGGCGGCGGTGCGGCCCCGCGTTTCCGGCTGGGTCATGATGAACCAGTCGCGATTCATGTCGAAGAGATAATGATTATGGCGTCCGCCCGGCCAGGGCTGGTCATGTTCAGCAGAATAGCGATAGCCGTCGGCCTGAAGTCCGCGCGCCTGGGTGAAGGAGTTGAGGAAGCGGTTGCGGCCATCCGGGTTCTGCACCGGATCAATGATGACCAGGGCGTTTTCCCGGATCATGTCCGCCACCGGATCATTGCTGGCCGCCAGAAGGTGATAGGCCGTGCGAAGCCCGGCATCGGTAGAGGATATCTCGTCGCCATGCACACCATAACCAAGCCAGACAATCACCGGCAGACGGGCGATTAACGCATCGCGATCAGCGTTCGAGAGCCCGCGCGGGTCAGCAATCTGTTGCAGGTCTGACCGGATGTCATCGAGACGCGCCATGTTTTCTTCGCTGCCGATCACGGCATAGGCCAGCGGGCGGCCTTCCCAGCTTTCCGCATAGTCAAAGACCTGCATGCGGGACGGTGCAGCCTGTGCCAGTGTGCGGATATAGTCGATGGCGTCTTCTGGCGGGGTGATCTCCTCGCCGAAATCATGGCCCAGCACGGTTTCCGGATCGGGGATGGCGGTATCATAACGCGCCTCCAGCGGTGTCGGTGCGGTCTGCGCAAGAGCAGAAGCGGACAGGCCAAGGGCCGTGACAACAGCAAGCAGGAAACGGTGAGTCATGAATTTTCCCCGGAAAATCAGGCTGATTGGAGGGCAGATACAAACCGGCCCGGAACAGCATGCTCCGGGCCGGTTGAAAAGGCGAGCCTATTCCCCGCCGCTATCGTTGTCTTCGAGGTCTTCAGGCACCGGGAAGCCACGGTCGCGCATCAGCGGGGCGATGTCGGCATCATGTCCGCGGAAAGCGCGATAGGCCTCGGCCGGATCGACCGAATTGCGCGGGGCAAACAGGTGCTCGACCAGCGCCGCCGCAACGGTTTCGTCGTAGAAACCGCCCGGCGCTTCGACAAAGGCCTCTGCGGCATCCGAGGTCAGGACATCAGCCCACATATAGCCGTAATAGCCGGCTGAATAGCCTTCGCCCGAGAAGATGTGGCCGAAATGCGGGCTGCGGTGGCGCATGACCAGCTCGTCCGGCACGCCGAGGCGCTCCATCATCTCGGCCTCGAAGGCATCCGGATCAATGCCTGTCGGGTCGGTCGTGTGATAATACATATCGACCAGGGCCGAGGCGAGATATTCGGTGGTCGCAAAACCCTGATTAAAGGTCGCGGCGGCTTCGATGCGGGCGACAAGATCATCCGGCATGGGTTCACCGGTTTCGGCATGAAGGAAGTAATTTTCGATCACTTCATCGGTCGAGAGCCAGCGCTCGAGCAATTGAGAATGGAATTCGGTGTAATCGCGTACACCGCCATTCAGCGTCGGATAAGCGACGTTGGAAGACAAAGTATGCAGGGCATGGCCGAATTCGTGAAAGAAGGTGCTGGCATCATCCCATGAAATCAGGACCGGTTCACCCGGAGCGGGTTCGACGAAGTTCGAATTGTTTGTCGACAGCGGGGTTTCAAGGCTGTCATAGGTGGTGTGGCCACGGAAGGACGAGGCCCAGGCGCCGGACCGTTTGCCAGTCCGTGCGAAGGGATCGAGATACCAGACGCCGACATGTTCGCCGCTGTCACGATCTGTCACCTCATAGACGGTAACGTCTTCATGCCAGACCGGCACGGAGCCATCATTGATCTGTGTGAACTCGAAATTGAACAGCTCGCCGGAGACAAAAAACATGGCCTGGACCAGGTTATCGAGCTGCAGATACTGGCGGACCACATTAGAGTCGAGATCATAGCGGTCCTGCCGGATCTTCTCCATGTAATAGCGGTAATCCCACGGTTCGATGGTGATATCGTCACCGCGCGCATCGGCCAGGGCCTGCATGTCGGCGACTTCTTCCTCGACCCGGGCGACAGCGGCCGGCCAGACCGCTTCCATCAGCTCCATGGCGCGTTCCGGGGTGCCGGCCATGCGGTTTTCCAGACGCCACTGGGCGTAATTGTCATAGCCGAGCAGGCCGACGCGCTCATGGCGGAGCTGCAGGATTTCGGCGATGATGGCGTTGTTGTCATACTCATCGCCATTATCGCCGCGATTGTAATAGGTGCGCCAGACGGTTTCGCGCAGATCACGCTCGTCCGAAAAGGTGAGGAAAGGGTCCATCGAGGAGCGGGTATTGGTGATGGCATATTCGCCCTCACGCCCGCGCCCGGCGGCGGCCGCAGCATAGGCCGAGATCACCGAATCGGAGAGACCGCTCAACTGGTCTTCCGTGATATAGGTGACATAGGATTCTTCGTCATGGAGCACGTTATTGCCAAATTGCGTGTGCAATTCGGACAGGCGCAGATTGATGGCGGCATAGCGTTCCGCCGCCTCGCCTTCCAGCGTGGCGCCATTGCGGGCAAAGCCGTCATAAGTGAGCTGGACAAGGCGCTGCTGATCGGGGCGCAGGGCGGCGAGTTCATCGCCTTCATAGACCGCGCGGATCCGGTCGAACAAGGCCCGGTTCTGGGTGATCTGCGAATTATAAGCGGACAGGCGCGGGGCGAGTTGGCGTTGCAGGTCGCGGAATTCCGGGGTCGAGAGGTTTGACGACCAGATGCCCCAGAAATTGAACGCCCGGCTCAAGGGAGCACCGGCGCGTTCCATGGCGACAATGGTGTTTTCAAAAGTTGGCGGTTCCGGGTTATTGGCAATGGCGTCAATCTCGGCGAGGTGCGCGGCCATGCCGGCCTCGACCGCGGCTTCAAGCTGATCGAGGGTGGCGGCACCAAATTGCGGCACACCGCCATAGGGACCGGACAATTCGGCCAGCAGCGGATTGGTCTCCAGCTCGGCCTGCCAGTTCATGGTGCTGTCCTCTGCTGCGGCATCGGTCATGGCGGTTTCAGTGGCGGAATCCTCTGCACCGGGCGCGGTCTCGGCGGCGTCCGGCGAGCAGGCGGCCAGGGTCAGGGCGGCCAGGCTGGTGGTGGTGATCAGAAGGCGTTTCATCGGGTTTCTCCCCTTAAATCTATAGATGTTTAGCGCGGAACCTAGCGTCACAAGGGAAAAGCGCAAATGCTGCTATGCCGCAGATTGCGGAAGGTTAATGTTTCAATGGCTCCGCCTGCGACTCCCTGCCGTGTGTCAGCATGCCACATTCTTTTTAAGGCCTTTCCCCTTTTACCTATGGCCAGCCTGTGGAATTATCCCACAGGACGAATCTTGATCTGGGGGACTATCCATGTCGCACGCCACAGCGATGCCGGTAAAATCATCCGGCCTCGACGGTATGCTGATCGGTCTGATCTGCATTCTCGGTGCTTTCTGGAGCCTCATGGCAGCTGCCCGCGGCGTTGATCCGCAAATGGTGGCGCATGGCTGGCTGATGCTCGGCGGTTTCATTATCGGCCTCGTTCTGGTGGTGAATGCCTATTCCGCCAATGGCCGCGTGGAAGAAGCCGGGCTGTATCATGACAATGTCATCAAGGCCGGAGCCATCGCGACCATATTCTGGGCCATTATCGGCCTTTCGGTCGGCGTGATCATCGCACTGCAACTGGCCTTCCCCAACGAGTTATATTTCAGCGAGGCCGGCTTTCTTAATTTCGGGCGCCTGCGGCCGGTGCACACTTCGGCAGTGGTTTTCGCCTTTGGCGGCAATGCGCTGATCGCAACCTCCTTTTATGTGGTGCAGCGCACCAGCCGGGCGCGCCTCGCGGGCGGGCTGTGGCCGTGGTTTGTGTTCTGGGGCTATCAATTCTTCATCATCATCGCCGCGTCGGGCTATGTGATGGGCGTCACCCAGGCGCAGGAATATGCCGAGCCGGAATGGTATGCCGATATCTGGCTGACGATTGTCTGGGTTGCCTATCTTCTGGTCTTCCTCGGCACGCTGTGGAAACGCAAGGAGCCGCATATCTATGTGGCAAACTGGTTCTATCTCGCCTTCATCGTGACCATTGCGGTTCTGCACCTGGTCAATAATCTGTCCATTCCCGTCGATCCGTTCGGTTCGTTCAGCTACCGGGTCTTCTCCGGCGTGCAGAATGCGCTGACGCAATGGTGGTATGGCCATAATGCGGTGGGCTTTTTCCTGACCGCCGGTTTTCTCGGGATCATGTATTACTTCATTCCCAAGCGGGTGAACCGGCCGATCTATTCCTACCGCCTCTCCATCGTTCACTTCTGGACGCTGATCTTCATCTATATCTGGGCCGGTCCACACCATCTGCACTATACGGCGCTGCCGGAATGGGCGCAGACGCTGGGCATGACCTTCTCGATCATGCTGTGGATGCCGTCCTGGGGCGGGATGATCAACGGGCTGATGACGCTGTCCGGGGCATGGGACAAGCTGCGCACCGACCCGGTCGTCCGCATGCTGGTGGTCTCGGTCGCTTTCTATGGCATGTCGACTTTTGAAGGCCCGCTGATGAGTATCCGCTCCGTCAATGCGCTGTCGCATTATACAGACTGGACCATCGGCCATGTGCATTCCGGCGCGCTGGGCTGGGTCGGCATGATCTCCTTCGGCGCGATCTATTGCATGGTGCCATGGCTGTGGAAGAAGAAAGGCATGTGGAGCCGCGCCCTCATCGAATGGCATTTCTGGCTCGCGACACTGGGCATCCTCCTGTATATCGCGGCGATGTGGCCGTCGGGCATCACCCAAGGCCTGATGTGGCGCGCCTATAATGATCTCGGCTTCCTCGAATACTCCTTCATCGAGACCGTCGAGGCCATGCATCCCTATTACATCATCCGGGCCGGGGGCGGGCTGCTCTTCCTTTCCGGGGCCATTGTGATGGCGTTCAACATGTACAAGACGATCACTGGCGATGTGAGCGAGACCGAAGATGTGGTCACGCCGCAACCCCGTGCGATCCCGGCGGAATAGGAGCGGTCTGATGGCTGAAACACCGCAAAAACCGAGCTTTCACCAGAAGTTCTTCGAGAAAAACTCGCTGATCCTGACGCTGGGCGTGGTCGTGACCATCTCCATTGGCGGCCTTGTCGAGATTGCACCGCTCTTCTATCTCAACTCGACCATTGAAGAGGTGGAGGGCGTGCGCCCCTATACACCTCTGGAGCTTTTGGGACGGCAGATCTATTTGCGCGAAGGCTGTTATAATTGCCACTCTCAGATGATCCGCCCCTTGCGCGACGAGGTTGAACGCTATGGCCATTACTCGCTGGCGGCGGAAAGCATGTATGACCGGCCTTTCCAGTGGGGCTCGAAACGCACCGGACCGGATCTGGCCCGGGTCGGCGGGCGTTATTCGGATGAATGGCATCGAGACCATTTGATCCACCCGCAATCGGTGGTGCCGGAATCGATCATGCCGCCTTATGCCTTCCTGCAGGATGCGGTGCTGGATTATTCCACCATCTCCGCGCATTTGCGGGTCAATCAATTCCTCGGCGTGCCCTATTCAGACGAGGCCATAGAAAATGCCCGTGCCGATCTGGAAGCGCAGGTCGATGAGTTCTCGTCAGGGTATGATGATCTGATTGCCCGTTATCCCGGCGCACAGATCCGCAATTTCGACGGCAATTCAGCGGTCATCACCGAGATGGATGCCCTCATCGCCTATCTTCAGGTGCTCGGCACGATGGTCGATTTCTCGACCTATTCACCGGAAGCCCCCGAGAACCAGCGCTAGGAGCCGCAGGCATGTATGAAGCACTGGCCAGTTTCGCGCAGACTTGGGGATTGTTGTTCTTCTTCGCCGTTTTTATCGGCGTGCTGGTCTACGCTCTGTGGCCCAAGAACCGCGAGAAATTCGACGCCGCTGCCCGCATGCCATTGAATGATGATGCCCCGCCTTCCGAAGACGGGAAAAAGGACGAATCCGATGTCTGAAAAACATATCGATCAGGAAACCGGAACCGAAACGACCGGTCATGAATGGGATGGCATCCGCGAGCTGGACAATCCCCTGCCGCGCTGGTGGTTGTGGATTTTCTACGCCTGTATCGCGTGGTCCGTCGTTTACTGGGTGTTGATGCCGGCCTGGCCGGCCCCGCCGGGCATGCAGGGCTTTACCGAAGGCGTGATTGGCAATTCCGAGCGCGTCAATGTGGCCGAAGATATGAACGCGCTGCAATCCTCGCGCTCTGACCATTTCGCACAGCTGCAAGCGGCGGGCAGTTACGATGCCATCGAAGCGGATCCGGCGCTTTTCCGGTTTGCGCTGGCGGCCGGTCAGTCCAATTTTGCGAATTTCTGCGCCACCTGTCACGGAGCCGGAGCGCAGGGATTTACCGGCTATCCCAACCTCAATGACGATGTCTGGCTGTGGGGCGGCTCGTTCGACGACATCCGCACCACGCTGCAATACGGCATCCGCTCGGACCATGCCGAGACGCGGTATTCGCAAATGCCGGCTTTCGGCGCGGACGGGTTGTTGTCGCGCGAGGAGATCCGCAATGTCCGCGATTATGTGCTCAGCCTGTCAGGTGGCACCGGGTTTGACGCCGCTGCGCTGAACGCCGGTGCCGAGATCTTTGCCAGCCAATGCGTTTCCTGCCACGGTGATCAGGGACAAGGAGACCGCACGCAGGGCGCGCCCAACCTGACTGACGCGATCTGGCTTTATGGCGGCAGCCCTGAGCAGGTGGAAAACACGATCTGGCGCGGCCCGTTCGGCGTGATGCCGGCCTGGGAAGGCCGGCTCAATGATCCGACCATTACGGCGCTGGCCACCTATGTCTATTCGCTGGGCGGCGGGGAAGCTGAAACTGCGCCTGAGGGTGCGGCGGGCGAATAAGCCGCATCCCTTTCTCCTGAGAAACAAGGCATAAGTGCGCAAATGAGCACGGCCCGACATAATCTGATCTCCGCCCCGGGAGTCCCCACCCACGATGTGGAGGCGGTCAACGACGCCAAGAGGCGTGAACTCTATAAAAAGCGCGAGCCCATCTATCCCAAGCTGGTGCACGGAAAATTCCGGTTCGCCAAATGGGTGTTCATGGCGCTGGCGCTGGGGGCGTATTATTTCATTCCCTTCCTGCGCTGGGACCGTGGCCTGTCCGCCCCGGACCAGGCCGTGCTGGTCGATTTCGAAGGCCGGCGTTTCTATTTCTTCTTCATCGAGATCTGGCCGCAGGAAATCTATTATATCTCCGGTCTTTTGATCATGGCGGCGCTATTGTTGTTTCTGGTCTCGGCTCTGTTTGGCCGGGTCTGGTGCGGTTATGCCTGCCCGCAAACAGTGTGGACGGATCTGTTCATCGCCATCGAGCGGCTGTTTGAAGGCGACCGCAACAAGCGAATCAAGCTGGACCGGGCCAAATGGTCGTTCAACAAGGCGTGGCGCAAGATTGGAAAGCACAGCGTCTGGCTGGTGATCGCGGCGGCAACAGGCGGGGCGTGGATTCTTTATTTCCACGACGCCTTTGACACGCTGTCGCATTTCTTCACCGGCGGATCGCCGATCTCGGCCTATCTCTTCTTCGGGATATTGACCTTCACCACCTATATGCTGGCCGGAACGATGCGCGAGCAGGTCTGCATCTATATGTGTCCGTGGCCGCGTATTCAGGCGGCGATGACCGACCGCGATGCACTCAATGTCGCCTATCGTGTGGATCGCGGCGAACCGCGCGGGGCCCACAAGAAAGGCGAGAGCTGGGACGCGCGCGGCGATTGCATTGATTGCAAGGCCTGTGTCGTGGCCTGCCCGATGGGCATTGATATCCGCGAGGGCTCGCAGCTGGAATGCATCCAGTGTGCGCTGTGCATAGATGCCTGCGATGACATCATGAAGAAGGTCGACCGCCCGACCGGGCTTATCTCCTATGATACCGACATTAATATAGACCGCCGTCGGGAAGGGCTGAAGCCGATCTACAGATTCCTGCGGCCAAGAGTTCTGGTATATGCGATTTCGCTGGCGATTGCAGGGTCCATCATGGTGTTCGGGCTGACGACGCGGGCCAGTCTGGACGTCAATGCCACCCGCGACCGCAATCCGAATTTCGTCCAGTTGTCCGACGGTTCGGTGCGCAATGGTTATACGCTGAAAATCATCAACCGTACCCATGAGGACCGGGAATACACGATCCGGATTGACGGGCCGGAAGGGCTGGAGTGGCGGATTCTGGGGCAGGAAGAGACCCGCGGCCTCATTGTGGATGTGCCAGCCGAGCGGACCCAGGATTTCCGCATCTTCCTGACTGTGCCGCGGGAGGCGATCACTGTCACCAATCAGAGCGTCCTCTTCACGGTGTCGCCGGAGGGCTCTGAAGAGACGCGCACAGCGGAGACGGTGTTTCTGTCGGGAGGTTCGCAATGATCAAGGAAATCAAGGGCTATCATGTGCTCATCGGACTACTGGTGTTTTTCGCCATCATTATTGCGGTCAACGCCATTTTCCTGACCCAGGCGGTCCGTACTTTCCGCGGCGAGGATGAGCCGCGTTCCTATATCCAGGGCATCAATTACAATGACACGCTGGAACGCCGGGAGGCGCAGGCCGAGCTGGGCTGGACAGCGGTCAGCAGGGTCGGCGCCGCCGGTGTGCGCCTTGAAATCACGGATGCAGACGGACAGGGCGTGACAGGTTTGATGATGGAAGCGCGGCTGCGCCATCCCGCCGATTCCGGTCTGGACATCCCGCTGAGCCTTCTCGGTGACGGGCCGGGCGTTTATACTGCCGGCGTCAGCATTCCCGCAGGGCGCTGGACGCTGGTGGTCTCGACCCCGGCAGGCCCGCCCTTTGAGATGGAACAGGAGATATGGCTGCAATAGACGCCAGCGGGATTGACCCTGAAGCCTTTGTGCGCACGCGCGGCGGGCATCAGGAGATTGATCTGCTCGTTTCCGGCGTGCATTGCGCGGGCTGTATCTCGCGTGTGGAAACCACCATGCGCGATTTTGCGGGCGTCTCCAATGCGCGGCTGAATCTGTCAACCGGCAGGCTGTCCCTCGCGTGGAATGGCCCTGCGGTTCAGGCGCGCGCCATGGTCAAGAAGCTGGGCGAGATCGGCTATCCGGCGACCCCGTTCGAACCGGAAACCGGAGCTGACGCAGGATCGCAAGAGGAAAAACGCCTGGTCCGGGCCATGGCCGTAGCGGGATTTGCGACGGCGAATGTCATGTTGTTTTCCATTTCCGTCTGGGCGGGCGGGGCCGACATGACACCAGAGACGCGGGATTTCTTTCACTGGCTGTCAGCCCTGATTGTCCTGCCAACGGTCGCCTATTCCGGACGCCCGTTCTTTTCGTCTGCGTGGAGCGCGTTGAAAAACCGGCATGTCAATATGGATGTGCCGATCTCGCTGGCCGTGCTTCTGGCCAGCGGATTGTCGCTTTATGAAACCATCAAGGGCGGCGAGGACGCCTATTTCGACGCCGCTGCCATGTTGCTCTTCTTTCTTTTGATCGGTCGCTGGCTGGACAGCCGTCTGCGGGCCAGAGCCGGAGCCGCGGCGCGGCGGCTGGCCGCCATGCAGGCCGCATCGGCCAACCGCCTGGGCGCGGACGGCACGGTAAAAGCCATCCCCGCACGCGAAGTCAGGCCACACGATTTGCTGCTCATTGCAGCAGGCGAGAAAGTGCCGGTTGACGCCATAGTCGAGGAAGGAATCAGCCAGCTGGATGCAGCGCTGGTAACCGGCGAAACCCGCCCGGCAGAGGCCCGCCCCGGCACACAGATTTTCTCCGGCATGGTCAATCTGGGCGCAGCGCTGAAAGTGCGGGCGACGGCACGGCGCGAGGATTCGCTGCTGGCGGAGATCACCCGGCTGGTCGAGGCAGGTGAACAGAACCGTTCGCGCTATGTGAAGCTCGCCGATCAGGCCGCCCGGCTTTACGTTCCTATTGTGCACACGCTGGCAGCGCTGACACTGGCGGGCTGGATCGTCGCGGGTGCAGAGCCCCGCACGGCGATCATCAATGCTATTGCGGTTTTGATTATCACCTGCCCTTGCGCGCTGGCCCTCGCCGTTCCGGCGGTCCAGGTCGTGGCCTCCGGACGGCTCTATAAATCCGGCGTGCTGGTTAAATCCGGTGATGCGCTGGAACGGCTGGCCGAGGCCGATGCGGCAGCGTTCGACAAGACCGGCACATTGACCCTTGGCCGGCCGCAACTGGTCAACCGGGACGCGATTTCCGATGCCGATTTCGAGCTGGCGGCGCTTCTGGCCCGGACCAGCCGCCATCCCTTGTCGCGGGCCATTGCCGACACGGCGGGGATGGGCCGGGTAGCCGGTCATGTCACCGAAACGCCCGGGGGCGGACTGGAAGCCACAATCGAAGGCGAGCGTGTGCGGCTGGGTTCGGCGAGCTGGATCGGGGTGAGGACCTCCGGTGAGGCGGTCTCGGAAGTCTGGCTTCAGGCTGGTGATGACGCGCCGGTGCGCTTTGCCTTTGCCGATCAGTTGCGCAGTGATGCCGCCGATGCCGTCCGGGCCGTGGAGGCGCTCGGCCTGCCCACACAGATCCTGTCCGGCGATCATCAAGAGGCGGTGGCCGGAATGGCGCGTGAGCTGGGCATGGAGGCCTGGCAGGCGGGGCTGAAACCGGCGGAGAAGATTGCCGCACTGGAGGCCGCCAAAGCCGGTCACCGCCATGTGTTGATGGTCGGCGACGGGCTGAATGATGCGCCGGCGCTGGCAACCGCTCATGTCTCCATGTCGCTGGCCAGCGCGGCGGATATTTCCCAAGCGGCAGCGGATTTCGTGATCCAGCGCGACCGGCTGTCGGCCATTCCCGAAGCCATCATCATTGCCCGCAAGGCCAGACGCCGTGTGCTGGAGAATTTCGGCCTCGCCGTGGTCTACAACATGATTGCGGTGCCGCTGGCCGTATTCGGATTTGTGACGCCGCTGGTCGCCGCCATCGCGATGTCGGCCTCCTCGCTGCTGGTGACGCTCAATGCCTTGAGGCTGGCGCGCTGATGGATGTGCTGATCTATCTCATCCCGATTGCGCTTGGCATGGGGGCGATTGGCCTTGGTGCTTTCCTGTGGACATTGAAATCAGGCCAGTATGATGATCTGGATGGGGCAGCCAATCGCATTCTGATGGAGGATGACGACACGCCCCTGCCGGACCCTGTGGACGATCAGGCAGACGCAGACGGCCCGGACGACGTGCACAAATCCTGATAGGCGCGCCAGCTGGCATGGCCCAGCCAGGGGAAAATCACCGCCAGCCCGACCAGAAAGAAGACGGTTCCGACCGCGATCCAGAATGCGATCAGCCAGGCCCAGGTGAGCATGGCGAAAGGATAGCGGCGCACCGCCGTGACCGAGGCGATCAGGGCAGTGGCGGCATCGACTTCGCGGTCGATCAGCATGGGAAAGGAAATCACCGAGATCGAGAAGGCGGCAATGGCCAGCGCCGCGCCGATCAGCGTGCCGGCCACAGCCATGGTCAGACCCGCCGGGTGGGTCAGCACCCAGGAGGAAAATCCGGCCAAAGTCGTATAATCCTGCGAGGCGAAATAGGCGTAGAGGAATTGCGCAATGCGCGCCCAGCCCAGCAGCAATATGATCAAGAGCAGGCCGAGAAAGGCGACCTGCGAAATCTTCTCGCCGGAGACCAGCCAGATATCATTGAAACGGACCGCCTTGCCCTCATCCAGATGCTTTGAAATCTGGTAAAAGCCGACCGCGAACAAGGGGGCGACCAGCGCAAAACCGGAGAGGGCGACGGGAATCCAGGCGGTAATATCCAGCCACCACAGACCGGCGGACAAGGCCGCGCCCAGCGCCACGAAAATCAGCCCGTAGCCTATGGAAACCACTGGCGCGCGTTTGAGATCATTCGCCCCGGCCTTCAGCCAGCGCATGGGTGCGCCCGGCCGGATGGCATTCAATTCAATCGCTGCCATCTTGTCCCTCCCCGGATAAGTCCACAGTCATCATACGGCCAAATCGCCGGACTTGCCCAGCGGCGTTGTGCCGCGCACGCCATACTATTCACAAGCCGATTCCGGAGGCAATGTGTGCGCCATGGAAGCCTTGGCTGAAATCAGTTTTCTGGGCGGGCTGATCGCCGGACTGGCGAGCAGTCTGCATTGCGCTGGCATGTGCGGCGGTATTGCCTCGGGCCTGATGTTTTCCCTGTCTCCGGACCAGAGCGCCACAACACGGCTGGGCGTACTGATGACGGCCCAGACCGGGCGGATGCTGGGCTATGTGCTGGCCGGAGCGGCGGTGGGTCTGGCCGGAACCGGGCTTTATTCGGTGATGGATTTTTCGCTTGCACAGGCCGTTTTCCGCTGGGGCGCGGCGATGATGCTGGTGTGGATCGGCCTGTCGCTGACCGGCTATCTGCCCGCGCCTCTGGTGCTGGACCGTGTGCTAACGCCTGTTACCCGCCTTGTGATGCGGCCGGTGAGGGCGGCCGGGCCGGTTTCGCCCTGGCTGGCCGGCCTCGCCTGGGGCGCTCTGCCCTGCGCCATGGTCTATGCCGCCCTGCTTTATGCCATGCTGGCCGGCAGTGCCCTGCAGGGCGCGTGGGTAATGCTCGGCTTTGGCCTTGGCACACTGCCGTCGGTAACGGGTGCTGCACTCGGCATTGGCGCGCTGGAACATATGGGCCGCAAGCCCGGCCTGCGGCTGGGCGCGGGCCTCGCCATTGCAGCG
>Ga0210039_1002554_pt1 | contig 14841 bp, 17 predicted proteins | sample CryGeyCG2114_250_3_FD_185460 | JGI IMG/M metagenome (GOLD analysis project Ga0210039, IMG submission 185460) | Groundwater microbial communities from aquifer - Crystal Geyser CG17_big_fil_post_rev_8/21/14_2.50 (SPAdes) (version 2) | ecosystem: Environmental > Aquatic > Deep subsurface >...
ACCGCCCGGTCAGCCTGCGGGTCTATCCCGACCGACTGGTCGTCGTGCTGAAAGCACGCCTTTGGCGTGACGCGGCCGAGGGCAATATCCTGTGCGAACATGGCCGCGTGATCCAGCGCAGCCACAACCTGCCACCGCAAACAATCCATGATTGGCGGCACTACCTTGCCCCTCGCCATTGTCCTCGGACCAATGGCGGACAATGGCTCGATCCAGCGCAAGCCCGGGGCATTGCGCAATGGTGCGCCATTCCTCGAAATGCCAATCCCGTTCAGGCAGTTGCAAGACCAGATGCTGCGCCGTCCCGGTGGCGACAGAGAGATGGTCGACATCCTGGCGCTGGTCCTGCATCACGATGAGCAGGCCGTGCTGGCTGCGGTGGAAATGGCCTTGGCAGCAGGTGTGCCGACCAAGACCCATGTGCTGAACCTTCTGCACAGACTGGTCGATGGCAAGACAATCGATGGGCCGCCGCTTGATACCCCGCAGGCGCTGCTCCTGCACCATGAACCCAAGGCCAATGTCGAACGCTATGATGGCCTGCGTGCCCACATCGCGGGGGGCCGCCATGCGTCATGATCCTGCCAGTGCAGCCATCGTCATCATGGCTCGCGCAGCCTGAAGATGTATGGCATGTCCCAAGCCGTCACCGACCTGATCGAGCAAGGTGCCCCGGCGTTCGAAGTGGCAGTGCCGATCCTTGCCCAGTTACTGAAGGCTGAACTGGCTGAACGCGAAGTGCGCTCCATCGCCTATCACATGAAATCCGCACGCTTCCCGGCTTACAAGGTTCTCTCCGGCTTCGACTTTGCCACCAGCGAGATCAATGAGGCCACGGTCAGGACGCTGCATCGCTGCGAGTTCATGGACGGCGCGCAAAACATCGTCCTGATCGGCGGCCCGGGCACTGGCAAAACCCATGTCGCAACGGCCCTCGGCATTCAGGCCATCGAGCATCATCGCCGAAAGGTCCGCTTCTTCTCCACGATCGAGCTCGTCAACGCCCTCGAGCAGGAGAAGGCCAAGGGCAAGGCCGGACAGATCGCTGAAGGTCTCACCCGGCTCGACCTCGTGATCTTGGACGAACTGGGCTATCTGCCGTTCAGCGCCTCGGGCGGTGCCTTGCTCTTCCATCTGCTGAGCAAGCTTTGCGAACGCACCAGCGTCGTCATCACCACCAACCTGAGCTTCAGCGAATGGTCCAGCGTCTTCGGCGATGCCAAGATGACCACCGCCTTGCTCGACCGCCTTACCCATCGCTGCCACATCTTGGAAACCGGGAACGACAGCTTCAGGTTCAAAGCAAGTTCAGCGGCCGCCAGAAAAAAGAAGGAGGCCACACATGCCTTGACCCCAGCATAACCCGCAGAACATAACCTTCAGGCGGGTCAATTCTCGATGAAAAACCCGGGTCACTTCCGAGGGCAAATTAACATTCTTTACTGAAAACGGTAAGGAACGCCGCTTTGGGCAGCTTCGGATCGCGTCTTACCTAAAACGATAAGTATGCTTGAGTTTCGTGCGCGAAGGCTCTATCCTTACTGAAAGCGGTAAGGTGCCTCACATGCCCGATCACAATCCCGAACAAGACAAGCTGCTCGGCGACATCGGGCGGCGCATCCGCGAGGCGCGCGGCGTACAGGGTTTGAGCCTGGACCAGTTGGCGCGCCTGACCGGCATCAGCGCGCCCGCGCTCTCCCTCATCGAGACGGCCAAGCGCGACGCGCGAATTACGACCCTCGCCCGGATTGCCCGTGCTCTTCGTATTCCCCTCTCTGATCTGCTTGATGATCGGGGTGCAGCGTCGAGCGAGGACAGTTCGCCAACCGGGCAGGGCTATGACCTGGGGGATTACCGGTGAACGCGGTGGTTCCGATCTGCTTCGACGCGCTCGAGGTCGGGCAGATTGAAGTGGCGACCGATGGGTCTCTCTCTCTGCGCTACGCTGACCGTTGGCTCCAGACGGGTGGCGCATTCCCACTGTCGGTGACCATGCCGCTGCGCCCAGCGCTCTATCCCTCAGACGTCATCTCGCCCTGGCTGGCCAACCTTCTGCCGGAGGAAGAGCAGCTGACAGTCCTGACCCGCTCGCTCGGTCTGGATCAGGCTGATGTGTTGGCGGTACTCCGGGAAATTGGTGGCGACACCGCGGGTGCCTTGTCCTTCGGGGAAGCTGGGGATCGCAGCCGCTGGTCCTATACGCCGCTGACGACGTTTTACCGCACCGATGATCCGCAGGAAGCGCTGGAGCGCCACTTCGAGGATCTCGGCCGCAGGCCGTTTCTGGTCGGCGAGGAGGGCGTGCGCCAGTCCTTGGCGGGTGGGCAGAAGAAGTCGGCACTGGCTGTGCTGGGCCCGGACGGCGCGCCCGTGCTACGCCTGCCGCAAGCGGGTGACGTGCTGGCCGTTCCTCTCAACGGGGCGCCGTCCACGTTGATCGTGAAGCCAGACAACCCCAACTTGCCGGGCATAACCGAAAACGAGGTCTGGTGTCTGCGCATGGCCCAAGCCATCGGCATTGAGGCTGCTCAAGCGTCGATCCTGCAATCCTCGAAGCGCACGGCGATTGCTGTGTTGCGCTATGATCGCAGGGTGGGACGGAACGGTCAGCTGCTCCGCCTGCACCAAGAAGACTTCGCGCAGGCCAATGGTTTGCCGCCGGGGCGGAAATACGAGCGCGGCACGCGGCGCGGCCTTGATCTGAAAACCCTTCTCGAGACCGGTCGTCATGTCAGCGCAACAGATGCCTTGGCGTTACTCGATCAGGTCATCTTCAACATTCTCGTCGCAAACACCGATGCACATGCGAAAAACTACTCGCTGATCCTGCCGGTCGCAGCCACGCCGCGTCTGGCCCCCCTTTACGATGTATCTTCGGTGCTGTCCTGGTCGCATGTCGTCCAGAGCTATGCCCAAAGCATTGCTGGCAAGAAGCGCACGCCGGACATGATCGCAGGACGGCACTGGGAAGCGATGGCACGCGAGATCGGATATCGACCAACCGATGTCCGCAACCGGGTCCAGGAGCTTGTGGACAAGCTGGTGGCGGGCAGGGTGAGCGTCAGCGCAGAGGTGGCTGCACTTCCCGGGGCGACCGAAGGGTATGTCACGCAAACCGCTAGAGCAGTTGAGGCAAACGCGCAGCGCATGGCGGGGAGGCTGTAGATGGCAGGAAAGCCGACACATAAATGGGATTTCAAGCCGGGGATGCGCGCGGGGGCCTATAGCTGGAAGTCATCAGCCAAGGCCATCGAGCGATTGAAATCTGCCAGCTCCGAGATCCGGGCCGTTGCACGGGTCAATCCAGTGACAGCGGCCGAGGGGGTGATCGCGCTGGCCCAGCGCATCTGGCCAGCTTTTGAGCATATCGACACATCCTCGGGTGCGCTTGGCAACGCTGTGCGCCGCACGCTGGAGGAGTTGCTGCCGATCTTGATCGAAGCGCCCGCCGATGAGAAAACCCGCGCGAAGTGGCTCGAACAACTTCGCGAAGCGATTGAGGACGATGGCGTGGATTATCTCGCGCCGATCGCGCATTGCTTTGGGAAGATTGCGGCCTTTCCCACCCTGATGAACCTGCATGCCGACAGAGACCTCGACATGATCGAGGCCGCATGGTCCGATCATGAACGCTTCATTCATGTCGCAACGGGCTCGCTGACGCTATCCTGCCTGTTAGAGGCCGGGCGTCATGACGAATTGCTTGCGCTTCTTGCGTGCAAAAAGACGCACCTGTGGTTCGACGAGAAGTTCGGCGCCGAGGCGCTCCTGCGTCAGGGACGCGAAGACGAAGCCCTCGCCTATGCCGAAGCCCTGCCGCAGGGCGATCGTCGCCCGTGGGGCTATCAGGACATCGCGCAGTTCTGTGAGCGCATTCTGGTTGCGCAGGGGCGCGAGGAAGAAGCCTATCGCCGCTTTGGCCTGCTATCAGTCTCGGGCAACACCAATCTCACGATGTGGCGTGATCTGGTGAAGCGCTATCCCTATCTGGATGTGCGCCGGATTCCAGAGGATTTGATCGAGACACAGGGTTCCAAAGGCGCTGTCGATGAACCGTGACCGTGTGGATCTGGTGACCCGTTTCACGCATGCCGGGGTAACGGTTCTCGACCTCAGCTTATACGACCTGTCCCTCGGCATTCTTGAGGAACGGGGTATTCTGGACCGAGTGCTCGAGATTGAGGCTGACACCGAAAAGACCGAGCTGCGTGAGTTGCTGCAGTCTGTGCTGGACCCCAAGGCCAATGTAATCCCGAAGATTGCAGAGGCCATCGAGACAACCCCACATGACGTCATCTTTCTGTCCGGCGTGGGCGAGGTCTATCCCTTTATCCGGTCGCACAATGTGCTGAACAATCTTCAAAGCACGGCGAAAGACAAGCCGACCGTGATCCTCTTCCCCGGCAGTTACACCCATGCGCTTGCCACAGGGGCGTCGCTCGATCTCTTCGGGCGCATGCATGATGACAAGTACTACCGGGCCTTCAACATCTTGAACTACGAGGTTTGATCCGATGACGATTTCGATGCGCGACATTTTTGAAAAGCCCGTCGACCGCGCCATCGATGGCGTCATCAAGGCTGATGATGAAGCGAGCCTGCGGGTCGAGCTCGACGAATATGTCATCACCGGCGAAATTGGCCAGCGGCTCGAGCAGTTCCTCGAGGCCTATAACAATTGCAAGACGGCCAATGGCGTCTGGATTTCGGGGTTCTTCGGTTCGGGCAAATCGCACCTTCTGAAAATGCTGGCGCTTCTGCTGGAGAACCGTGAGGTTGACGGCGTCAAAGCTTTCGACATCTTCGCCGAAAAGCTGAAGGACGAACCGATGCTGTCCGGTGCTCTGCGCAAGGCCGTATCGATCCCGTCAAAATCGATCCTGTTCAACATCGACCAGAAGGCAGATGTGATCTCCAAATCCGATGTCAATGCCCTTCTGGCAGTGTTTCAGAAGGTCTTTGATGAGATGTGCGGCTATTACGGCAAACAGCCCCACATCGCGCAGTTTGAGCACCAGCTTGATGAGCGTGGTCAATTCGATGCTTTCAAGGAAGCATTTCAGGAAATATCGGACAAGCCTTGGGCGACGCGGGGGCGTGAAGAGGCGCTGCTGGAGGGGGCGGTTTCAAGTTGCAAGCGCAACGGTTGATCTGAAGGCCGCGAGGTCTTCGGCCATGGCTTCGGCGGGGGTTCTCCATCCGAGGGTTTTTCTCGGGCGGTTGTTCATCAGGGCGGCGACGTCGTTCAGCCAGGTCTGGCTGGCGTCGCTGAGGTCGGTGCCCTTGGGCATGAACTGGCGCACTTCAAGCGTCAAGCGATTGATCCGGGGGATCCATCGTAGCGCCGAAGACCGTTGGTGTTCTCGTTGCTGCCGCGCTGCCAAGGCGCGTGAGGGACTGGCACACACGGGCGGGCACGGTGGAGTTGGGCATCCCCAAGCTGCGCAAGGGCAGCTACTTCCCCGGCTTTCTGGAGCCGCGCCGGATGGCCGAAAGGCCCTCACCGCTGTCATCCAGGAGGCCGAACGTAGTCCTTGTTGATCGTGTAGCCGCCGGTGAAACCATGCTCTGCCCGTAAACGGTCGAATACACGCTTGGCGGTATGGTGCTGCTTGCGGTGCACATCCCGATCGCCGTCCAGCCAGGCATCGATGATCTCGGTGAAGCCATCCAGCTTCGGTCGCTTGATCGGCCTCTGTCGCCGGTCGCCGGGTGGCACCGAGAACGCCAGTATCTTGTCGACACTGTCACGCGAGATGTTGAAATGACGCGCTGCCTCGCGCTTGCTCATGCCGTCGGCGCAGGCCAGACGAACCTTCCGATACATGTCCACGGTATAAATCTCCAAGCCCTCCCTGCGACCGCAAGAAGAGCAAACTGGCCGACTTTCATGCCGCCCAGCAGGTTCATCCCGCCGCTACCGTGGCCGACTTTTGCACCGCCGTTCTCTAAATCAGCGCCGTGCGAAAATCGGCGTGATCCGGCACCGAGGTTCAATGCATCCCCAGCCAATTCGGCAGCAGCAGCGAAATCTCGGGCACGTAGGTCACCAGCATCAGGAAGGTCAGCGCCGTGGCCAGCCACGGAAACGAGGCGCGGGTGACTTCGGTCAGGCCCAGCTTCGACAGGGCCGAGGCGACGTAAAGGTTAAGGCCCACCGGCGGGGTGCACAGGCCCACTTCCATGTTGACCACCAGGATGATGCCGAAGTGCACCGGGTTGACGCCCAGCTTCATCGCCACCGGAAACAGGATCGGGGCCATGATCAGAATCACCGCCGACGGCTCCATCACCATGCCGATGATCAGCAGGATCACGTTGATCGCCATCAGAAAGCCAACCCGGCCCAGGCCCTGATCGACCAGCCAGGCGCTGATCAGTTGCGGAATCTGCTCGCTTGTCAGGATGAAGGCAAACATCACGGCGTTGGTGATGATGTAAAGCAGCATCGCGCTCATCGCCGCCGAGGCCAGCAGCACCCGCGGCACGTCGCGCAGGGTGATGTCCTTGTAGACCCAGACCGCGACGACAAAGGCATAGACCGCGCTGACGGCGGCTGCCTCGGTCGGGGTGAACAGCCCGCCATAGATGCCGCCCATGATGATCACGATCAGCATCAGCCCCCAGACGCTGTCGCGGAAGGCCTGAAAGCGCTCGGCCCAGGTGGCGCGCGTCATGCGGGGGTAGTCGTTTTTCCAGGCGCGGTAGAAGGTGGTGCTGCCCAGCATGGTGGCCAGCATCAGCCCCGGAATCACCCCGGCCATGAACATGGTGCCGATCGAGGCCGACAGGATCGGCTCGCCGTTCGGCCCGGTCACCACCATCCCCGAGGTGGCGACGGTATACATCACCATCACGATCGACGGCGGAATCAGGATGCCCAGCCCGCCCGAGGTCGAGATCACCCCCACGCCAAACCGGGCCGGGTAGCCCTGCGCCACCATCGCGGGCACCAGGATCGAGCCGACCGCCATCACCGTGGCGGGCGACGACCCTGAAATCGCGGCAAACAGGGCGCAGGCGAACACCGCCGCCAGCCCCATGCCGCCATACCAGTGCCCGATCATCGAGGTGGCAAAGCGGATCATCCGCCGCGCCACCCCGCCATGGGTCAGAAAGTTGCCCGCCAGGATGAAGAACGGAATCGCCATGATCTCGAACTTCTCGATCCCGGTGAACAGCTTGAGCGCGATGGCATCAAGCGGGATGGTGGTCATCGAAAACAGGAAGCTGAACACCGTCAGGCCAAGCGCGATCGACACCGGCATGCCGGTCAGCAGCAGCACCGCGAGAATCGCGAAGATGATCAGCGCGGTCATGCGTGGCCCCCGTCCGACAGGTCTTTGGCCTCTTGCTCGATCCCGGCCACCACGCCATGGTCGTGATGGGCGATGAAGCCGGTGGTGGCGTAAAGCCAGGTCGCCTGAAGGAAGCGGAAACACATCAGCGCCGACCCGGCCGGCACTGCCAGATAGACGATCCACATCTTGATCTCGAGGTCGGGCGAGGTCTGGCCGTTGATCGCGACCCCCCAGACGAAGTTGGCCCCGAACCACGCCACCAGCGCGGTGAACAGGATGCAGGCGGCAAAGGCGGTCAGCGTCACCGGGCGGCGGGCGCGCGGCGACAACTGCTCGACCAGGATATCGACCCCGACATGGATGCCGATGCGCACCCCGTAGGCGGCGCCGAACTTGGCCATCCAGATGAACAGATAGATCGTGGCCTCCTGCGCCCAGGTCAGGCGAATGCCGTTGATCGCCTTGAACGCGCTGCGGGCATAGGCCTGCACCGCCGGGTAGTCATGGGCGCGCGACCAACCGATCAGGTCGGCGGCAAAGCTGATCGTGAACCGATGCAGGACCGCGACGAAGATGATCAACACCGCCAGCGCCATCAGCGCCGAGATCAGGGTCTCTTCGAACCGGTCGAGGAAGCGCAGCGACATGGGGCCACCCCGGCTATGAAATGGATGGAAAAATCGGGCGGCAGGTCAGCCCCGCCGCCCGGGGGCATGATCAGTTGGTCACGCCAAGGGCGGCATAGACCTGCGCCAGCAGGTCAGCCCCCACCCGTTCGGCCATTGCTTCGTGCACCGGGCGCAGGGCGGCCACCCACTCAGCGCGCTCGCCATCGCTCAGGGTGTAGAACTCGGTGGTGCCGGCCGCCTGCATCGCCGCCATCGCCTTGTCGTTTTCGCCTTTTGCGATGCCGTTGGCATAGACCGTGGCTTCGGCCATTGCGCGGTCAAGCTCGGTGCGGATGTCGGCGGGCAACCCGTCCCAGAACGCCTTGTTCACGATCACCGCATAGCCGAGATAGCCATGGTTCGACAGCGTCGCGTGCTTCTGCACCTCGTTCATCTTCTGGGTATACATGTTCGAGGGCGGGTTCTCGGTGCCATCGACCACGCCGGTCTGGAGTCCCTGATAGACCTCGGAGAACGGCATCACCTGCGGCACGGCCCCCAGCGCCTGCATCTGCGCCTCAAGGATTTTCGACGACTGGATGCGCATCTTGAGGCCCAGAAAATCGTCGGGCACGTGCAGCGGGCTGTTGGCCGACATGATCTTGAAGGCGTTGTCCCAGTAGGCCAGCCCGAGAATGCCCTTGTCGCCCAGCTTGGCCAGCAGCGCCTTGCCGATCGGGCCATCGGTGATCTTGCGCAGATCGTCATAGCCGTTGAACATGAAGGGCAGGTCGAACATCTCGAAATCGGGCAGCCCGAGCGGGCCGAACTTGGCAAGCGACGGGGCAAGAATCTGGACCGCGCCCAGTTGCAGCGCCTCCATTTCCTCCTTGTCCTTGTAAAGCTGGCTGTTGGGATAGACTTCAACGGTCACGGCGCCGTTGGTGTAAAGCTCGGCCAGTTCCTTGAACTTCAGCGCGCCCTTGCCCTTGGGCGTGTCGGGGGCGACGACATGGCTGAACTTGATCACGATCGGCTCGGCCTGCGCGGGCAGGCCGACCGAGAGGGCAAGAATGGCGGCACCGGCAAGCCGGGCCACGGAACGACGGGTAAACATGGTTTCCTCCCTTGATCTCCGCGGCCTTGAGGGCACGGATTGCGGCCACCTTGTCACGGCGGCTTGCGTCGCGCTATTGTGGATAACCGCAATGCCGCCGCCGGGCAGCGCGCGGCACGGCCATACGACGCTTCGGGGAGGGCAGGGCGGCTTGGATCGCAACGAGGCCTGGGCGCTTGACGCCGACCCTTCCCGCCCGACCGGGGGCGGTGGCAGCCGGATCGACCTTTTGTCGGTGGTGCCGCTGGTGGCGATCGCGGCGCTGGTGGCACTGGTGGCGGCGCTGGTCTGGATCGTGAACGGCACCGAGGCCGACCGCGCCCGCACCCAGCTTGCCACCGACGCGCTGTGGGTCGAGCAGACCCTGCGCTTTCAGCTTTCGATCGACGAGGACATGCTGGTGCGGCTGGCGCTCGATCAGGTCGGCGGCACGGCGCTGCTGACGCTCGACGCCCGCGCCCGGCTGCACATCGCCAACAACCCCGAGGTGCTGTCGGTGGCCTGGGTCGATGCTGCGGGCGAGCGCCTGCACGCGGTGCCCGGCCAATCGGCCCCCGTGGGTGCCGACCCCGATCTCGCCGCGCTGGCCCAACGTCTGGCCGGGGCCTCGGCCCGCCCGATCTACAGCGCGCTGCGCCACCTGCCGGGCCAGCCCGCCACGGTGGTTCTGGCCGTGCGATCAGGCGACGGCGCGGGCATGGTCACGGCCACGGTCGCCCTGCCGCTGCTGTTCGAGCGCCACGTGCCATGGTGGATCGCCGAGAAATATGCGCTCGAGCTGATCGATGTCGGCGGCGCGGTGCTGGTCGCCCGCGCCCGCGCCCGACTTGAACCGGGTGCCCCCAGCCACACCATCAGCTTCGATCCGCCGCTGCCGGGGATGCTGTTGCGCATCACCTCCTACAGCGCCGCAGGCCCCGCCGCCAATACCATGGTGCTGGCCGGAATAGCCGGGCTGTCGGCCTTTGCCATTCTGGCGCTGATCGTGCTTTACCTGACCGCCAATCGCCGCCGCCGGGCGGAATTGCAGCTTTCGGGCGAGATGGCGTTTCGCCACTCGATGGAGGAATCGCTGACCGTGGGTCTGCGCGCCCGCGATCATCAGGGCCGGGTGCTTTACGTCAACAGCGCGTTTTGCCAGATGGTCGGGCTGCCCGCGTCCGATCTGGTGGGCCGCCTGCCGCCGATGCCTTACTGGGCCGACGAGGTGCTGGGGGAAACCCTGATGCGCCAGCGCGCGCAGGCCAGCCATGATTTCACCCCGCGCAGTTTCGAGACCCGCTTCCGGCGCCGCGATGGCCGGGTGATCGACGTGCAGGTGTTCGACGCGCCGCTGATCGACGCCAAGGGCAGCCATCGCGGCTGGATGGGCTCGATCATCGACATCACCGAGACCAAACGCGCGGCGGCGCTGGCGCGGGCGCAGGACGTCAGCCTGCAACGCACCGGGCGGCTGGTGACGCTGGGCGAGATGGCCTCGAGCCTCGCGCACGAACTCAACCAGCCGCTGGCGGCCATTGCGGGCTATGCGGCGGGGGCGCTCAATCTGATCGAGGCCGGGCAGGCCAGCCCCGCGGCGCTGCGCCCGGCGCTGGAAAAGCTGGCGCATCAGGCCAGCCGCGCCGGTCAGATCATCCGCCGGATCCAGGATTTCGTGCGCAAGCGCGAGCCGCGCCTGACCCCGCTGGCGCTGGCCGAGGTGATCACCGACACCGTGGCCTTTCTTGCCGCCGACGCGCGCGAGCGCCACCTGCAGCTGATCACCGATCTGGCGGATGTGCCGCCGCTGGCGGCCGACCGCATCCTGATCGAACAGGTGCTGATCAACCTGATCCGCAACGGCATGGAGGCGATGGCACCGGCAAGCCGGAGCGGCGACAGCCTGACGATCACCCTGCGCACCACCGCCGAGGGGGTGGAAATCGCGGTCGCCGATCAGGGCGGCGGTATCGACCCGGCGCTGGCGGACCGGCTGTTCGACGCTTTTTCCAGCACCAAGACCGACGGCATGGGCATGGGGCTGAACATCTGCCGCACCATTGTCGAGCTGCACCGCGGCCATTTGCGCTTTCACCCCAACCCCGGCGGCGGCACCGTGTTCGTGGTGGCGCTGCCGGGGGTGGTGGCGGCCGGGCTGGCGGCGCAATGACCGGGCGCGCCACCGTCCATATCGTCGATGACGACGCCGCAATCCGCGACGCGCTGGCGTGGCTCTTGGCATCGCGCGGGCTGGCGACGCAGGCTTGGGATAGTGGCGAGGCAATCCTGGCCGCCTTGCCGTTGGCGGAACCGGCTTGCATCATCCTCGATGTGCGGATGACCGGGCTTTCCGGCCCCGAGGTCTTTGCCCGCCTGCGCGCCGCAGGCTGCGCGGCCCCGGTAATCTTTCTGACCGGCCACGCCGACGTGCCGGTAGCGGTGCAGGCGCTCAAGACCGGGGCCTTCGATTTCGTCGAAAAGCCGTTCAATGACAATCAGATCGTCGATCTCGCGCTGGCCGCCATTGCTGCTCGCGCCGAAGCCCGGGCGGTGCAAGAGGCGCAGCGCCTGCTGGCCGAGCGTCTGGCCGCCCTGACCGCGCGTGAGCACGAGGTGCTGGTGCTGATGCTGGAAGGCCTGCCCAACAAGCAGATCGCCGACCGCCTGGCGATCGCCACCCGCACCGTCGAGGTCCACCGCGCCCGGGTGCTGCACAAGACCGGCGCGCGCAATGCGCTGGAGCTTGCTGCCCAATGCGCGCTGGCCGGGGTCACGCTCGCGTCGCCGCGCGCAGGCTGAGCGGCTCTCGCGACGGCGGCTGTCGCCGACCGCGTCGTGAGTGCGATGCCCCGGAATTTCTCCTTTGCGCAAATATCCTGGGGGTGCGGGGGCAAAGCCCCCGCCCTTCGTTGCTTGCCGCCTACTTTTGCAACTCGGTCCAGATTGCGGTCTGATATTCCAGCGCCTTGCCGGTGCAGGTCAGCACGAAGTGCCCGTTGGCCGCGAACTCGGCCGGAGTCACGATTTCCGGCGCATCTTTCATGTCAGCGGGCATGAAGGCGTCCGAGCCGCTGATGCCGTTGGCATAGCGGGCAAAGGCCGACAGCATGGCGGCATTCTCGGGGGCCATGATGAAATCCATGAACAGATAGGCGCTATCGACGTTCTTCGCGTCGCTCAGCAACACCACGTTGTCCATCCACAGATCGAAGCCTTCCCTGGGATAGCCGTAAGCCACATCCGGGTTGGCCAACCGCGAGCGCATCGACGCCCCGTTCCAATCGACCGTGGCGGCATAGTCGTTGTTGCTCATCTTCTCGACCGTGGAATAGTCCATCGCGATCCACTTCGCCTTGGCTGCCAGCAGCGCGTCGCGCACCTTTTTCATCACCTCGGCGTCTTCCGAGCAGACCTCGCCGCCCTCATACATCGTGGCCAGCGCCAGCACGTCGCCCATTTCCGGCACCACGTTGATCTTGCCGGCCAGTTCCGGCGGCGGCTCCATGAAGATCGCCGAGGTGTTGATGTCGCCGGTGTAAACCTTGGTGTTGACCGACATCCCGGTCGAGCCCCACTGCCACGGCACCGACCATTCGCGGCCCGCGTCCCAGGTCACGTCCATCCACTCGGGCGCGATGTTCTTGTGGTTGGGCAGGCGGGCAAGATCGAGTTTCTGGATCAGCCCTTTTTCGGCATAGATGCTGACAAACCCGGCCGAGGGCACCACCAGGTCAAAGCCGCTGGCCCCGGCTTCGATCTTGGCCAGCGCGGTGTCGTTGCTGTCGAAATCGGTGATCGTGACCTTGATGCCGGTGGCGGCTTCAAATTTCGTGATCATCTCGGGGCTGGTGTAGTTGCCCCAGTTGTAAAGGAACAACTCGCCCCCGGCACTGGCCAGCGAGGTGCTGGCGAGCAGCAGGGCGGTTGCGATCAGGGTCTTGTTCATCATCGTTCTCCTTGGTTGGTCGTGGGGTGGTCGGGTGTTCAATCCCGTTTTCGGCTGAGCAGAAAGAAGGCGCTGAGCAGCACCAGCGTCAGCGCCAGCAGGGCGGCTGAAATCGCGTTGACATCGGGCTTCATCGCCCGGCGCAACTGGCCCATCATATAGGTCGGCAGGGTGTCCTGACCGGGTGATTTGATGAATTCGGTGATCACCACATCATCAAGCGAGATCACGAACGCCAGCATCGCTCCGGCAAACACGGCGGGCATCAGCAGGGGCAGCGTCACCCGCCGGAAGGTCTGCCAGCGGCTGGCGTAAAGATCGGCGGCGGCGGTTTCCAGGGTCATATCCATACCCTCCAGCCGGGCCCGGATCGGCAGATAGGCGAACGGGATGCAGAACGCCGAATGCGCCAGGATCAGGTAGCCCAACCCGCTGTAGCCGGTGGCCTTGCGGATCATGGCAAAGAAGATCAGCAGCGCCACCGCCGTCACGATCTCGGGCACCATCAGGGGCTGGTTGATCAGGGCATAGATCACGGTCTGGCCGCGCACCGCCCGCCGCCGGGTGGTGCCAAGGGCCGCCATCGTCGCCACCAGCGTCGCGATCGCCGCCGCCGCCGTTGCCACCACCAGCGAGGTCAGGGTGGCATCCTTGACCTGCTGATTGCCCCACGCCACGCCATACCAGTTGAGCGAGAACCCGCCCCATTGCGAAATGCTTTCCGAGCCGTTGAAGGAATAGGCGACCAGCGTCACGATCGGCGTGTAAAGCCCCAGAAACACGATCACCGCGATGGTGCCGAAACCCGGCAGGCGGGTCACCGAAAAGTTGCGGCGGGGGGGCACCCTGTCAGCCATCCTTGCGCTCATGGCTCAGGGTGCGGACGTAGAACAGCAGGGCGATCATCACCACCACCAGCAGCAGGATCGAGATCGCCGCCCCCAGCGGCCAGTTGCGGCCCTGGCCGAATTGCAGCTCGATGAAATTGCCGATCATCATCAGCTTGCCGCCGCCCAGGATGCGCGGCGTGACATAAGCCCCAAGGCAGGGCACAAACACCAGGATCGACCCCGCCACGATCCCCGGCATGATGATCGGCAGGATCACCCGGCGCAGCATCTGCACCCGGCTGGCGTAAAGGTCGTAACCGGCTTCCAGCAGGCGGACATCAAAGCGGTCGATCACCGCGTAAAGCGGCAGCACCATCAGCGGCAGGTAAACGTAAACCATGCCGATCAGCACCGCCGTGTCGGTGTAGGTGATCTGCAACGGTGCCGCGATCAGCCCCAGTTTCAGCAGCGCCGCGTTCAGCAGCCCCTCGTTGCGGATCACCTGATTGATCGCGAAGGTGCGGATCAGAAGGTTGGTCCAGAACGGGATGGTGATCAGGAACAGCCACAGCGGGCGCGAGTTCGGCGGTCTGGTCGCGATGAACCAGGCGGTGGGAAAACCAACGCCGAAAGTGATCACGGTGGTCAGCAGCGACAGCTTGACCGAGCGCCAGAAGATCGTGAGATGGGCATCCGCCAGCCCCAGCGTGCCGTCAAAGATGTCGCGCGTGACCACAATCCCGCGCCAGCCGTCAAGCGAGAATTTCCATTCGACATTGCCATACTGGCCGGGGGTCAGGAAGGAATAGGCCAGCACGATCAGCAGCGGCCCGGCGGCACCCAGCACCAGCAGGATCAGCGCCGGGGCCGACAGCGCCCAGGCGTTGCGGGTGTTGGCGGTGCGGGCGATATCCTCGTTGCTGGCGGTCGGGCGTGCCATCGCCTCAGTCTCCCAGCACTTGCACGGCACCGGGGGCAAAGCGCAGGCCGACACTGGCACCCTGCTGCAGCCCGGCGTCGCCCGAGGCCGGGCTGGCCAGCCGCACCACCACCGCGCTGC
>Ga0210039_1002556_pt1 | contig 14836 bp, 9 predicted proteins | sample CryGeyCG2114_250_3_FD_185460 | JGI IMG/M metagenome (GOLD analysis project Ga0210039, IMG submission 185460) | Groundwater microbial communities from aquifer - Crystal Geyser CG17_big_fil_post_rev_8/21/14_2.50 (SPAdes) (version 2) | ecosystem: Environmental > Aquatic > Deep subsurface >...
GGATGCAATGGCCTCGACGGCACCCGCAGCTCCCAGGAGGTGCCCCGTCATGCTTTTCGTGGATGACACATTCATGGCCTTCGCGTGGTCACCGAACACCCGCTTGATGGCATTGGTCTCAGCAATATCACCCAGCGGTGTAGAAGTGCCATGCATGTTGAGGTAGTCGACATCTTCCGGTCGCAGGCCGGCATCTCCGAGGGACGCTTTCATGGCATTTCGCGCGCCCAGACCGTCCGGATCGGGGGCTGTGATATGGTGGGCATCTCCACTCATGCCAATGCCGAGGATTTCAGCATAGATACGTGCTCCCCGGGCTTTGGCGTGTTCAAGCTCTTCCACGTAGAGTGCACCGGCCCCTTCGCCGAGCACGAATCCGTCACGCGTCTTGTCAAACGGTCGGGAGGCCGTTGCGGGCTCGTCATTGCGCGTGGACAGAGCCTTCAGAGCATTGAAGCCACCAATACCAAGCTCGGTCACACTGGCCTCGGAGCCACCGGTCACGGCCGCCTCCATATGTCCGAGTTTGATGAGCATGAAGGCGTCGCCGATGTTGTTGTTACCCGTCGCACACGCAGATACAACAGAGTAATTCGGACCTCTGAGGCCGTAACGGATCGAGATCTGGCCAGCGGCAATATCCGGAATCAGCATGGGAATGAAAAACGGGGATATACGCCTCGGACCATGCCCGACAAGGTTCTCCGTCTGCTTGTGGAATTCCTGCATACCACCTATCCCGCTGCCGTAGACGACACCGATCCGCTCCTGCTCTTCGGTCGAGAGCCCCTCCGGGTCGATACCCGCATCGCGCAGTGCCTGCTCTGCCACGACGACGGCGTACTGGCAGAACGGATCCATGCGCCGGGCCTCCTTGCGGTCCAGGTAGTCGTGGACATCGAACCCCTTGAGCTCGCACGCGAACTTGGTGGCGTACGGTTCCACATCGAAATAGGTAATGGGAGCCGCGCCGCTCTCGCCACGCATCATCCCCTCCCATAACGAATCGGGGGTCAGGCCGATGGGCGTCAGTGCGCCCATCCCAGTAACAACTACTCTGCGTCCAGTGCTCTTCATTCGATGCAGATCAACCTGCGTTTTCAGAGAGATATTTCACGGCATCGCCAACTGTGGCAATCTGCTCGGCATCCTCGTCGGGGATGGTGAGGTCGAACTCTTTCTCGAACTCCATGATGAGCTCCACCGTGTCGAGGGAGTCGGCACCCAGGTCGTTCGTAAACGATGCGTCGTCAGAAATGTCGCTTTCGTCTACACCGAGTTTCTCGACGATGATGGATTTTACCTTGGCTGCGAGATCGGACATAATGGTTCCTATGGGGAATATTGATAAGGTGAAACGCCAAATTACGTCGATTTGCAGGCTGAATCAAATTCTGCACGGATGTTTGACGGAACCGGGACTCTGAGCCGGGAGAAAACATTCGATAATCACGTTCGTTCCTCTGTGCTGACCTGACCATTTCCATTACTTGATCTACTGAGCATATGGCCCATCTATTTACGTCCGAGTCTGTCTCTGAGGGACATCCAGACAAGGTATCAGACCAGATATCTGATGCCATTCTGGACGCCATGTTGGCCGAAGACCCACACAGCCGTGTTGCTGTAGAAACATTGGTAACGACCGGCCTCGTGGTACTATCCGGTGAAGTCAGGACGGAATCCTATATCGACGTACAGGAGGTGGCCCGGCAGGTGATCCGGGAAATTGGTTACACGGACCCCAAACTGCGTTTTGACGCCGACTCGTGCGGTGTTCTCAGCGCCATCCATGACCAGAGTGCGGATATTGCACAGGGTGTGGACAGGGCAGGAGGCAGCCTGGGTGCGGGTGACCAGGGCATGATGTTCGGGTATGCGTGCCAGGAAACGCCAGAACGCATGCCCATGGCATTGTCCTATTCACATGCGCTGGTACGGGAACTGGCACGGCTTCGGAAGGAGGGTGTCCTGATGCCGTATCTCCGTCCGGATTCGAAGAGCCAGGTCACTGTTGAATACGAGCCTGATGGGAAAACCGTACGTCGTATCCACACGATTGTGCTGTCGACCCAGCATGGACCGGACGTATCGTTGGCACAGATCAAGGAGGATGTGAGGCGGCACGTGCTGCCTCGTGTTGTACCGTCCGATCTGCTCGATGATGACCTGATTCTGCACGTGAATCCGACTGGAAAGTTTGAAATTGGTGGGCCACACGGAGATACAGGTTTGACCGGGCGCAAGATCATAGTGGATACCTACGGCGGAAAGGGGGCCCATGGGGGCGGCGCGTTTTCGGGAAAGGATCCGTCCAAGGTGGATCGCTCGGCGGCGTACGCCGCGCGTCATGTGGCCCGGAACCTGGTAGCCGCCGACGTCTGTGAGGAGGTGCTCGTCCAGGTGGCCTACGCCATTGGCGTCAGTGAGCCGGTGTCGATTTTCGTGAATTCCTATGACACGGCCCGGGTGCCTGACCAGGTGCTGGTTGATGTCGTTCGGGAGGTATTCGACCTGCGTCCCCAGGGCATCATTGAGCGGCTGGACCTGCTGGTCCCCAGATATCAACAGACCGCCGCCTACGGGCATTTTGGTCGCTCTGAATTCCCGTGGGAAGCGGAAAACATGGTAGAGTCAATCCAACAGGCAGCATCGCGGATGGCATAGTGGGGGCGTATCGAGTCATAGGGCCCGGGAAGCGAACCGGGCTCCGGTCTGTCCTGGCAACGCTGGCGCTGATACTCGCTCCGGCCATGGTGGGAGTGGCGCAGTCCCAGGACCGGACACCGGGAGTGCCGGAGAAACGGCTCCGCGTAGATCCGGAATCCGGCCTTGTGCGCGCCGATTTTTCCATCCGGGAGAAGGAGATCCCTCCAGGTCCCACAATGTGGCGAGAAACGGCCGGTGCGTTCGGATGGTCACCGGCGGCGTCCGAGCTCGAAAAAATCCGTGTTGTCCAATACGGAGCAGTCCGCCATGAAACGTGGCAGCAGCACGTGAAGGGGCTTCCCCTTGTGGATGCGTACGTGCGCGTGTCAATTGCAATGGTAAAGGGTCCCGGGCGAGCAGCAGCGGGGCGCGACAGGGAATTAGTGTCTTCCGTCATGAGCACGTACAGGCGTGTCGATGAGGCCGGGATGATGACACTCACCCCGCGCATACCGCCTTCCGATGCCGCACGGTTGGCCGTGAAGGATGTGGAACCGAATGGATCGGGTCGGGCGTCCGAGCCGGGGCTGGCCGTGCTTGACGGGGAAGCATTGCGCCTGGTCTGGCAGCTCACCGTCTGGCCACACGCCGAGCCCGCCGAGTGGCGCGTCCTTGTCGATGCCGAGACAGGTCGCGTGCTCGAAAAGAAGGACATGGCGTTTCGGCATCGGGCGGGTCGACCGGTCGATGGGCAGGGCCTTGTGTTTGATCCCAGTCCGCTCATGACGGCAGGTGCGGCGTATGGGGCTCCCTACGTGGACGGCTCCGATGCGGCGAATCCCGCTCTCACGGCCGAATTGCAGGAGGTGGTTCTGCGCGATTTGGACGTGGATAACCAGGGAAATATAAGGCTGGAAGGTCCGTTTGTGCGAATTACCGGTGAGCTGGCTGGTGGTGGCACGTCGCCGTACGTACCGCCCACCGTCACGGACCCCGCCGCGTTCCGGCTCGACCGGGACCACGTCGACTTCGAGGCGGTCATGAGTTACCATCACATTGACAAGAGTCAGCGATATGTGCAACAACTCGGATTCCGGGGACGGCAGGAGGCCCCGTTGGCGGTCAATCCGAGGGGAATATCGCGCGATGAGTCGTTTTACTTTCCGTCGGGCAATCTGATTGTATTCGGCACGGGTGGCGTGGACGACGGGGAAGATGCCACGGTTATTTGGCACGAATATGCGCACGCCCTTTTGGAATCCGTCTCGCCGGGCCTGAATACAACGCTGGAGGGTACGGCCGTACACGAAGGGTGGGCGGATTACTGGGCGGTGTCGTACCAGCGTTTCCTGGTCGAGTCGGGCCAGGCCGCACGAAGCGACTGGGAAACCCTGTTCGCCTGGGACTCCGGCGACGGGGTTTTCTGGCCGGGTCGTGTGATGGACTTCATGGGCAATTACCCCGAGGCCACGTGCAGTGATCAGAGCCCGGCACCCAGCGGGTGCAGCCCGCACGACGACGGCCGCCTTCTGGCCACGGCGCTCATGGAGGTACAGACGGAACTTGGACGGGAGGTGACCGACCAGTTGGTGCTGTTCTCGCACGCCTACCTGAGTACTCCTTTGACCTTCCGCGATGCTGGTGAGGCCATTCTGCAGGCCGACCTGGACCATTTTGGGGGTGATCATGCGTCCACACTGGTGCAGATCCTGGGCGGCCGTGGACTCATTGACGATGCCAGTCTGAAACCGCTTGTCGAGCACACACCCGTAGCAGGTACGGACGACCTGGGCGGAGAACTTCCGGTCGAGGTGAGGGCTGTGGGGGTCGGAGCTACTGTCCAGGACGTGGTCATTTTTGCCGAATCGAGTTCACAGGGTGCATTCAGCACCACCCTGTCACGGTCGGGAGATGAAACGTGGACGGGTGCGCTCGCTCTCCCGGCCGAGCCTGATTCATTGTTCTATCATGTTTCCGTGACCGATTCCGAGGGTCGCGTCAGCCTCCTGCCGGATGGAGCACCTGACGCTCGCTTCGGGCTCCTGGTTGGAGAAGACAATATTGGTCCGACCGTCGCGCACACGCCTGTCGAGGAGGGTAGCATGGCGACGTGGCCGGTGCGGGTCGAGGCCACGGTTACGGATAATTTCGCGGTCGGTGAAGTGCGTGTCGACTTTCTGGTGGAAGATGTGGACGGTGTCGAGCTCGATTCCGGGTCGTTTCCGCTCGCAGCTGCAACGTCCCATTTTGAAGGCGTATTTCCAGGGGGCCTGACCGACATCGAAAAAGATGCCACGGTAGCGTACCGGATTCGGGCAACCGATACGTCTACAGGCAAAAATGAGACCCGGCTTCCTGCTGAGGGATGGTTCACGTTCCAGATCACCGCTGAGGGTATTGTTCGATCGTACCCCCTGACGTCAGAGACCGTCGCTCCGAACGCAGCGTGGCGGGTGGCCGAGGCGGGCGGGGCAGGGGGTGTGGTGCCGTCCGGAAACAGTGTTGCATGGATTTCCGATCCTGCCCGGACGACCCCCGGTATGGCACACAGCGTTGAACTGGCACCCATCAACCTCCGACGCCAGGTGGAGCCCGTCCTGCTCACATTCTGGTACCGCAGCCGACTCGGCGGGGCGCAGCCGGAGTCTGCCGGCGCCAACGTGAAAATCCGGACAGGTCCGGAAGCCCCCTGGGAATTGGCGTATCCGCTCCGCGGGTATGCAGCCGTACTGTCCCGCGCCGGCCACGCCATGGACGGCCAACCCGTGTTGAAGGCCGACTCGTACGGCTGGCGGTTTGCCGCGGTAACGCTGCCAGCCGAAAAAGAAGTGTCCATACGCTTCGACGTGGCCGCCGGCAGTAACGGGTTCGAAGGCGGGGGTGGGTTCCGACTGGCGGGTATTGACATCACGACGCTGTTCCCGGTTGACCTGCAGGCTCCGACCATCCTGTCGGTAGACCATGTGGACCGGATAGCCATCCGAAGCATACCGGGTGGGGGACGGGAGGCCGACGATCTGGTGTTGACCGTCCAGGCATTCGACGATCTGGGCGTGCAGGAGGCCGTGGCGGACGTCTCGCTTCCCGATGGTTCGCAGCAGGTTGTTGTACTCCGCCAGGACGCGTCGGTACTGGGGCGCTACACGGGCACTGTGGGCCGACCGGACCTTGCAGCCCCCGGGTCGACCCTGGGCTTCACTGTAACCCTGCGGGACTGGTCCGGACAGCACGTTACCTGGCCCGCATCCGGCCAGTCGGTATCGGTGGAGTATGTCCTTCTCGACGTGCTGAACCTGCTTTCCGGGGCGGTGTCGGCAGCGGGCTGGTCAGATGACCCGCTCTGGGGCGTGGCATCCGGTGACGTATCCGGGTATGCGGCATCGCTCAGTACACGTCCGTTTTCCATTCCTGGAAACGCCGAGCGTGCTACACTCCGGTTGCGCCACGATTACGTGCTCACAGAGGAGCATGGAGCTACCGTGCAGATTTCAACCAGCGATGGCGCGGCGTGGACCACGCTGGAGCCCGAGGGGGGATTTCCGGGTGGGATGCGTCTCGGCGCGTCACATCCATTCGCTGGAACACGCGGGTTCCGGGACGCGGGTGAGGCCGTTGAAGATGTTTTCGATGTCTCCGGATTCCGGGGTGAAGAGGTGCTCGTTCGCCTTCTGTTTGCGAGCACGCCGGGGACGAGCGCCGTAAGCAGATGGACGGTGGAAACGCTCGAACTTGCCAACGAAACGAGGGAAACGGAATTCGCCGTATCTACCCGTTTTTCATTGAATACGATCTACCCCAATCCGGTACGCAGCATGCTTGTAGTGACCTATTCCCTTGAGGAAGCTGGTGTTGTGGAGCTTGACGTGTACGATACGCTGGGACGCCGAGTGGGGAGGCTGGACGACGGAGTCAGAAGCGTGGGAAGCCACAGTGTGACATACGATGCGTCAGGGCTTTCAGGGGGTATGTATGTTGTGCGGCTGCGCGCGGGTGGGCGGTCCGAGAGCCGCACGGTGGTGAAGTTGTAATCGGCGCCCGGAGCGTCCCTGCGTCAAGAAAGCGTAAAGCGGCAACCCGGCCGTATCTTGGGGGTTCAGTCGGGATAATCAATACACGGAATACGAATACCATGGATTACAAGGAAGGCGGTTACAAGGTCAAGGATCTGTCATTGGCAGACAAGGGGCGCATGCGGATTGAGTGGGCCGAGTCCCGCATGCCCGTGCTCATGCAGCTGCGCGAGGAATTTTCGAAGACCAAACCGTTCGCCGGGTACAAAATCACGGGCTGCCTGCACGTAACCAAGGAAACGGCGGTACTGATCGAGACGCTCGCGGCGTGCGGGGCCGAAGTGGCCTGGAGTGGATGCAACCCGCTCTCGACGAATGACGAGGTGGCGGCGGCCCTGGCACTGGCCGGGATTGAGATCTACGCCTGGTACGGGCAGTCGACCGAGGAATTCTACTGGTCCATTGACCGTACGATCGACAAAACGCCGCACACGACGCTCGACGATGGTGCGGACCTGATTTTCCGTGTTCATTCGGCGTTTCCCGAGAAGAGTGCCGACATCATCGGCGGCTCGGAGGAGACGACCACGGGCGTGCACCGCCTGCGCGCCATGGCAGCCGATGGCAAGCTGCTCTATCCCGTCTACGCGGTCAACGACGCCGAGACCAAGTGGGACTTTGACAATGTCTACGGTACGGGGCAGTCAACGCTGGATGGTATTCTGCGAGCGTCGAGCGTGCTGCTTGCCGGCAAGAATTTTGTCGTGGCAGGTTATGGCCATTGTGGCCGCGGCGTGGCCATGCGCGCGAAGGGCATGGGCGCGAATGTGATTGTAACCGAGGTCAAGCCTACGGCCGCGCTCAAAGCAACGCTCGAAGGCATGCGTGTCATGACGATGGAGCAGGCGGCCAGGGAAGGCGATATTTTCGTGACCGCAACGGGTATGAAAGACGTCATCCGGGGGGAGCATTTCGCCGCCATGAAGGAGGGTGCCATTGTGTGCAACACGGGGCACTACGATGTGGAGCTCAACCTGACGGAACTGGCCGAGATATCGAAAGACGCCCGCATGATCCGGACCGACAACCGCGAGTATACGCTCGACAACGGCAAGAAAATCTACGTTCTGGCCGATGGGCGTCTTGTCAACCTCGCGGCCGCCGAAGGCCACCCGTCTGAAGTCATGGATATGAGCTTTGCCAATCAGTTCCAGGCGCATCTGGCGCTCATCCGCACGCACGAAGCCGGTGAGGAAATGCCCAATGATGTGATGGACCTGCCCGAAGAACTCGACCAGCAGATTGCCCGCGTGAAGCTCGAGACCATGGGGCTGTCCATTGATGCCCTGACGAAGGAGCAGGAAATCTACGCGACCGACTACTCGGCAGGAACCTGATTCCGGGATCAGGCCCGGTTTACTGGGCCGCGACCGGAACACAGCCCCCTCTAAACCCATACAAACAGTATGTACAACAATTTGAGGGAGTTGCGGGATGGCACTTTACAAGCACCAGGAAGCGCAGTTGGGCGATGTCGATGGAACCGGGTATCTGTTCCGGAAAAAAACGGTACTGGGTGACAATTACCAGGGTGTCTTCATCGCATCGGACGATGAGGCGGCTGAACAGCTCGAGGCGCTCAAGGAGGCCGATTCCGTTACATTCTGCGGTGTCGCCTATCGGCGCAACCGCTCCGGAAAAGTGTCCGTCGACAAGGGGGAATACGAGGTGGATGTGAAGAACATCACGACGGTCGGCATGGGCGAACGCGCCCTTCTTGAAGTCGTCGACTGACGTGTGCGCCCGATCCGGGCCCGGGACGGCGCTCTATTCCCAGGTCAGGATATCTTCTTCTGACTTTTCACGTGTGACCCACTCCTCGGCATCGGGGAGTGGGTCTTTTTTCTCCGTGATGTTTTTACCCTGCTCCGACCACTGATTGGACAGGTAGGCATTCCACTCGGTGTAGTGCGCATACTCTTCGGGCAGTTCGTCGTCGGCGTAGATGGCCTCTACCGGGCACACAGGCACACACGCATTGCAGTCAATGCACTCGTCCGGATGAATGGCCAGGAAATTGGGTCCCTCGTAGAAGCAGTCAACAGGACAGACTTCCACGCAGTCGGTGTGTTTGCAGTTGATGCACGGTTCAGTGACGACGTAAGGCATTCTTTCAAAGGTTGATCTGTGTATATTCGCAAGATACAGCAGTGCAGTACGTCAATCCAGAATCCTCGTGAAGACGCGGCAAAACAATAGATTCGAGTCGTTTTTCTGGCTTACGGCACTCATCCTGCTTGCCGTGAATGCCCCCCCGCCCCGGGCCTTTTCGATTTGTGCCTGATTGATGCACTCGGTCTGCCATACTGTCCGGGAGAAGGCCTTCGACGCGCCATTGGGTTCTGGCCCGTGGCGATTGGCAGGAGGCCGTTGCCAAGCACTGGGCGTCACCCCTGGTTGTGCTCGTACTGGTATCCCGAATCATAAACGGACTGTCATGTCGAAAATAATCAAATACCTTCCCGGGCTCGATGGCGATGAACAGGTCTTCGTGGCCCGACTCGTCACGGAAATGACGGAGGAACAGGCAGACCAGTTTGTCCGTGTCTACCGGGAGCGAAGGAAAGATCCCTCGACGGTGCTGCTGTTGACCCTTGGCGCATTCATCGGAATTGCCGGACTGAACCGCTTCTTCCTCGGTCAGATCGGAACGAAACCTGACATCGAAACCCGTATGACATCACATCCCGGACTGCGTTCCTGCGCATATATGCTCGTTTTTCTGTTCGGCGCAGCGGTGCTTTCCGCGTGCAACGGAGGCGCGAATGAGGTTGGAGCGGACGCCATGCCACCAGCTGCTCTTTCCGACATAGAGCTTCCCCCCGGCTTTGAAATAAACCTTTTTGCAGAGAACGTGACGAACGCCCGCTCCATGGCGCTCTCGCCGGGCGGCGTCCTGTTCGTCGGTACGCGCTCGGAAGGAAGCGTGTACGCCCTGGTGGACCGGGACGGCGACCATGTGGCCGACGAACAGTTCGTACTGGCCACGGGGCTCAATATGCCGAACGGAGTGGCCTTCCGGGACGGCGCGCTCTATGTGGCCGAGGTCAATCGCATTCTGCGATTTGATGACATTGAAGGCAATCTGGACTCACCCTTGCCGCCGGTGGTGGTTCGGGACGACTTCCCTACCGATGCCCACCATGGCTGGAAATACATTGCATTCGGCCCGGACGACAAACTCTACGTACCTGTCGGTGCACCGTGCAATATCTGTAACCCCAGCGACCCGTACGCATCCATCATGCGCATGAATGCCGATGGCACCGGGCTGGAAACATTCGCACATGGTGTAAGGAACACGGTGGGCTTCACATGGCATCCTCAAACCGATGAACTGTGGTTTACCGACAACGGCCGTGACCACCTTGGAGACGACAGTCCTCCGTGTGAACTCAACCGGGCGCCGGAGCCCGGCCTGCATTTCGGCTACCCGTTCCTGCACGGCAAGGACGTGGTTGATCCGGAATACGGTGACGTGGAGCCGCCCGCGGGCGTAGAAGTGGTAACACCTGTACAGGAACTCAGCCCCCACGTGGCACCGCTCGGAATGGAATTCTATACCGGCGGCAGCTTTCCCGCCGAGTATCACAACCAGGTCTTTATTGCCGAGCATGGTTCGTGGAACCGTTCCGAAAAAATCGGCTACCGCGTCACGTTGGTACGGCTGGATGCGTCGGGGCGCGCTGTATCCTACGAACCGTTTGCCTCGGGATGGCTCCAGGGTCAGGAAAACTGGGGCCGACCGGTCGATCTGGAACTGATGCCCGACGGCTCCATGCTTGTATCGGACGACCAGGGTGGCCGGATATTCCGGATTGCCTGGGTTGGGCAGTGAACGCCCCGCACGCGCTGCGAGTTGACAGGCCCTACCGGACGACCTGGATCAGTCGGGTTGCCTGCAGGCCGCCACCGTCCAGGTGGATGACATAGGAGCCGGGCGAAAGCATGCCGGTTGCTGAGCGTATATGTGTCGTTCCTCCGGGAAGGATGCCCTGAAACAGGTTGTTCACGCGGCGCCCAAGTATATCATACATGTCTACCCGATAGAATCCGGACCGCCCGGCGGAAATTGACACGGAGAGCTGATCCGAGACCGGGTTCGGCCAGACAGAAAGAGCAGGTGCATCGGGGTCCGGTTGCTCAGCAAGTGTTTCCACGGGTGTGGCTACCGATCGTGGTGTCCAAGAGGCCGAAATTTCCAGGTTGTCACCGGGGACGGCCTCTGGATTCGTGTGCGTAAAAACAGCGGTGACGGTACTGAAATTACCTTCAAAGTGCGTGGACTCCTCGCTTCCCAGCAGTTCGGTGACCTGGAGGGGACCACCGTCGTCCGGCTCCAGAACAAGACGCACTCGGTTCCGGCCTCGAAGCGTCTCCCGTTGCTGCTCCTGGAAGGCAGGCGGGAAGAACCGCCAACTCGGCATGTCGAACACAAACTGAAAGTCGGACACATCTGTCCAGCGCACATACCGGACGGCGCCAGCGTTGATGGCATGGTTCGTAAGCCGCGTCTGAAACCCACCCTCACCGGTTCTGGACGGTGTTTCTCCATTGATCTCACGCCCTGTAAGATCAATTCGAATGGACGAGCGGCCGCCTTCTATGTAACCGAACCGGTCGTCGAATGAGCGATCGTTGTACAGGTTTGCCGTGTGGAAGTCCGTGATCGCCGAGCCAAGATCGTCGCCGTGCATGACCAGTACGGAATCGATGCCTTTCGCACCCTTGAGTGTTTCGCCGGTCAGCATCTGGGCGACACCCATGCTGCCAACCCTGTTGGCAAGGTAGGTAATGAACAGTCCCGCCCGCTGGTAATCCATGGCCCCCGGGCCTCCGCCGTCCCGCCACTCAAACAGTGTCCTCCGGTACTCATCGGGCAGCGAGAAATAGTTGATACTTCGCCAGAAATAACCCAGCATGATCATGGCATACTCTGCATACCCTTCCGTCAGAAAGGCCTCGTCCCATCCAGAGGAGAGATGCACAAGATGCGTGTACTCGTGCGCAGCGATGGCAGCCAGTGTTGTCAGGTTACTCGTGCCGCTTGCCGAATCCAGGTAGAGTACATCGCGACCATTTCCCTGCCCAGGACCGGCATTGGGATTCACATCAGTCGAGGACACATATCCCAGCGTTCCGGTTGGGCCGCGTCCGATGTCATACAGCAGAATGTCCACCAGACCATCACCGTCAACATCGGGCGGGAGGCCGAACACATCATGGATGTTCTCGAAGATCCCCTTGGACGGATCAATGGACTGGGCCGGTGTGCCCTCGAAGATTACGTCGCGAAACCCCGCGATCTCGCCCGGAGTTACATTTCCGTTGTTCAGTTCTGCGATCTCAACCCACAATACGTACGAACCCGTTATATCAACCACGCGGAATTCCAGGGGCGTCCAGGCACCCGATTCCAGTACGTTGAATTCCTCTTCGTCGCCGACGTCTGGGGGAGATGCGCTCTTGCGACGGGGAAGCAGCCCGGCCTGTCGGGCATTGAGGTATGCGGCCATATGGCGTCGGGCCTCGTCTGAACCCGAATCGGTCGCACAGAAGTGTCCATGAACGTGGTCAGACGCCGAGTGGCCATGGTCAGCGTGCTGAGCGCTGACGACAGGCGTCAGGAGTCCCCAAGCCATCCAGACGAGGCCGGACACGAGGATCGTGGCAAGACGCGGCATTCCGGCATGGAAACTGATATAATGGACTGAGCGACCACCAAACAGATTCGATATGACTGCGCATAATTTCACGATGACCCTGATTTTCTCCGTTTCTGCACTTGTCGGTGGGTGCACTGCATCTTCCGTTGGTTTGGGATCATCGGATATCATTACAGTTGAAGGCATGATAAACGTTTGGGGCGCAGAACCGTTTACCGGGATCGTACTGCATACGGAGGAGAGCAACACCTATGTCCTTGTTCTGGACGATGACGAGCGCAGCAATCTCATCACGCCGGTGACGGCCCGTGTTACGGGTCGCGTGTACGTTGACACGTGGCGCGGCCAGCCTTTTGCACATCTGGACGTAACTTCCATGGATCTACCGGACAAGTAACATGGACCGGGACGTCGTGGCCGTGGACGTTTCGAGGCGATACAGATAGACTCCGCTCGAGAGCGCCTCGGGCTCGAATACGGCCGAATGTGAGCCAGCCGTTTGTGCCTGGTCGACGAGCGTTGCGACTTTGCGGCCCAGCATGTCGTAGACCGCCAGCGTCACGCGATCGGGACGCGCCAGTTCGTACGCGATCGTGGTTCGGTGGGCGAACGGGTTCGGCCAGTTGTTTTTCAACGAAACGGCCTCCGGCAGGACGGCCTCTTCATCCGTATCGGTGATCGTGAACGCGCGGTCCGAGAACGTGGCCTGGATGGGGACGATCTGGCCCTCGAAAATCAGGTTTCCATTGCCGTCGTTGATGGTGTTGAACGACCCCCAGCTGAAGTCTCCCGATCCGCCACTGAACGGGAAGTAGAGGGCGCCCGGATTGTCGGTACCCGTGAATGAACTGAGGCCGACGAAGAGGTGATTGTCATCGCTGCCGGTGTTCTCGATACTGACAAAGAAGGTCTCTGTGAGCTGCTGTATTTCCTCTTCGAAAGCGGTCAGGTCAATTTCGTGGAACGTCAGTTGTGGTACTTCCATCTGAGTATTGTCGCTCACGTCGAGCGAGAGCACTTCCACGCCCGGAAGCGGATTCGTACCGTCGGCAGCCGTGTACAGACGCAACCGGAAATCCTGGACATTCGACTGGGCTTCTCCGAAAATGGACATGTAGTAGGTGGCAACCGAGATGGACTCGAGCCGCATGCCGACCGGGGTCTCGAACCGGTTGGCAAACCGGGATGTGACCGGAAGTTGGCCGTCATCAAGGGAAAACCCGACGAGGAGCGTCTGATCGCCCGACTGCTCGGTCTGGATTTCCCCGCTGTCATACGTCACGTTCTGGAATGTGATCTGGCTCTGGAGAGGTGACCAGGAGGCGTCGTATGAAACCCCCGCCGTCTGATTCGTGCCGACTGTGATATCGGTGTGGGGCATGACGAGTGTTACAGCGTCGTAGTCGCCGCTTACCGTCGTGCCCTCACCGCCCAATTCGGCGTCCTGGATCTGCAGGGGTCCCGATACGGGATCCAGCACCAAGACAGGCATGAGATGGTCCGGGTTGGTGGAACCGGTCGGCACGAGGTTGATGGTGAAATTACTGACATTTTCCCAGCGTACGTATTCCACGCCTCCCGGACGGACGGACCGGTTGGTGGGTGGTGTTGAGGTCGATGCCGTTCCATCCACAACCGGAATATTGCTCGCCCGGACGAATGCATATTGATCTTCGAGATGGCCGTAGTTCTCGGCCACACTGCGGTCGTTGATCAGGTTGGCTACGTGAAATCCCTGGATGTACGTTTTGAGCGTGTTCAGGCCATCGTTACCGGTGAGCTGATTGAGCTGCAATACGTAATTGCCGGCATTTATACCTGTCGAACGCGACAGCGCACCGGTTTCGAGGACGCCAACCCGCTCACTGAAGTAGTTCGTGAAGAGTCCGGCTCTCTGGTAGTCTTCCCCGCCCGGCCCGCCAAACTGGGAATTATCACTTCCCGTTCCACGGAAATCCATGAATGGCCTGGCCCTCTCTGAAGGGCTTGACAGGTAATTGATGGAACGCGCCGTAAACCCGTTCTGCACCTCGGCCCACTCGGCGAGTCCTTCATCCACGAAGGCGGCATCGCCCGAGTTCACGCGTGCAAAGATCAGGTGCTGGTATTCGTGAGCCAGCGTCTGCTGTACGGACGACTGGTCGCGCCGCTCCCCGGTCGAAGAGAACATGCCCGGCATGACATCGATATGGATCATATCCCGTGTGTTTCCGGACCCACCAGAGAGATCCGATGGGTCGAAAAAGCCCAGAACGGCGCTGAAATTACCCGCCGACGGGTCGAAAAAATCCTGGATGTCGTGCAGCATGACGTCTGTCTTGCCGTCTCCGTCCACGTTGGGTGGCGGGCCGAAGATCTGCTCATCGTTCAGGATGATCCCCTGGTTTGGGTTGGATGAACCGGCGGGTGTCTGCGTGCCGAGTGCGAGTGCCATCTGGTCCAGGTCAGACT
>Ga0210039_1002572_pt1 | contig 14787 bp, 11 predicted proteins | sample CryGeyCG2114_250_3_FD_185460 | JGI IMG/M metagenome (GOLD analysis project Ga0210039, IMG submission 185460) | Groundwater microbial communities from aquifer - Crystal Geyser CG17_big_fil_post_rev_8/21/14_2.50 (SPAdes) (version 2) | ecosystem: Environmental > Aquatic > Deep subsurface >...
GCGCCAGACGCTGGAGCCGCGCGCGTTTTATGTGCACACGCCATTTCACGCGCAAAACCAGTTACCCAATTACGACTCGGGGGCCAATGACTTCAACCTGTCGACCATCTTTGCCGAGAACGCCTTCATAGGCAACGACCGCATTTCCGACAGCCGGCTGCTCACGCTGGGCCTGACCAGCCGGCTGCTGGACCCACAGACCGGCGCCGAGGCCGTGCGCCTGGGTGTAGCGCAGCGCCTGCGCTTTGCCGATCAGAATGTGACGCTGCCGGGTGGCACACCCGTCACCGACCGGATCAGCGATATTCTGGTGGGCGGTTCGGTTCACTGGAACCCGCGCTGGAGCCTGGACGGCACCGTCCAGTTCAACCCGCACACCGACGAGTCGATCCGCTCTACCCTGAGCGCCAGCTACAGCCCGGGCAGCTTTCGCACCGTGTCGGCGGCCTACCGTTTTCAGCGCGACGCCAGCGAACAGCTCGACCTGAGCTGGCAATGGCCGCTGCCCAAGCTAGCCACGCTGGCCAGCCTGGGCGCATCGTCGTCTGACACCAACCGCGTCGGCCCACTGGCGCAAGACGGGCGCTGGTACAGCGTGGGTCGGCTCAACTACAGCATGACCGACGGCAAGCTGGTCAATGCGGTGATGGGTTTTGAATACGACGGTGGCTGCTGGCTGGGGCGTATCGTGCTCGACCGGCAGCAAACCAGCGCCGCGACGGCGACCCAGCGCATCATGTTCCAATTGGAATTTGTTGGCTTCTCACGCTTGGGTGTGAGCCCGCTCAAGACCTTGCAGGACAATATTCCCGGTTACCAGATCTTGCGTGAGCCGCAAGCTGCACCAAGCCGTTTCAGCAATTACGATTGATTCCACATACCATGCTTTATCAACTTTTCAAATCAACCTGGGTGGCCTTGACGCTGCTGGCGGCCTGCCAGGTTCAGGCGCAGGGATTGCGGCTGAATGGCGGTGGCCTGGCCACTGACAGCGTGGCCATTGACCAGCCAACGCAGGCCGACTTCATTGTGGCGGTGGTCGATTCTGAACCTATCACCAACCATGAGGTGCGGCAACAACTCCAGCGTGCGTTACAGCAGTTGGCACAACAAAAACGCCCCGCACCCAACATCCAGGCGTTGGCAAACCAGGTGCTTGACGACTTGATCAACCAGAAAGCGCAATTGCACTTTGCCCGGGATACCGGCCTGCGTGCAGAGGAATCAGCCATCGACGAAGCCGAGCAAGGCATCGCCGCACAGAACCAGTTTGATGTCGCCGAGCTGCACCGTCGCATCAAGGCCGAGGGTCAAAGCGTGGCGCAATTTCGCCACCAGCTGGGCGACCAGATCGTGCTGCAACGCCTGCACGAACGCGAAGTGACATCGCGCCTGCGCGTGCCGGATCAGGAAGTGACGCAGTACCTGCAAGATCAGCAGGCCGCTGGTGCGTCGGGTGATGTTGAACTCAATCTGGCACAGATTCTGGTGGCGGTACCCGAATCGGCGTCAGCAGACCAACAGGTTGCATTGAAAGCCCGCGCCGAGCGCGCCCTTGTCCGGGCCCGCAAGGGTGAAGACTTTGCGGCGCTGGTGCGTGAGTTCTCAGATGCAACAGACCTGGCCGCGGGAGGTCAACTGGGTCTGCGCACCGCCAGCCGCTACCCTGAACTTTTCGTCACCGCAACGCAGCAACTCGCTGTCGGCGATGTTGCAGAGTTGGTTCGTTCCCCCGCAGGCTTTCATGTGCTCAAGGTGATCGAAAAAATCAACCCCAACCTGCCCACCATGGCGGTGACCCAAAGCCATGCACGCCATATTTTGCTAATCCCAAGCGCCAGCTTGAGCGAAGCCGCGGCGCGTCAGAAACTCGGCGAGTTCAAGAAACAGGTGGTCAACGGCCAGGCCAACTTTGCCGCGCTGGCACGCGAATATTCGCAGGACGGCAGCGCCGCCAATGGCGGTGACCTGGGGTGGAGCAGCCCGGGCATGTTTGTCCCCGAATTTGAAGCCACAATGAATCGCCTGACCCCGGGCGAGGTGAGCGACCCACTGCTATCGCGTTTTGGCCTGCATTTGATCCAACTGCTGGAGCGGCGCAAAGCCAGCCTGACGCCTGAGCAGCAACGCGAGGCTGTGCGTGCGCAGTTGCGCGAGCGCAAATATGAGCAGGCCTATCGAACTTGGGCACAGGACGTGCGTGCGCGCGCTTACGTCGAGCTGCGTTCCCCACCTCTGTGAGTACCCCAAAGCACGTCGCACGCAAGCGCTTTGGCCAGCATTTTCTGGTTGATGGCGGCGTCATCGATGCCATCGTTGACGCGATCGACCCGCATCCAGGCCAACCGATGGTCGAGATCGGCCCAGGGCTGGCCGCCTTGACGCAACCGCTGTTGCAACGCCTGGGACGTCTCAGCGTGATCGAACTGGACCGCGACCTGGCCCGGCGCCTGCGCGCCAACGCGCAGCTGAACGTCATTGAATCTGATGTACTAAAAGTCGACTTTACCCTGCTGGCAAAAGCGCTCAATACTACAAATTTAAGAGTAGTCGGCAATCTTCCCTACAATATTTCGACACCTATCCTGTTCCACTTGCTAGAACACGTGCAGGTGATCGAAAGCCAGCACTTCATGTTGCAAAAAGAGGTCATCGACCGGATGGTGGCCCAGCCTTGCACAGCGGCTTACGGCCGTCTGAGCGTGATGCTGCAATGGCGTTACGCGATGGAAAACGTGTTGTTTGTGCCGCCAGAAAGTTTCGCCCCACCGCCGCGCGTCGACAGTGCGGTGGTGCGCATGGTGCCGAACGCCAGCCCCACCGCGCTACCGGCGGCGTTGCTCAGTGAGATCGTGCAGGTGGCGTTCAGCCAGCGGCGCAAACTGCTGCGCCACACCTTGGGCAAGTGGCTGGAGGGCAAAAAACTGCCGGGTGAATTCGACGTGCAACGCCGCGCAGAGGAAGTACCGGTTGCCCAGTACATCGCTCTGACGCAGCGCGTTGCCGCCGTTCAGGTGTCGAGCGGCCTGACGCCCTAAGCGGTCGTCCAGTACCCGGCGTTGAATGGGCTGCTCATGCGCAGCGCCTGCGGTGAGATGTCCAACAATTTGTCGGTTGGCATCTTTTCGCCGGTTTCCGTCAAGACTTCAATGGCGGCATGCCCTGAAGCGGCAACCCCGTTGACTTGGTGAGCCTCGTTCGCCCGTTCTGCTTGGCTGGTGTGTGCAGAACGGGCTACAGAAAAGAATAGAAACACCTGAAGGGTATTTTTCTATCTCCCCAGTAATCAGTGGTGTCGCGGAAAATGTCGAGCAGCTGTTCGCGCGCCTCTTTGTCAAATTTGGCATTAGCCGGGATGTGCTCCAGCACCACAATAAATCCGGGCTGGGGCCCGGACTTGTGCACCGGGTCGGTCATACTGTCGTACAGCGAGTCAAAGTTTTTGCCCACCGCAACAGCCAGCATGAATTGCTGGCCGATCATGTCCAGAATATCCTGCTTGCTCTGGGCATTGGCCAGATTGGCGTACAGGAAATGGTGCCCCATGGCTTGAGCGGCCTCCTGCAGGTCGGGCACGCGAAACGCGCGGATCGACTGCACGATATTGGGACGAACACCCCGCAAAAGGGTGTCAGCCGCGCTTGCAGGCGGCTTCAGGTTGGCCAAAGGGGGCGACATATTCATTTTCTTTTCACTTTTCAAAATAGGATACCGATTCAAGGTGCAATTCGTCGAAAACTCTCGTAATGGTCAGCCGTGTAATAGCAGGTATCAGGCACCCTGGGCTTGCCACCACACACAATCCGCCGAACACCCCGGTGCGTTAAACCCGGCGTCGGTACGGTGTACTCACGGTAATAACCCCGCTTTCTGATCGGCAGCAAACGCTCGCGATTGCCAAATACCACGCCATCTCGCTCACTGGCAAATGGTCCACCCTGATAAATCAAGGCGTAAATTTGCCGCCCTTCATGCGGCAAGGCACTCAGACTGATTTCTGTCTGGCGCTGGTCCGGCCCGGTCGTTCTGGCTGGTGCCAAACCAAGCAAAGCCGCCGCACAAACCAAACCGGCCAAAAAACGCTTAAGACCCTGACGACGTGACATGGCACCTGTTTCCGACCAAAACCCCGGGTAAACCCGCAATTGCAGGGCGCGTAGTGTCGATGATTTGGCAGAAAAAAGCAAGCAGCTGCCCAATAAATGGGCAGAAACCGCAGGGAAACCGATGCGCGCTTAACGCGTGACGTTGGCGTCAGCGACGGTCAAGGCCGTCATATTGACAATGCGACGCACCGTGGTACTGGCGGTCAGGATATGCACCGGTTTGGCCGCGCCGAGCAGGACCGGGCCCACTGCAATATTGCCACCCGCGGCGGTTTTGAGCAGGTTATAGGCGATATTGGCCGCGTCAATATTGGGCAGCACCAGCAAGTTGGCGTCACCGAAAAGCGTGCTATTGGGCATCAACACCTTGCGCAGGGCTCCGTCCAAGGCAACGTCACCGTGCATTTCTCCGTCGACATCGAGCCATGGCGCGCGCGCACGCAACAAGGCCAGCGTGTCGCGCATTTTGATGGCACTGGGCTGGTTACTGCTGCCAAAGCTCGAATGCGACAGCAAAGCCACCTTGGGCTTGATGCCAAAACGCAGCATTTCTTCCGCCGCCATGGTGGTGATTTCGGCCAACTGCTCAGCACTCGGGTCGTAATTGACATGGGTATCAACCAGGAAAACCTGACGCCCCGGCAGCATCAGGCCGTTCATGCAGGCGTAGGTGTTGACACCGGCGCGTTTGCCAATCACCTGGTCGAGGTATTGCAAGTGCATGGTGGTGGTACCCCAGGTGCCACAAATCATGCCGTCAACGAAGCCTTTTTGCAGCAGCATGCTGCAAATCAGCGTCAGGCGCCGGCGCATTTCGATCTTGGCCATCTGCACCGTGATGCCTTTGCGTTCGGTCATACGGTGATAGGTTTGCCAGAAATCGCGGTAGCGCTCGTCCATTTCGACATTCACCGCGGTGTAGTCGACGCCTTCTTTCAAGCGCAAACCGAACTTTTCGATGCGCTCGGCGATCACCTTGGGGCGCCCCAGCAGCGTAGGTACAGCCAGGCCCTCGTCGACAACGATTTGCGCTGCCCGTAGTACGCGCTCTTCCTCACCCTCGGCAAAACCGATGCGCTTCTTGACCGCCATTTTGGCGGCGCTGAAAATCGGTTTCATGATCGTGCCCGAGGCATAAACAAAGCTTTCCAGCTTGTCGTGGTAGGCCTGCATGTCCTTGATCGGGCGCTGCGCCACGCCGCTGTCGGCAGCGGCCTGCGCCACAGCCGGCGCCACCTTCATCATCAGGCGAGGATCAAACGGTTTGGGGATCAGGTATTCGGGCCCAAAGGCCAGGGGTTCACCAGCATACGCGGCGGCAACCACTTCGCTTTGCTCGGCGCGCGCCAACTCGGCAATGGCGTGCACTGCCGCCATTTCCATCTCGACCGTGATCGTTGACGCACCAGCGTCGAGCGCGCCACGGAAAATGTACGGAAAACACAGGATGTTGTTGATCTGATTGGGGTAATCGCTGCGGCCGGTGCCAATGATGGCATCGTCACGCACCGCCTTGACTTCTTCGGGTGTGATCTCCGGCGTGGGGTTGGCCAACGCAAAGATGATCGGTTGCGGCGCCATACGCTTGACCATCTCTTGCTTGAGCACGCCGCCGGCGGACAAGCCCAAAAAGATGTCGGCGTTGTCGATGACTTCACCGAGCTTGCGCGCGTCGGTTTTTTGCGCATAGATGATCTTGTCGGGATCCATCAGCTCGGTACGGCCTTCGTAAACCACACCGGCCAGGTCGGTGACCCAAACGTTTTCGCGCGGAATACCCAGCTTGACCAGCAGACCCACGCAGGCCAGCGCCGCCGCGCCCGCACCAGAGGTCACCAGCTTGACCTTGCTGATGTCTTTGCCAGCCACCTTCAGCCCGTTGATGATCGCCGCACCCACAGTAATGGCGGTGCCGTGCTGGTCATCATGAAACACCGGAATTTTCATGCGCTCGCGCAGCTTGCGCTCGACGTAGAAGCAGTCGGGCGCCTTGATGTCTTCAAGGTTGATACCGCCGAAGGTGGGCTCCAGCGCGGCAATGATGTCGACCAGCTTGTCCAGGTCTTTCTTTTCGTCAATCTCAATGTCGAACACATCAATACCGGCGAACTTCTTGAATAACACCGCCTTGCCTTCCATCACCGGCTTGCCCGCCAACGGACCGATGTCACCTAACCCCAAAACCGCTGTGCCATTGGTCACGACACCGACCAGGTTACCGCGGCTGGTGTACTTGTACACACTTGACGGATCCCGGACGATCTCTTCGCACGGAATGGCCACACCAGGTGAATACGCCAGCGCCAGATCATGCTGATTTACCAACTGCTTGGTGGCGGCAATCGACACTTTGCCAGGAGTGGGAAACTCGTGGTATTCGAGCGCTGCACGGCGCAGCTGCGCGCGCTTGTCGTCTGCTTGGCTGGGGGTATTGGGCATGGTTGTCTCCGCCTTGACACAGCACACTGCAACGAATGCGCCGCTGGTTGTTGTTACGGGGCGGGATTGTATGCCCGCGGCTAAAGTGACTCAGACACGCATCTGAACCGCATCGAGCTGCTCTGCATTGAGGAACTGCTGACCGTAGCGGCGGTACACGCCGCTGTGGACAAAAATATCGTACAGATCGGGATCGATATGCCCGTTGTTCCTGAAATCCTCCATGATCTGCATCGCCTGCGACAGCTTCATGCCCAGCTTGTACGGGCGGTCTGACGCGGTGAGCGCCTCAAAAATATCGGCAATGCCCATGATGCGCGCCTGCACCGACATCTGCTCGCGCGTGAGACCCTTGGGGTAGCCTTTGCCGTCCATGCGCTCGTGGTGCCCGCCGGCAAACTCGGGCACGTTTTTCAAATGCCTGGGCCAGGGCAACTTCTCCAGCATCTTGATGGTTGCCACAATGTGGTAATTGATGATTTCCCGCTCGGCGGTGGTCAAGGTGCCTTTGCGGATGCTCAGGTTTTCGGTCTCGTCGGCCGTCAAAAAGTCGGTTTGCACACCCTCGACGTTGCGCCACTGGTATTGGTGGGCGATGCGGCGCACACGCTCAACCTTGTCTTCGCTCATCGACTCGCTGCCCACGTTGACCAAGCGGATGAAATCACGTTCGTCGTTGAGCGTCTTTTGCGCCTGCACAGAGCGCGCCAACACCTGTGCCTCGGCGTCCCGGTTAACGAGCGGGCGCTGCGCCAGTTGATTGCGCAGTGCGGCAATCTCGGCGTCGCGCTTGAGCACTTCAAAGCGGGTGTCGATCAAGGCAATGCGGTCAAACAGCGTTTGCAGTTTGGTCGCCTTGTCCACCACATGCACCGGCGTGGTGATCTTGCCGCAGTCGTGCAGCAAGCCGGCAATCTTGAGCTCGTAGCGGTCAGCGTCCGTCAGCGAAAAATCGGCCAGTGGCCCGTCTGTTGCGGCATTAACCGCTTCAGCCAACATCATCGTCAGCGCCGGCACACGCTGGCAATGCCCACCGGTGTAGGGCGACTTTTCGTCGATCGCCAGGTTGATCAGACCAACAAAGCATTCAAACAGGTTTTCCAGTTGCGTCAACAGCATCCGGTTGCTCAGGGCGATGGCCGCTTGCGATGCCAGCGACTCCACCAGCCGCTGGTCAGCGTCGCTGAACGCCTGCACCTTCAGGCTGGCCATGTTGAGCGCGTTGATCAGCTGCAATACGCCGATGATGTTGCCTTCATGGTCACGCATCGGCACCGTCAGAAACGACTGCGACCGGTAGCCGGTACGTTTGTCAAAATCTTTGGTGCCAGAAAAGTCAAACCGGTCGCTCCCATCGTAGGCGTCGGGCAAATTGACGGTCACACCATGAATCGCCGCGTAGGCGGCCACCAAGGCGTCGTTCGGCTCGCCATCGGGTTTCTTCAACGCAATGTCGGGAAAATCAATGGCACAGCCCGAGGTACCGCCCATGGCAATTTGCAGCGAGTCGGTGCGCAGGATTTCAAAGCGCAGTGTCTGGCCGTCTTCGAGCATGCGGTACAGCGTGCCACCGTCGGCGTGGGTGAGGGTCTTGGCTGCCAGCAGGATGTGTTCCAGCAATCGGCTAATGTCGCGTTCACGCGAGAGCGCTGCTCCAACCTCATTGAGTTGTTCCAGACGCTGAAGCAGCCCTGCGACGGTATTGGACTCGGTGGTGATGGACTTCATACGATGCCTCCCTTGTGCAGCGCGATACAAACGGAAATCAGTTTAGACCCATAGCAGCGCAACCCGCATAATTTGGCCATGAGCCGCCTCTTCAAACGGATATTGACACGCTATGCTGCGCTTGTCGCTGCTGCAAGCGCATTCGCCCAGCCCATTCCTGTCGATGTCGCAGCGGCATTTCAACGTGCCCGCGTGCCGCTGGATTCGGTCAGTTTGTTGATCACACGCGCGGACACAACAGCGCCCGCGTTGCTGAGCCACCGCGCCCAGACACCGATGAACCCGGCCTCCGCCATGAAACTGGTGACCACATTTGCTGCGCTTGAGTTACTTGGCCCAAACTACACCTGGCGCACGCCGGTATGGCTGGACGGCAAAGTAAACAACGGTGTTCTCAGCGGCAACCTGGTCATTCAAGGCCAGGGCGACCCGAAGCTGGTCGTCGAGCGTGTATGGCTGCTGCTGCGCCGGGTGCAAGCGCTGGGCGTGCGCCAGATTGACGGCGATCTCATCCTTGACCGCAGCGCCTTTGCGCCGCTGCCGCTTGATGCTGCCGAGTTTGACGGCGAACCGCTGCGCCCTTATAACGCCACGCCCGACGCACTGCTCATCAACTTCAAGTCGATCGTCATGACCTTCACGCCCGACCCTGCCAACGGCGTCGCGCGCATCGAGTACGAGCCGCCGTTGGCTGGCGTGCAACGACCTGACACCGTGACCCTGGCGGCCGACCCTTTGGCAGCCTGTGGCGACTACCGGGCGGCATTGAAGGCAGATTTTTCTGCGCCGCAGCGGATTCGCTTCGACGGCCGCTACCCGCTGTCGTGCGCAGAGAAAGTCTGGCCCCTGGCCTACAGCGACCCGGCGAGCTTCAACGCACGCGCGTTGGCCGGCCTGTGGCAAAGCATGGGCGGCGTACTGACCGGCACAGTGCGCGAGGGTGCCGCACCCGCAACAGGTGCCACATTTGAGGTGCTTTCGCCCACGCTGACCGAGTTGGTGCGCGACATCAACAAATTCAGCAACAACGTGATGGCCCAGCAGGTATTTTTGACGCTGGGACGGGCGACAGCCCTTACAGATAATACTATCTCTGCTAGCAAAGAAGCAGCAACGCAGGCCGTGCGCCAGTGGTGGCAGCAACGCATCGCGGCTGACGCGCCGGGCGGCATCTCAACCAACAGCGCTTCCTGGCCGCCGCCCGACATGGACAACGGCGCCGGCCTGTCGCGTCGCGCCCGCATCACCGCGGCCAGCCTGGGGCGACTGCTGCAAGCGGCGTACGCATCGCCGCTGATGCCGGAGCTGATGTCGTCGTTGCCCATTGTCGGCGTCGACGGCACGCTCAAACGCAGCCTGGCCAGACCCTACAGCGCGCACCTGAAAACTGGCAGCCTCAAAGACGTGCTGGCGCTGGCCGGCTATGTGCATGCTGCCGACGGCCAGCGCTACTGCCTGGTGGCGCTGGTCAACCACCCTAACGCGCGGGCCGCCAAACCGGCGTTGGATGCGCTGGTGGACTGGACGGCAGCACAATGACCGCCTGCCGATGCGCTCCCAGCGCGGTTCGGGGACAATCCGCACGCACGCCACTTCCAGCCCAGCCACTTCCCGCCCACCCATGAACCTGACCGACCTGATCGGCACCCTGGCCGCCGTGCTGACCACCATCAGCTTTTTGCCGCAAGCCATGCATACGTTTCGCACGAAAGACGTCCGCGGCATTTCGCTGGGCATGTACAGCGCCTTTACGCTGGGTGTGGCAATGTGGCTGGTGTACGGATTGATGCTGGGAGCGTGGCCAGTGGTCATAGCCAACATCATCACCCTGGCGCTGGCCAGTGCCATTTTGGTGATGAAGCTGCGCTATCGCTGAAAAAAGCGCGCCACCAAAACACCACACCGCGGGTTTACACCTGTTTCTTTAACTCTTCGGGATCGTTACGATTGAACACAGAAATTAGCACGGTCGTTCTTTTTATTTTTTGGAGACATTTGATGCGGCAATTGAAATTACTGGGCGCAGCCCTAGGTGCAGCGCTGTTGGTGGCGGCTTGCGGTGGTGGGGGCGGCGATGGCGATCAGGCACCTGCCATCAGGTTCACGTCGATGGTGTCGTTTGGCGACAGCTTGAGTGATGTCGGTACGTACAAGGTGGGCACCGTTGCAGCCCTGGGGGGCGGCACCTATACCGTCAATGGAATTGCCGGTGCCATTGGCGCAGACCCGGCACCCAGTAAAAATTGGACAGAACTCGTTGCAGCCCAGGTCGGCCTGCCCGCACCCTGCCCGGCGCAAACCGGTCTGGATGGCGATGTCAATCAAGGCTTCTTTGAGCCTGTGGTCGACCATGCGGGCTGCTTTGCTTACGCCCAGGGCGGTGCCCTGGTGACCAAGCCGGTCGGGCCTGGCAACAAATTGCTTGGCGGTGCCAATGCCACACTCGGCCAACTCACCGTGCCGGTGATCACCCAGATTGGCAACCATCTGGCTGCCGCTGGCGGCAAATTCACAGGCACTGAACTGGTCACCGTGATGGCCGGTGGCAATGACACCTTCATTGACCTGGCCACCATTGCACCGACGGTCACTACGCTGGTTGACGCTGGCATGACCGTTGACGCAGCGACAACAAAAGCATCGACAGACGCCGTCGTTGCCATGGGCACAGCTGGCGCAGAGCTGGCGGCTTATGTGAAAACGCTGATCGTCGGCAAGGGGGCCAAGTATGTCGCTGTGGTCAATCTGCCGGATGTCAGTAAAACCCCCTTTGCTTATGCACAGAGTGTTGCCACGCAAGGGCTGATCAACACCATGGTGGTCACTTTCAACACGCAATTGCAAACTGGCTTGTCAGGTGTCCCTGGCGTGATCATCGTGGACGCTTACAGCGACAACCGCAACCAGGCTGCCAATCCGGCCAGCTATGCACTGACCAATGTCACAGACACCGCCTGCGATCTGACTGCACCCGCGCCCAATGCGCTTGGCAGTTCTTTGGTATGCACGGTCAACAACCCCACCAATCCGGCCAGTCCTAGCAATCTCAAGCCGGTCGACACCTCTCACTACCTCTTTGCCGACACCGTCCACCCGACCCCCTACGGCTACAAACTGCTTGCCCAACTGGTCACCAAGAGCATGGTGCTCGCCGGCTGGCTTTGATCAACGAACTTCAAGGAGCACACTTTTATGAAAACCAATTTGAAGTTCATCGCCGCAGCGGCGATTCTCACCACCACCACCGCATTCGCCCAAACCGCAGGCACTTGGATGGGACGCATCGGCGTCACCACCATCACCCCGCAAGTCAACAGCGGCTTTTTAACAGCGCCCGACTACATGGGCGGCACCAAAGCCGACGTCGGCTCTGACACCCAGCTCAGCGGCGGCATCACCTACATGTACACCGACCACCTGTCGGTGGACGTGCCGCTGGCGCTGCCGTTCAAGCACAAGATCCTGGGTGACGGCGCGCTCAAAGGCGCTGGCGATCTGGCGGAGGTCAAAGCACTGCCGATGACCATCTTTTTGCAATACCGTTTCATGGAAGCCAATGCCAAGTTCCGTCCTTACGTGGGCCTGGGTGCCACCTATGCCTACTTCTTTGACGAAACCGGTAGCGGCAAGCTCACCGCCACCACCAACCCGGGCGGCACGCCGACCAAGCTGACCGTGGACTCCAAATGGGCGCTCACCCCGCAGATTGGTGCCACCATAGCCGTCAATGACAAGTGGTTTGTGAACCTGCACTACAGCCAGTCTTTCCTGAAAACCACCACGCACTTTTCGACCGGCCAAACGCTGGACATCACGCTGGACCCAGTGGCTTACGGCGTTGAGGTCGGTTTTAAGTTCTGATGTAGCTCACGATCTTTTGCCACCACAAGGCCCCGCTCACCGGGGCTTATTGAAGGCACTCGTTTGAAATAGTCACAAATACTGCAGCGGCACGGCCCACAGCCCTGGGCCAAAAGGCAGGCAGTTTTCGCCGTCGAATAGCACGATACCCGTGACAAAGTCCGCACCACATTGATTCTGCAGCCGAATGAGCCCTTTGAAGTCAGCCAGTTGCACCGTGGCTGCCGCCTTGACCTCGATACCAATCACCTCGCGCAGCGGCGACTCCAGCACAAAGTCCACCTCCACCTGGTCCTTGTCGCGGTAATAGGACAAGAACCAGGCCTGTGGATCGGTACTGAGGTGTTTAAGCAGTTCTGCGTACACCCAAGTTTCCAGCGTGGCACCCCACCGGTGGCGCTGCGCCGCCACCAACTCAGGGGTCAGGCGCGTCAAGGTGGCCTGTAACCCGGCATCCAGAAAATGCAGCTTGGGCGCTTTGATCAACCGATTGATCTCATGGCGGCTCCAGGCAGGCAGGCGGCGCAGTAGAAACATCTTTTCGAACACGCCCAGGTATTTTTCAACGGTTCGGCTCGCCAAGCCAATTTGCCCACCCAATTGGCTCATGTTGGGCAACTGCCCACTCAGGCCTGCGGCCATGGCCAACAGCTGGGGCAATCGGGTGACATCGTCAATGCGAGCAACGTCTTGCACGTCACGCTCAACCAAGGTGGTCAGGTAGGCTTTGGCCCAAGCCTGCCGACGCGCTGGCGTGGCACGTTGGCGCATTTCCGGGTACCCCCCCGCCAGCACGTGTTGAACCAAACCAGCGCCAATACGCTCTGCCGCAACCGGGCTTGCAGGCCAATTTTGGGTTTGTGCACATTGCAAAAAATCGTTCGCGTGACCATTGATCTCAGCGTTAGACAAGGGCAGCAGCGTTAGAACTTCCATGCGGCCAGCCAAGCTATCTGCAATTTGCGGCAGCGCTAGCAAATTGGCAGACCCCGTGAGCAAAAATCGCCCTGGTCGGCGGTCATTGTCAATGGAAGCTTTCAGCGCCAGCAACAACTCTGGGGCACGCTGCACTTCATCTATCACCGCACTGGGGTTCTGCCGGACAAACCCCAGTGGGTCTGCTTTGACAGCAAGCAGCAGGTTGTGTTCGTCCAAAGAAAAATAGGGGCGATCTGCGTTGGCGTATTTGCGCACCAGGGTGGTTTTGCCACACTGACGCGGTCCATTGACTAGGACGGCGGGCGTGTCCAACAAAGCTTCTTGGATACGCGCATCCAAGCTTCTGGAGATAAAAACCGGCGACAATTCAGACATCGTCCAGATTGTATCTCAAGATTCGTCCAATTTGTATCTATGCATCCGTCCATTTTTGACATGATGTATCGTCCAAATTGAACAACACCTCCGTTCAAAACATACAAAATTCAGTGCGCCGCGCGCTGCAGGCGGTCACGCACGCCGTCCCACTCGGCGCCGGGCGGCGGCGTTTCAACCCAGATTTGTGCCACACCTTGGGCGTCGAGCGCGCGCAGCGTGGCAAACAGTTGCTGTGCAGCTGCGCTCGCGTCTTCTGGCATGGCTGAAGCGATGACGCCCGCACCATGCACCGCCAGCGGTGTGCGCGACCACACGGCCACCCCAGTCGCGTGGCCCCGCGCCGCGCGGGTTGGCGCATCCATCGATCCGCGGTTCACCGGGTTGGTGGGTGTCTGAAGTTCGCGCACAGCCGCTTGCAAGGCAGCCGCATTCATAAGTCGAACGCGAGCCCTTGGCGCGTAGTGTGACGCCAATGTTCCAGAGGCCTTTGGCGCAGGTTTGGTCTGCGCTGGCAGCTCGTCTTTCAATAGCACTTTCATGCCACAAGCAACTTCTATCTGTACCGCGGTGATCGCTCCCGGACGCAGCAATACCGGCACGCCGCGCGTGCAGTCGATGATGGTGGATTCAATGCCGACGCGGCACGGCCCGCCGTCCAGCACCCGCAAATCATCGCCAAACTCGTCCGCCACATGCTGCGCCGTGGTCGGGCTGACGCGACCAAATTTGTTGGCGCTGGGCGCCGCCAACCCCCACACCACGGCAACCAAATAATTGGGGTCAGACTCCAATTGTTTTGGGTTTGCCGAATCGCGCTGGAAATGAATTGGGTTCTGACCCCCATTAAGGAGAGTGTTCAGCAAGGTCAGCGCCACCGGGTGGGCTGGGCAACGCAGGCCGATGGTGGGGTTGCCACCGGCCGTCGCGGTGGCCACACCAGGGCGGCGCGGCAGGATCAGCGTTAGCGGGCCTGGCCAGAAGGCAGACATCAGCGCGGCGGCAAAGTCGGGGACGTCAATCGCGTAGTGCGCCACCGCTTCGCTGGAGGCCACGTGCACGATCAGCGGGTGGTCGGTCGGGCGGCCTTTGGCGGCAAAAATCTGCGCCACCGCCGCGTCGTTGTCAGTATCGGCCGCCAGCCCGTAGACGGTTTCGGTTGGCAAGCCCAATAAGCCGCCAGCCTTGATGCAGTTTGCAGCAGCAGCTATGGATTCAGGTGCATCACCCGGCAGGATCATGGCTGTGCGCGCCTCAAGGAAAAATCAAAACGGCGCCATGCCCAGCAGCGCTGCGGCTTGCAACGCCACCGCGTTGGCCTGGTCGGGCGTGGCGGCTG
>Ga0210039_1002573_pt1 | contig 14777 bp, 11 predicted proteins | sample CryGeyCG2114_250_3_FD_185460 | JGI IMG/M metagenome (GOLD analysis project Ga0210039, IMG submission 185460) | Groundwater microbial communities from aquifer - Crystal Geyser CG17_big_fil_post_rev_8/21/14_2.50 (SPAdes) (version 2) | ecosystem: Environmental > Aquatic > Deep subsurface >...
GCCGAACCGAGGTGGACCGTGACCTGGAAAGTCGCTTTAGAAGCTCGCGTTCCGCCGATTCCAGAACGATTTTGGGTGCCACACGCATGCTTTTTCACAAGGTCTTGAAGTGGCCTTATATTTTACATTATTTATGACGGGGTACACTAGTAGCGTCCGCCGCGCTTGAACACATAGTTCGCCAACTCCCGCGCTTCCGAGTTCATCCGCATCAGGTTGACGTGGGTGATCCGAAACAGCGCGCGCATGATCTTGTAGACCAGTCGCGGCCGGCTTTCGAGCAGGGATTCAAAATGTCCGGGTGCGAGGCTGTAGACCGTTGCGTCGCCATGCGCCTTGAGCGTCGCCTGGCGCGGCGCATGATCGACGAATGCGCGGGTGCCGGCGAATTCTCCGGGCTTCATGACGTGGACACGCTCCGGGGTATCGCCGCGGTTGCTCCAGACTTCGAGGCGACCGTCGGCGAGCAGGAACAACCGCTGGTCGTCGGCCCCCTCGTCGACCAGGACTTCACCGTCGGCGAGCTTGTGCGCCTGCATCAGGCCGGCCAGCGCTTCGAGATCCGGGGCGTCGAGTTCCTCGCCTAGGAAGGAGTTCTTGAGCTTGCTTGTATCGATGCTGTTCATGGGCATGTACTCTATACAGGACGGTCAGTGCCGGATTGACCGGCATCAATTCGACAGGAGATCAGAACGGCATGCCGCCGCCAGGCATTCCACCACCCGGCATGCCACCGCCGGGCAGGCGCTTGAGCAATTTCTGCATGGCACCCTTGCTGCCAACCTTCTTCATCATCTTCTGCATCTGCTTGTGCTGCTTCAAAACCTTGTTGATATCCTGAATCCGGGTGCCGGAACCCTCCGCGATCCGCCGCTTGCGCGAACCGTTGATGGTGTCGGGATAGCGCCTTTCCTTCGGCGTCATCGAGTTGACGATGGCAATCATTCGCCGGGTCTGGCGATCGTCGATCCGGGCCTTTGCTGCAGCCGTCAGGTTACCCATGCCGGGCAGCTTGTCGGCCAGTGCGCCCAGACCGCCGAGCTTTTCCATCTGCTCGAGTTGGCTTTTGAAATCATCGAGGCCGAAACGTCGGGATCCCTTGCCGACCTTGCCGGCCAGTCGTGCGGCCTGTTTCTGGTCGACCTTGCGCTGCACGTCCTCGACCAGGCTGAGCACGTCGCCCATACCGAGGATGCGCGACGCCAGTCGGTCGGGATGGAACGGCTCGATGCCGTCGAGCTTCTCGCCGGTGCCGAGGAACTTGATCGGAACGCCGGTGATCTCGCGCACCGAAAGCGCTGCACCGCCGCGGGCATCTCCATCGGTCTTGGTCAGCACCACACCAGTCAATGGCAGTGCATCGTGAAAGGCGCGGGCGGTGTTGGCCGCGTCCTGGCCGGTCATGGCATCGACCACGAACAGGATTTCGGCCGGATCGATCGCAGCGCTGATGCGCCGGATCTCATCCATCATCGCTTCATCGACGGCCAGTCGACCGGCGGTGTCGATGATGACCACGTCGACCACCTGACGCCGCGCCTCGAGGATCGCGGCCTTCGCGATCTCGACCGCATCGTGGTTGTCTGGATGGCGGTAGAACCGCGCGCCAGCCTGAGCCGCGACCGTTTCGAGCTGGTCGATGGCCGCGGGGCGGTAAATGTCGGCTGATGCAACCAGCACCTGCTTGCCATGGCGCTCGGCGATCAGCCGCGCCAGCTTGGCCGTCGTCGTGGTCTTGCCAACGCCCTGCAGGCCCGCCATCAGCATCACCACCGGTGGCGTGCGATTCAGCGCCAGCGGTGCGGCATCGCCGCCGAGCACCGCGACCAGTTCGTCATGAACGATCCGGATCAGCGCTTCGGCCGGCTTGAGCTGGGTGATGACGCTCTGTCCGATCGCCTTTTCACGCACCCGATCGATGAAGCTGCGAACCGCCGGCAGCGCGACATCCGCCTCCAGCAGGGCTCGGCGCACATCGCGCAGGGCGTCGGCAATATTGTCCTCGGTCAGCTTGCCACGACCGCGGAGGCGTCCGAGGGTGTCCCCGAGACGCTGGCTGAGTTGATCGAACATGAGCGCTTCGACCTTGGGCTTGAGTTCCCACAGGATTATACTGGTCAGCCGATCCGGGCACGAAGTGACCTGCCGTTATGCTGGAAATCACTGCACTTTTGCTTTACGTCTCCGCCACGCTGGTGCTCGGCTACGGCATCCATGCCGGCCGGCCAGTATTGCGCCAGCTCGGTGTTGTTCTGAGTCTGGCGGGCGCGACGACGCATGCGCTGGCATTCGCCAACGAATTTCACGGCATCGGCGGCGTCAGCGCCGATTTCTTCAGCGCCCTGTCAATGGTCTCGCTGCTGACGCTGTTGGTGCTGCTGGTGGCACGGTTACGTTACCCGGTCACCGAGCTTCTGATGCTGGCGCTGCCGGGCTCGGCCTGCACTTTGACGCTGAACCTGCTGCTGGGCAGTGAACCGGCGGCACTCGAAACCGGCCGCCGAATGCTCGACGTGCACATCATTGTTTCGCTGCTGTCCTATAGCCTGCTCAGCATCGCTGCGATCACGGCTCTGTTCATCGCCGTACTGCACAAGCTGCTGCATCGCCGAAGTTGCATGGCACTGGTCGAGGTCCTGCCGCCGCTGGTGTCGATGGAAACCTTGTTGTTCCGGATCATCCTGATCGGCTGGGTCGGACTGACCTTCAGCCTCGCCAGCGGTTTCGTGTTCGTCGATGATCTGTTCGCCCAGCATCTCGGCCACAAGACGTTTCTGTCGATCATCTCCTGGGTGTTGTTCGGCGCGCTGCTGGCCGGCCGCTGGCGCTATGGCTGGCGAGGTATGCGCGCGGTGCGCCTGTGCCTGATCGCGATGGCAATTCTGGTGCTGGCCTACTTCGGCAGCAAGGCCGTCCTGGAGCTGATCCTGGAGCGGAGCTGGCAGGCTGGCTGAACCGGAAACGCACGCTCCGATGCTAAACTAGGAGGATGCAGTCCGTATCCGACACAGCCGTCAGGGAACATGACCAGCTGCTCCAGGCCCGAGCGCTGGTCGATGATCTGGCCGCACGCCGCCCGGCCGTGTACTGGCTGGATTTCGGCCTGACCGCCGCGATCACCTGGAGCGCAATCGCGATCTATTTCACCGCTGCCGCCTGGTCGCCGTTGCAGATGACGGCGTTGCTGATCGGCGCGATCGGGCTGTTTCGCGGCGGCACGTTCATCCACGAGATCGTTCACTTTCGCCAGAATGAGATGACCGCCTTCAAGTGGGCCTGGAACCTGCTGCTGGGGTTTCCGATCCTGTCACCGTGGGTGCTGTACCGCAATCATATCGAGCATCACAGCCGACAGCACTTCGGCACGCCTTCGGACGGCGAATACCTGCCGCTGGCTGCAAGCCCGCCCCCGGTGACCATAAAATATCTGCTGCAGGTGCCCTTGCTGCCGCTACTGGCGCTGATGCGCTTCGGCATTCTGGGGCCGCTTTCACACCTCTCCTCGAGATGGCGCGAATGGCTGCTGACCCGCGCTACTGCGGCTGTGACCAACCCCTACTATCGCAAGCGCTTTCCGCAACGCTTCGAGCGCGAACTGGTGCGCTCGGAAGCTTTCTGCTGGGCCTGGCTGCTCGCGCTGGCGCTGCTGACGGCGTTTGGACCGATCGAGACCGTGCACTGGTTGATGGCCTGGGTGCTGCTGGCTCTGGCGCTGGGTCTGAACTGGCTGCGCAACCTGGCCGCACACGGCTATGCCAACAACGGTCGACGCCGGACTTACCTGCAACAGCTCGAGGACTCGATCAACCTGACCGGCCAGACCTGGCTGACCGCCTGGTTCTTTCCAGTGGGTCTGCGCTACCACGCCCTGCATCATCTGCTGCCTGGCCTGCCCTACCACGCGCTCGGCAATGCGCACAGGCGGCTGATGGACCAATTGCCCGAATCACACCCCTACCGGCGCTGCAATCAGGACAACTATTTCACCGTCGTCGGGCGCCTGCTCGCTGGTGCCTGGTCGCGGCGCGGCGATGATCGCGTCGTTCAGCGCTGGCGCGCGGGGCGCTGAGCGGGTGAATCCAGCGAAGGCCATCGCTGCCGCAGTCGGGCCGTACCCGGTCGCGACCGAACGGGGCAATGTCTCGCCCGCGCCGCTGGCGGCGCTGATCAACCCCTTGAGTTTCCGGATGCGGATCCATGACGCATCGGCGCTTTCGTCCGATCGGGTCCGCGCCCATGGCGGTGTGGTCTATCCGGTGACCAACCTTATCGAAATCGAACAGTCGCTGCGACAGGCAACCCGTGACGGCATCGGTCGACTGGTGCTCGCTGGCGGCGACGGCACTCTGCAGGGTGCGGTTTCCTGGCTGCTGCGAAACTGCCCAAACGATGACTTGCCTGATTTGATCGTGCTCGCGGCCGGTCGCACCAATTACGTGGCTGCCGACATCGGCACCCGGTCGAACTTCATCGCGACGCTCGAGGCGGTGCTGGCGAGACCGCTTGCGCAGCTGCACCCGATCGATCGGCATACGCTGGAGTGCCGGCATCCATCGATCGGGATCCAGCACGGCTTCTTTCTTGCTGGTGCCATCGTCGACGAAACCCTTCGCCACGCCCATCACGAACAAGGGCGCGGCGGTGCCCGATTGCGACAGTATGCCGCCTCGAGCCTCAGCGTGATTGGTCTGCTTTGGCGCGCTGTGCTGGGCCGCCATCGATTCGAGCTACCGCAGCTCGACATTGATGCAGGCCCGCTGGGACGGTTTCAGGGCCGCTGTCGCTTTCTGCTTGCGACCAGCCTGCCGCTGCAGGCGCACCTGGTCGATCCCTATGCTCGCCGCGGCCAGGGCGAGCTGCGCCTGACCGTGATCGGCGCGAAGGCCCGGCGCTGGCGAACCCGACTGCCGCGCATCCTGCTCGGACGGTTCGGTGCAACCATGACTTCCGAGTCCGGATACCTGTCCGGTCGCATCGAGTCAGCCACCCTTTCCGGCATCGAAAGAATCACGCTGGACGGCCAGGAATTCGACCTCGACCCATCGCAGCCGCTGGAGCTGCGTACCGGCCCACGTTTGCGATTCCTGCGGCCATGACCGCCGTCAAAGAACTGGACCGGGTCGTCGAACACATGCGCCTGGACCTGGCGCAGCGGCCGCCATCGGGCATCAAGCCGCTGCTCGATGCCCTCCAGACGCGCTACGGCGACGCGTTGCTTGCGCTGGTACTTTATGGTTCAACCCGGCGCAGCGCCGACCCGCGCGACGGCCTGGTCGACCTACTGGTCCTGGTGAGCTCCTATCACGAGGTGCATGGCCATGGCATGAGCGCGCTATTCAACCGCTTGCTGCCGCCCAACGTCTACTATCTTGAAGCCGGTCAAGAAGCCGGTCACGAAGTCAATCCGGAGCAGGCCCGGCTGCGCTGCAAGTACAATGTGGTCAGTCTCGAGCACTTCACCCAACGCACTGCCGGCGGACTCGACAGCTACTTCTGGGCCCGTTTTACCCAGCCATGCCGGCTGGTCTGGTGTCGCGACTCAGAGGTGGCCGAACGGCTGGCTGTCTGCCGGTCGAGAGCCGCCGCGGTCTATGCCGAGGAAGGTGTTGCGCTGGGTGCCGCCCGGCTCGATGCGCTAGGCTTCTGGCAGCGGCTCATCGGCGCGACCTACGGCTGCGAGCTGCGCCCGGAGCCGCCCGGTGCGGCCACCGCGCTGGTTGAGCGTGATCCGGAATTCTGGATCACACTCAGTCACATCCTGCTACCGCAGCTCGAAGGCGTGGTGCCGCATGGCGATCAGTTCAAAATCGAGCAGAAAATGGCCGCACCGATTCGCTGGACCCGCCGCCGAATCTGGGGTCGGACCTTGAACGTGCTGCGCCTGCTCAAGGCCGCCGGCACCTTCAGCAACGGCATCGACTACTTGTGCTGGAAGCTGGAACGCCACTCCGGCATCCGGGTCGAACCCACCGAACGAATGCGTCGTCACCCCCGGCTGGCAGCCTGGGGGCTTCTGTTTCGCGTCATCCGCAGCGGAGCCTTGCGATGAACCCTGCTACCCAAGCGGATATTTCCCGCGGCACCTGGGGCATGCTGCTGGCTCTGTTCAGGCGCTATCCCGGCCGCAGCGGCGCGGTGCTCGGTGCACTGCTGATCGCCAGCCTGCTCGACGGTCTGGGACTGTCGACAGTACTGTCGCTGGTGTCGCTATCGAGCGAGGCACAGACCTCCGAGGTCGGCTCGCTGGCCGAGCGCAGCGACCCGTCACTACCCGAACAGATCATCGAGTCGGTTTTCGGCAGTCTCGGCATCGAGCCGACCCTGTCCTGGCTGCTTGCTTTCGGCATCCTGATGATCCTGCTCAAGACCGCGGCCGTACTGCTGGCCAATCGCCAGGTGGGCTATGCCGTGGCCCAGGTCGCCACCGACCTGCGCCTGGACCTGGTTCGCGCCGTGGTAGCCAGTCGCTGGCGCTACTATCTGTCCAAGCCACTCGGAAGTCTTGCAAACGCCATGGCCACCGAGGCCCAGCGGGCCTCAGAAGGCTACCTGCAGGGCGCGTTGATGTCGGCCCAGCTGATCACCGCGGCGGTTTACCTCGGACTTTCGCTGCTGATCTCCTGGCAGGTCACGCTGGCGGCAATGCTGTCCTCGGTGGTGATCCTGGTCGGGCTGAACCGGCTGGTGAAGAAAGCCGGTCGCGCCGGGCGCCAGCAGACCGGGCTGCTCAAGCAGATCCTGTCGGTAATGACCGATCAGCTGGCCGCGATCAAGCCGCTCAAAGCCATGGCGCGCGAAGACAGCTTCGATGCCGTGGTCTCGAGCCAGACCCGCAGTCTGAATGAATCGCTGCGCAAGCAGGTGATCTCCAAGGAAGCGATGAAGGCCTTGCAGGAGGGTCTACTGGTGATCCTTGCCGCGATCGCACTGGTGGTGATGCTGTCATTGCTCGACATGGCGTTGGCCGAGGTCATGGTGCTGGTGTTCCTGCTGGTTCGCGTCATTACGCTGCTGGCCAAGGCGCAGCGCGCATTGCAACACATGGCGATCGCGGAAAGCGCGTTCTGGTCGCTGCACGAGGCGATCGACGAGGCCGAAGCGGCGCGTGAACCCGAACGCGGGCACGAGAAGCCTGTGCTGAGCCGGGCGATCCGATTCGAGCAGGTCAGCTTCGCCCACCCCGACCACCCGGTGTTCGAGCACCAGGATCTTGATATCGCGCGCGGCCAACTGACCGTGATCACCGGACCATCGGGTGCCGGAAAGACCACCCTGATCGACCTGGTCGCCGGCCTGTTGCGGCCGGATTCGGGCACGATCCGGATCGACGACGTCGACCTCGAGCGAATCGACCATCGCGCATGGCGCCGGGCAATCGGTTACGTGCCTCAGGACGCCTTGCTGGTCAACGACTCGGTATTCAACAACATCACCCTGGGCGCGCCGGAGGTCGATCGGGCCGAGGCCGAGGCGGCACTGCGCAAGGCCGATGCATGGTCCTTCATCGAATGCATGCCGGGCGGTATCGAGGCCGGCGTCGGCGAGCGCGGCGGCCAGCTTTCCGGCGGCCAGCGCCAGCGTCTGGCGATCGCCCGCGCACTGATCAAACAGCCACAGCTGCTGATCCTCGACGAGGCCACCAGCAACCTCGACCACGCTGCCGAGCAGGCGATTCTGGCCACAATCGCCCATCTCAAGGGCGATTTGACCTTGCTGGCGGTTACCCACCAGCCCGGCATGCTGGAGCTTGCCGACCGGATCTACCGGGTTGAGGATGGTCAAATCACGCGGATCGAAACATCTCCGGCCGGAGCACTGCGGCAATGAGCCTGCGGCGCATGCGACGTCTCCGCCGTGCCGTGGCCGGGCGCGTCGCCAGCGAGCTGGCCGCGTTCGCCGCCCGCGGCGGGATCGGGCGCATCCGCCGTACCGGGTGCGCCGTCGGCGCTGCACATCATGCTCTGAGCTGGCCGCTGCAGGCCCGACTGAGGCGTGACGTTGCGCGAGCGCTGGGTTGCAGTCGCGGTGAGGCCGGCGCAATCCTCGCCAGCGGATATCGCGTCAATGACCGTGCGGTGTTCGAGATTCTGGCCATGGCCGATCCGGGCTGCGACCCGCACGCACTGGTCGATGCAGTCGTGATCGAACGGCTCGACCAGCTGCCGCCGCCCGGCCGGGGCGCTGTGCTGCTCGGCATGCACATGGGCAACGGCACCCTGATGGCCTCGCAGCTGGCCCGCGCCGGCTGGCCGGTGCACGTGGTTGCACGCGAGCCGCGCCGGCTTGCCGGCCGGACACTGGCTCGCGCGATCGAGCGCGCCGGCGCAACGCCGCTGAGCCTGGATGGAAGCAACCCGACGCGCAACTTTCGCCAGATGCTCAAGGTGCTGCGCGACGGCGGCCTGCTTTACGTGCTGATGGACCAGGCCAACAAGGGCGGAGGCGTGCCGCGGCACTTTCTCGGCAAGCCGATGAACATGCCCGGCGGTGTTCCCGGCCTGGCGCTGCGCTGCGGTGTTCCGGTCATCCCGATTCACCTCGAAGCCGCCGAACCTGACTGGAAATTCCGCGTCGGCAGCGCGCTTCAGGGAGACAACGAAGACGCCCTGCTCGATGCCATCTGCGCATCGATGGAACAGCAGGTGAGGCGACTGCCCGAACTCTGGTCATGGCATCATCGCCGCTGGAAGCGCTATCATTTCGAGCCCATACCGAACTCGCTTGAGAAGGAGTCGAGTCATGCCCCTGATCGCACAACGAATCCTTAGAGGCCTGACGCCATTCGTTGACCCCTACATGACGCCGGCGCAGCGCCTGCGCCCGGAAAAGATCATCCTCGGCGTAAAGTCCGGCCACCGCCCCAGTAACAAACCGCCGGTGAGGATTTTTCTTGGCTCCGAGCGCAAGCAGTTCCGCGCCGAGCGCACCTTCATCTGGTCGGTGGAAAGATGTCGGGACCCGAGCCGAATCTACGAAATCCACCTGCTCAAGGGCCTGAAGGGCTATATTTCCGGATTCTGGATCACCGGCTTCACCAACTATCGTTTTGCGATCCCGTATTTCTCTGATTATCAAGGCCGCGCGATCTACAACGACGTTGACCAGGTCTGGCTGACCGATCCTGCCGAGTTGTTCGACCGCGACATGGGCGGGGCCGGGTTCCTGTCGATCAACGACCAGGACAGCTCGGTGATGCTGATCGACTGCAAGCGGATGGCCGGCGTCTGGAGCCGCGAGAACGTACTCCGGACCACGCGCAAGCGAATCGAGGCGCGCGCCCGTGCTGCGGGCCTGTGGGGCCCGATGGAAGGCAAGTACAACGCGCGAGACGCCGAGTACGTTCCCGGCGAATCGGCCTGCGTTCACTTCACCACGCTGCATACCCAGCCGTGGCGACCGTTCCCCGACTGGTTCGTCTACCATCGCAACCCGACCGGCTCGCTGTGGTTCGACCTCGAGAACGAAGCCAACCGGGAAGGTTTTTTCGCCGTATCGGCGCTGCGTCCGTCCTCGGCGTGGCCCGACGCCGCACTGGCACTTTCGTCGCGCCCTGATGGTCCTGAGCTGACTCGACTGTTGGGCGCTCTTGACGACGGTCTCGAACGGGTACCGAAGCGCCGTATCTCCGGTCTGCTTGAACGCATTCCCGATGCCGATCTGTCGTGGGTGCTGAACCGGCTATTCCGAACCTCCGAGCAACTTGAAATCGAGCTTCACGAGCCGCTGCTGGTGCGCCGCAATGCGCAACGCCGCCCACTGCACTACTGGATCGAACAGTTGCAGCTGGCATCACACCTGAACCCGGACACCCGCTGGCGTCTGGTACGAACGGTCGGACTGCGGCGCCGGGTGCTCAGCGGTGGCCCGCTGCCCGACGGACCGATCGTGGTGCTGCATGACAGAGACCCTGCCACCCGTGCCGAGGCCGAGGCGGTCGCCAGCGCTCTGGCCGTGCATGGCGGCCGAACGCTGCAATCCATCGCCCATTCTGGCTCGGGTCTCTTCGCCCGCCTGCACGCCCGCTCCACAAGGCACAGCGAAGCCGTCGATGAGGCTGCAATTCTGGTTGCCGCTGGCGCCAACGCAGTCCGCAGCGCGCGCCGGATTGCCACCCGTTCGGAGCGACCACCGGCGCTGGTGCTGGTTGGACGCGATGCCGGCCCGGTGCCGGAGCACGCCGGGGTGGTGCTGAGTCTGGATCACCACGCTCTGCCGCCGCACCCGAACCGGATCAGCTCGCTGCTGGGCGTGTCTGCCGCAGCCGGCAACGCGGTCCGGAACAGCGCGGTAAAAGGGCCTTGCGTAATGTTGCTCAGCGCTCGGCCTGGCAAGCGTTGCTGGAGTCACTCGGAGCTTCGACAGTTGCTCGAGGCCGCGCTGGAATGGGCAAGTCGCCGCAAACCCGGTCTGAAAATCCTGGTCACCCAATCAGCCGGGAAGGCGTCGGCGCCGCTGCAGGAAATTGCCGGCGCGCGGGCCGAAGTCCTGGACTGGCCGTTTCCGGCGGATTCCTCGCTGATCGACTCTGCGCCCGCGATCCTGCTGGCCGGCGCCGATCTGCAGGCCTGGCGGACTGCACTGGGCTCGCCGCGCCCGGTCTATCTGCTGCCATGGCTCGAACATCGGAGCTTGCGACGCAGGCTGGCGGAGCGCATCGCGGCACGCGCCTTTCGACCCGATTACAACAAGCGCGGCAGCATACGGCCGCAGCAGGGTCTGACCTACCTGTGCGCTCGTCTGATCGAGCGTGGTCGCACGCTGCCGCCGAACGGGCTGGACGCGCTGCAACGGGCCGTGATCGATGCCGGCCTCGCGGCCTGGGTCGGTGCCGATGCCGTTCCTGCAGGACGCTACCGCGACGAAACGAAAGCGATCTGCCAGGCAGTGTACGAGCGGCTCGACAGCCGCTCGGCCAGTGATCAGCAGACGTCGGCGCGGCGCAAGGGCTGATGCGCCTTTCGTTGGCAAAGGTCCCGGCTACGCGCGCTGCCAGCACGGCACTGGGTCTGCTCATGCTGCTGGTCGCACCCGTTGCTGCGGGGGCGGAAATCTATCGCTGTACCGATGCGCTTGGGACGGTCATATTCGCCGACCTGCCCTGTGCCGCAGATGCCGAGATCCATCGACCGGGCGGCACGCTCAGCGTGATCGCCTCGGCCGACTCGCTGGATCTGGCAGCACGCGCCAACCGGGAGTTCATCGATCAGCGCCGGGCCGAACTCGCCGCGCAGCGGCGTGCCGCAGCAAATCGCGAGCGGCTCGAGCTGATGGCGCAGCAACGCGCGTTCGCCGCGGCAGCGATCGCGGCGGAGCAGCAGCGGATCCGCACGCGATCGCTTCGGGATCCACATTCGCTTCGGGTCCCGCGAAGGACCGATCAGCTTGAGGCCGAACAGCGCCGCCGCGAGCAGGCAGCAGCGGAACAGGAGCAGCGGCCGGATCGCGGTACCCTGCTGTCCCGCTCCGGCGGCAACCGGCAACGAATCCTGGATTGAAAACGGCAATTGGTCCGAAATCGGTCCGATCAGCGACGACTCAAGGTCTGGGCGATCCGCAGCAGGTCGGCGAAGATTCCGGCCGCGGTAACCTCCGGCCCAGCCCCCGGGCCCTGCACGATCAGCGGATTGTCGCAGTATCGTTCGGTGCGAAAAGCAACGACGTTGTCCGTCAGCGCCAGATGGGCAAACGGATGCGATTCGGAAACGGCCTCCAGTCCGACCCGGGCCCGCCCGTCCGCGCCCAGTCGCGCAACGTAACGCAATTTCTCCCGGGCGGATGCGGCCTGCTCGACGCGCGCCTGCATCGGGCCATCGAGCGCGGCCAGGCGGTCAAGAAAGGAAATCACGTCACCGCCCTCGCTGTCGGCGGGCATCAGATTCTCGACCTCGACCTGCGACAACTCCAGATCGATGCCGGCCTCGCGCGCCAGAATCACGATCTTCCGCGCCACGTCAACGCCCGAAAGGTCGTCGCGCGGATCCGGCTCGGTATAACCGGCCGCACGCGCTTCGCGCACCAGCGCGGCAAACGACATGCCGGGCCGATAGCGATTGAACAGCCAGGCTAGCGTGCCGGACAGAATTCCCTCGATTGCCAGCACCCTATCGCCGGTATCGATCAGGTCACGCAGGGTCTGGATCACTGGCAGTCCGGCACCGACCGTGGCTTCGTAACGCCAGTGCGCGCGCCCCTCCAACGCGAGGCTGCGCAAACTTCGATAGCGAGTCAGCGAACCACTGCCGGCATGCTTGTTCGGTGTGATCACGTGGATGCCGTCAGCCAGCCAGCCCGGGTACTGATCAGCCACGGCATCGCTGGCGCTGCAGTCGATGATCACCGCATGCGGCAGATGATCGGCATGGACATGCTCGGCGAAGCCTTGCAGGTCCAGCGCCGCAGCATCATGGGCAAGCGTGCCGGCACGAGCATCCTGATCCAGTTCGTGCAATGCCAGCGTCATCCGGCCGGAGTTCGCCAGCGCCCGCAGTCGCAGATCGATACGCGCCTCATGCAGCAGGCGAGTTCGGGCCCGATCGATCTGGCCAAGCAGTGCCCGCCCGACCTGACCGGGACCGATCAGGCCGATCGAAACGGTCTGGTCGGACAACCAGAATGCCGAATGCACGGCGCGCAGTGCGCGCGTCGCCTGGGTACCGTCGACCGCAATTGAAATGTTGCGCTCCGAGCTGCCCTGGGCGATGGCGCGCACATTGACCCCGGCGCGCCCAAGCGCGCCAAACACCCGCCCGGCCACCCCGGGTGCCCCGGCCATGCCATCTCCGACCACGGCCAACACCTCGATCCCGTCGAGCACGGTCACGCCCTGCAATTGACCCCTCGCGATCTCGCCGATGAATTCGGCTTGCAGAACCTGTTGCGCCTGCGCCGCCTGGGCCCGCGCCAGAACGCAGCAGATCGAGTGCTCCGACGAACCCTGGGAGATCATGCGCACCGAGATACCGGCCCGGTGCAGCGTGGCAAATACGCGCTCGGCCGTTCCCGGAACGCCGAGCATGCCGGCCCCCTCGACATTGACCAGCGCCAGGTCCTCGATGCTGGACACCCCCTTGACCGGTGGCATGGGCGCACCCCTGGCATCGATCCGGGTGCCAGGCTGCTCTGGCCTTAGCGTGCTGCGGATTCGCACCGGGATGCCGCGCCCAAGCACCGGCGCCATGGTCTGTGGATGCAATACACGGGCACCGAAATAGGCCAGCTCGAAGGCTTCCATATAGGACAGCCTCGCCACGCTTTCAGCCTGCGGTACCCGCCCCGGATCGGCCGAAAGTACGCCATCGACATCGGTCCAGATCTGGACTTCGTCGGCCGAGAGCAACGCGGCCAGAATGGTCGCCGAGTAGTCGCTGCCGTTGCGCCCCAGTGTGGTGATGCGACCCTGGCCATCGCGGCAGCAGAAACCCGTCATCACCAGTCGCGACGGCGCCGCATCGGCCAGCCAACGATCGAGCAGTACGCGACTGTCGTCAAATCGTGCCACCGGACCGAGTTCAGCTTGGTCGATGCGCAGAACTTCACGGGCATCGAGATAGCTGCCAGGCTGTCCCTGCGCTACGAACCAGGCGGCGAGCAGGCGCGCCGACCAGGTCTCGCCGAGCCCGGACACCAGGTCCAGCGCCTCGCGCGGCAGGCTGCCCAGCAGCTCCAGGCCTTCGAGCAGGTGTGCCAGTCGATCGAACGACTGATTCAGCGCGGCAACGCACTCGGAACTGACGACCAGGCGCTGTGCGCACTGCTGGTGACGAAACCGCAATCGGGCCAGCGCCTTGGTCCACGCAACATCGCCGCCAGCCGCACCCCCGGCCAGCGCGATCAGCGCATCCGTGACTCCAGCCATTGCCGAGACCACCACCGCCTGCCGCGAGTCATCGCGCGCCAACAGCAGTTGGCCCACATGTGCGATCGCATCGGCATCGCGCAAACTGCTGCCACCAAACTTGTGCACCACCCAGGACATCACTGGTATTCCCCGGAATCGACCGGGTCGATACTACCCGACCCGACGGTCACCAGGCACCGCATGCGCAATGCCATGGAAGTCCGATTCTGGCGCGATCCTGCCGCGATTCTGCCGACCAATAAGGGCAGTGCGGATCACCGAGGCGAAATCCCTGTCCTGGCTGGTCCCTCAGCCGGGACTACTCATGACTCGATCATCGCAGGACGGCGCCATGGATACCGCGTATTCGCGACCGTGCGACGCGTAGCAGACCCAAAGCCCGGAGCCGTCCAAGTGGATCGACTCTCGCGACGGTCCGGTCATGAATGATCCAGGCGCAGGACTCCTTGAAAGGCAATACGCATTCCCGGTGAGCCTTGCCGTGCAGCCAAGCGCTTTGCGACTCGCCGAACGTTACAGGATTAACGACGGGGTGCACTAGTGCCGCCAGCCCAGTGCCTGGGCCTGTTGCTCGAAACGCTCCTGGGTGGCCGGATTCCAGGCATCACCGCCGGGTTGCTCGAAGAAAAACGGCGCGCGCTCGATCGCCTGCGGCGCGATCTGGTTCATCGTCGCGGCATCATACAGCCGGCCATTGAGCATGGTATACCGCACCTTTTCGCTGTCGCGCAGATTTTCCAGCGGATTGCCATCGATCAACACCAGATCAGCCAGCTTGCCGGGCTCGATCGACCCGATCTCGGCATCCATGCCGAAATAGCGGGCACCGTCGATGGTGGCACCGCGCAGCGCCTCGAACGCGCTGAACCCGCCCTGCTCCATCATCCAGAGCTCCCAGTGCGCGCCAAGACCCGCGAGC
>Ga0210039_1002579_pt1 | contig 14753 bp, 14 predicted proteins | sample CryGeyCG2114_250_3_FD_185460 | JGI IMG/M metagenome (GOLD analysis project Ga0210039, IMG submission 185460) | Groundwater microbial communities from aquifer - Crystal Geyser CG17_big_fil_post_rev_8/21/14_2.50 (SPAdes) (version 2) | ecosystem: Environmental > Aquatic > Deep subsurface >...
GACCGCCAGCGCCGCGCCCGCCGCGGTCCCCGGATCAGGCCAGACCAGCATCGCCGCCTCGCGCAATTCGGGTCCGCCAAAGCCCTGCGGGTAGCGCGGCTGACAGAACGCCTGCACCCGAAACCGCTGCCCGCCGCGCCCTCCGGTCGCAATGCGGGCGGTGATCGGCGTCATCGGTCGCCCCAGGGCCGCGTAAAGCGGCCACAACGCACAGGCCGCGCCAAATCGCGGCGGCATGAAACCCGGCACCGGCTTGCGAAAGGTCAGGGTGCCCGCGCCGTCGCAGATCACCAGCCCGACCGCAGCCCCCGGCAAGGTCGCCAGCCGCCGCATCACCGCCAGGATCGACGCGCCGAACATTCCGGCCAGCGCCGCCGGGTCGGGCCCGACCTCTGGCCCCAGCGGCGCCAACGCGGCCAGCAACGGCGCTAGCGGCAAGGCCGCCACATCCGCCGCCGCCTGCGCCACCCAGTCGCCCGCCAGCGCCCGCGCCGCCCCCGAGGCCAGCTCGGCCAGCGCGCCCGCCATGCCCGCGCCCGCTTCAAGTTCGGCCAGATGCCAGCCCCGCGCCGCCAGCCAGGCGTCGAATTCTTCCTGCGGCGAAGCGATGCCCGCCTCCGCCGCCTGATCCGAGCCGTCAAGATAGGCCACCAGCGCCTCGGCCCCTGCCGCCAGGCGCTCGGAATCGCCATGCAGATTGCGGTGGAACCGGGCCCGCCACTCGGGCTCGATATCTTCGGTCTCGGCCAGGATCGCCGCCGTCGAGCGCACCGCACTGACCGCCGACAGCACTTCGTGCAGGGCCTGGCTCAGATGCGGATCATGCGCGATCCGGTCGTTCAGCGCCGCCACCGCCCGATCAAGCTGCGCGCCCCGACGGTAGCTCTGCGCCAACACCTCGGCCCAGCCGGGAAACCGCGCCACGAACTCGTCGATCCGCTCGATCTCGGCCCGCAGCTTGCCCGCAGCCGCGCCCGCCTCGACGGCTGCCGCCGCCCGCAAATCCTCGATCAGCGCGTTCTCGGGGCCAAGCGCCAGCGCCGCCGCGTCGATCCCCAAAGCCGGGGCCAGCCGCGCCAGAACCGCCGGCCCGATCCGCCGCCGGTCATGCTCGATCAGATTGAGATATGAGGCCGAAATCGCCACCGTGCGCGCCAGATCGGCCTGCCGCAACCCCAGCGCCAGCCGCCGCTCGCGCACCCGACTGCCGGTCAGACCCTGCGTCGCCATGCCGTCTCCCTTCACGGCAGCGATCTTTCACCACTTGGGCAGGTTTGGCAATTCCCGCGCCAATTCTCATTGGCCCAAATATCCATCCGGTTCGGGCCACCCGCCGCGCTCAGTTGGGTTCGGGCACCATGTCGATCGCGCCACAGGGGCATTCGGCGGCACAGATGCCACAGCCCTTGCAGTAGTCAAGGTTGATCGCGAAGCGTTTGCCGGGGCCAAGCTTGATCACCGCGTTATCGGGGCAGACGCCATAGCAGTTGTCGCACTCAAAGCAGTTGCCGCAACTCAGGCAGCGGCGCGCCTCGTAAAGCGCGGTTTCCTCGGTCAGCCCGCCCTGAACCTCGTCAAAGCTCGAGGTGCGCCGCGCCAGGTCAAGCTGCGGGCGCAGCGTCTTTGGCGCATCCGAGTAATACCACGGGTTGAGACGGGCAAAGGCGGCCAGCGGTTTCACCGCCTTTGGTAGCGGTTTTTCGCCCTTCAGCCAGGCGTCGATGTGGCGCGCCGCGCGCTTGCCGTGGCCGATCGCCACCGTCACGTTGCGCGTCCCCTGAGCCATGTCGCCGCCCGCGAACAGGCCGGGATGGCCGGTCATCATGGTCTCGGGATCAACCTGCACCACCCCGTCCTCGGCCACCAGCCCCGGCACTCCGTTCAGCAGCGCCATGTCCACATCCTGCCCCAGCGCCAGCACCAGACTGTCGGCGTCGAGGGTGTCGAATTCGCCGGTGGGCTGCGGCTTGCCGTCGGCATCGAGCACCATCTTCTCGATTGTCAGCCTGCCGCCCTCGGCCCCGGTGATGGTTGATAGCCAGCGCACCTTGACGCCTTCCTCAAGCGCCTCTTCGAGTTCGAAATCATGCGCGGGCATGCGCTCGCGGGTGCGGCGGTAAACGATGATCGCCTCGGTCGCGCCCAGACGGCGGGCGGTGCGGGCAACGTCGATCGCGGTGTTGCCGCCGCCGTAAACCACCACCCGGCGGCCCAGCAGCGGCGGGGCCTCGCCTTCCATCGAGCGCAGCACCGCCACCGCATCAAGGATGTGGGCGCTGTCCTTGGCCGGGATGAAGGCGCGCTTGGCGATATGCGCGCCGATTGCCAGAAACGCCGCGTCGGCTTTCAGCGCCGCCATGGTGGCGGCAATGTCGGTGACTTTCTCGCCGTAGCGGAACACCACCCCCATTGCGGCGATGCGCGCCACCTCGGCGTCCAGCACCTCGCGCGGCAGACGGTATTTCGGGATGCCGAAGCGCATCATGCCGCCGGGTTTCTCGCCCGCCTCAAGCACCGTCACGCGGTGGCCGAGGCGGCGCAAATGATAGGCCGCCGCCAGCCCCGAAGGCCCCGCCCCGACCACCAGCACATGCTTGCCGGTCTCTGCCGCAGGCGGGGCGAACTGCCAGCCCTTGGCCAGCGCCTCGTCGCCCAGAAAACGCTCGACCGAGTTGATCCCGACTGCGGTATCAAGCTGGCCACGGTTGCACACCCCTTCGCAGCTATGGTAGCACACCCGCCCCATGATCGCCGGGAACGGATTGTCGCGCGTCAGGTGGTGCCAGGCGGCCTCGTAGTCGCCGCTTTCCGCGTGGTAAAGCCAGCCCTGGATATCCTCGCCCGCCGGGCACTGCTTGTTGCACGGCGGCAGATGGTCGGAATAGACCGGGCGCTCGCTGCGCCACGAGCCGGTCTTGTTGGCCAAGGATGATCCCACGTCAAGGGTGATGGCAAAGGGTTTCTTCATCGTCATAGGGCTTCCTCCAGCAGGCCGAAGCGCTTGATGTTGCGATCCGCCATGGCCTGGATGCGGGCGACGATGTCGGGCCGCCCGTGCGCGCCGAACAGATGGGCAAAGCGCTTTTGTGGCCGCAGGTAATCCTCGACCGGCACCCGGCGGCGGATCTTGGTGACCGAAGTGATCTCGCCCGCCTCGGCCTCGAACACCGGGAACAACCCGGTCTCGCGCACCAGCCGCGCCAGCCGGATGGTGTCGCAACTGGCCGCCCCCCAACCCAGCGGGCAGGGCACGAAGACCTGCAGATAGCGCGCGCCATGCAGACCCATCGCCTTTTCGACCTTGGCCTCAAGGTCGCGCAGATCGGCCACCGTGGCGGTCGCGACATAGGGAATTTCATGCGCCACCGCGATCAGCGGCACAGACTTGCCCTTGCCGAATTCGGCCCCCGGCTCTGGCCCCAGCGGCTGGGTGGTGGCGGTGCGCGCGCCCGGCGGGGTGGCCGATGAGCGCTGCACCCCGGTGTTCATGTAGCCCTGATTGTCGTAGCAGATGTAAAGCACGTCGTCGTTGCGCTCGAACATGCCCGACAGGCAGCCGAAACCGATGTCGGTGGTGCCACCGTCGCCGCCCTGCGCGATCACCCGCACCGTGCTGCGCTCGAGCCCCGCCTTGCGCGCCTTGACCGCCAGCGCCGCCGCGATCCCCGACCCCACCGCGGCGGCATTGCCGAACAGCGAGTGCAGCCAGGGCAGTTTCCACGAGGTTTCGGGATAGGGGGTCGAGAACACCTCAAGGCAGCCGGTGGCGTTGGCAGCGATCAACTGCCCGCCCGTCGCGCGCATCGCGGCATCGACCGCATAGCGCGCCCCCAGCGCCTCGCCGCAGCCCTGACAGGCGCGGTGGCCCGAGGTCAGCGAGTTGTCGCGGCTGATCGAGGCCTGAACGGCGCGCTGCTCTTCGGACAGCAGGCGGTTGCCCACGGTGAAAGTGCCGGTCTGGTAGAACTTGATCTGATGCGGCATGACGTGGCCTTTCTGGAGCATGATTTGGTTTGCTGAAAACCTCGCAACCCACCAAACCCCTGGTTTTGGGATCCGGGACCGGATCAGCGGCCTTGCGGGGCAAGGCCGCCCGGTCCTTTGCCTGAAGGCCAAAGGCCGCAAGGCAAGGGGGGTTGGGCTTGGCCGAGGCTTCGAGAATCAGGCCGCGCCTGCCTGGGCGGGCGCAACGCGCCTGCCAGGGGGCAGGCAGGCGCGGCCTGATTTGGCTGGGGCCAAATCCGGCAAAGGAAGAAATCAGGAAAACCATTGCCATCAATCCTCTTCCTGCACTACCGCGCCTTGGCGGGAAGGCTGGCGATATCGCGCAGCAGGTTCTCGGCGATCGGCCCCGAGCGCCGCACCGCCGCCTCGCGCGCGAGGTGCCGATTGACGATATCCCAGTCGAGATCGAGGAAGGTCAGGCTTTTGAGCTCGTCCGCCACCGCCTGACGCAGCACCCGGGTCAGCGAGTCTTGCGTGATCGGTCGCCCGCCCAGACCGGCCACGATGGTGTAGCCACGCACGTGAATGCGCGCCATCGCCAGCCGCACGTCGGTGGAAACGATCCCGCCCAAGCCCACCGCAAAGCTTTTCTCCAGCACCACCACCCGCGCGGTGCGCGCCAGCGCCGCCCGCACCGCTTTCATCGGAAAGGGGCGGAAACAGCGAATCGACAGCACCCCGATGCTGATGCCTTCGGCGCGCATCGCGTCGATGGTTTCTTCCAGCGTGCCCACCACCGAGCCAAGGGCCACCACGATGGTCTCGGCGTCCTCGATGCGGTAGCCGCGCACCAGCCCGCCCGCCTCGCGCCCGAAGATCGCGCTGAACTCGGTCGCCAGTTGCGGGATGCGCTCCAGCGCCATGGTCTGTTTGGCGTGGGCCAGATAGCGCACTTCCATGAAGGCTTCCGGCCCCACCATCGCGCCGATCGACACCGGATCGGCCGGGTCCAGCACCTGGCGCGGCTCGTAGGGCGGAAGATAAGCATCGACCTGGGCCTGATCCGGCATATCGACCTGCTCGTAGGCGTGGGTCAGGATGAAGCCATCCATGCACACCATCACCGGCATCGACATCTCTTCGGCCAGCCGGAAGGCCTGAATGTGGATATCCAGCGCCTCCTGGTTGCTTTCGGCGAAAAGCTGAATCCAGCCGCAGTCGCGCTGGCTCATCGAATCGCTGTGATCGTTCCAGATGTTGATCGGCGCCCCGATCGCCCGGTTGGCCACCGTCATCACGATCGGCAGGCCAAGGCCCGAGGCGTTATAGACCGCCTCGACCATGAACAGCAGGCCCTGGCTGGCGGTGGCGGTATAGGTGCGCGCGCCGGTGGCGGAACTGCCGATCGCGACACTCATCGCCGCAAACTCGGATTCGACGTTCAGGAACTCGCACGGGGTCAGCGCGCCGCTCTTGACCAGCGCCCCCAACCCCTCGACGATATGGGTCTGGGGCGAAATGGGATAGGCGCAGATCACATCGGGGCGGCACAGCGCCACCGCTTCGGCCACCGCCTGCGAACCTTCGATCTGTCTTATCATGGTCTGGCCTCGCGGGTGGCTGGGGCGGGCAGCGCCGAGCGCCCGGCAAACAGGGCATGGGCCTCGCTGGCGGCGGCGATGTTGCGCCGCGCCACCTCGCCCTTGAACTTGGTCTCGATCGCCTGAATCACCGCCTCCAGCGAAATGATCCCGGTCATCGCGGCAAAGCCCCCCAGCAGCACCGCATTCGGCAGCGGCCGCCCAAGGTGCTGGATCGCAATTTCCGAGGCCGGCAGGGTTGCCAGCCGGTCGGGGTGAAGAAGCGCCGCCACCGCCCCCAAGCCCAGCTCGTCAAAGCTGCGGCGGCTGTTGATCAGCACATAGCCATCGGGCTTCAGGCCCTGAAAGATGTCGATCTGGTGCAACAGGTGGGCGTCCTGCACGATCACCGCGTCGGGTGCCATCACCGGCTCGCGCAGCCGGATCGGCTGGTCGTCGATGCGGCAAAAGGCCACCACCGGCGCGCCGGTGCGCTCGGATCCGAAGCTTGGAAAGGCTTGCGCAAAGCGGCCCTGCCGGAAGGCGGCAATCGACAGCATTTCCGCCGCCGTCACCACCCCCTGCCCGCCGCGACCATGAATGCGAATCTGTAGAATGGCACCGCCCCCCAAGCTGCCGCCCGCGCCGGGCGTAATCCGCACTTTGCGCTACATCATTGCGGCGGCCTTGATATGGATCAACTTCGGGGCGATTGTGGCGGCGCGCGACTTTCCAAGCCCGGCGTGGCGCACTATAACCCGGCCAGATCCAACCCCGGAGCCCGCGATGCGCAAGGCCGATCTCAGCCGCAAGACCAACGAGACCGCGATCGCGGTCAGCCTGAACCTTGACGGCAGCGGGATCAGCGACGCCGCCAGCGGGATCGGCTTTCTCGACCACATGCTGGATCAACTGGCGCGCCACAGCCTGATCGACATCAAACTGCGCGCCAAGGGCGATCTGCACATCGACGATCACCACACGGTCGAAGACTGCGGCATCACCCTTGGTCAGGCGCTGGCGCGCGCGCTGGGCGACAAACGCGGCATCCGGCGCTACGGCGAATGCGCGCTGGCGATGGATGACGCGCAGGTGCGCTGTGCCCTTGATCTGTCGGGGCGACCCTATCTCGTGTGGAACGTCGCCTTCCCGACCGCCAGGATCGGCAGTTTTGACTGCGAGCTGGTGCGCGAGTTCTTTCAGGCCCTGGCCAGCCACGGCGGCATCACCCTGCATGTCGATCTGATCCACGGCATCAACAGCCACCACATCGCCGAAGCCGCCTTCAAGGCTCTGGCGCGCAGCCTGCGCGCGGCGGTGGAACCCGATCCGCGCAAGGGCGATGCGATTCCCTCGACCAAGGGGGCGCTGTGAGCCTGACGGTTCTGGTCGATTACGGCAGCGGCAACCTGCATTCGGCCGCCAAGGCGTTTCAGCGCATGGCAGGCGAAGGCGCAGGCGCGGTGCTGGTCTCGGGCCGACCCGAAGACGTGGCCCGCGCCGACCGTATCGTGCTGCCGGGCGACGGCGCGTTTCCCGCCTGCCGCGCCGCGCTTGGCGCGCAAGGCGGGCTGTTCGAGGCGATCGAGGACGCCGTGACCCGGCGCGCCCGCCCGTTTCTCGGCATCTGCATCGGCATGCAGATGATGGCGACCCGCGGCCTCGAATTCAGCGCGACCCCCGGCTTTGACTGGATCAAGGGCGAGGTGGTGCGCATCACCCCCGCTGATCCCGGCCTGAAAGTGCCGCACATGGGCTGGAACGATCTGGTGATCGACCATCCACACCCGGTGCTCGACGGCATCCAGACCGGCGATCACGCCTATTTCGTGCATTCCTGGCAGTTCCGGGTGGCCGATCCAGCCGAGCGGCTGGCGCATGTCGAGTATGGCGGCGAGATCACCGCCATCGTCGGGCGCGACACCATGATCGGCACCCAGTTCCACCCGGAAAAGTCGCAGGCCACCGGCCTGCGGCTGATCGCCAATTTCCTGCGCTGGAAGCCCTGATCCGCCAGCGGGGCCCTGCTGGCACCTATTTCAGCCGGGTCCAGGTGCCGCCATCGCGGCAAATGAACAGCACGCAGCCCTCGACCGCCAGCGAGTCGCCCGCAAGGGTCATCTTCGACTTGTAGATCTTGTCGGCGTCGGGCGACCAGATCTGGCCTTTGTAGGCATTGGCCCCGTTCGGCACCATGTCCCAGACGATCAGCTTGCCGATGTTGGGCGAATCAAACACGCTGCCATCGGGATTGAACGATTTCACCAGGGTGCCGCAGAACTTGCCGGCACAGGGTGCTACCTGAATATGGCCCCAGTTGCCGTTGTCGTCGGGCGCGGTTTTCCACAGCCCCTCGACCGGATCGGCCAGCGCCGCACCCGCCATCAGCATCAGCGCCGACGCCGCCACAAACCCATTCACGAGATACTTCTTCATCTGGACCTCCTGGTTGAAGATGCCGCATCCTGCCCGCGCAACCGGGGCAAACGCAAGCCTGACGTAAGGTCTGCGCCCGCGCCCGGCCCCACTTGGCAAAAGCCCGCGCACATGGCAAACCCCACCGCAACCACCGCACACCGGAGCCGCCATGATCCTTTACCCCGCGATCGACCTCAAGGACGGCCAGTGCGTGCGCCTGCTGCGCGGCGACATGGCGCAGGCGACGGTGTTCGGCCATGACCCGGCGGCGCAGGCCGCGAAGTTTCAGGCAGCGGGCTGCGAATGGCTGCATCTGGTCGATCTCAACGGTGCCTTCGCGGGTGCGCCGGTCAACGCGGCGGCGGTCGAGGCGATCCTCGCCCGCGTCACCGTGCCGTGCCAGCTTGGCGGTGGCATCCGCGACATGGCCACCATCGAGGCCTGGCTCGGGCGCGGTCTGGCGCGGGTGATCCTTGGCACCGTGGCGGTGGAAAACCCCGGCCTGGTGCGCCAGGCGGCACGCGCCTTTCCCGACCGGGTGGCGGTCGGCATCGACGCGCGTCAGGGATTGGTCGCGACCAAAGGCTGGGCCACCGCCACCGACGTGCAGGCCGCCGACCTTGCCCGCCGCTTCGAGGATGCGGGCGTGGCGGCGCTGATCTACACCGACATCGACCGCGACGGGGCGATGTCCGGCCCCAACATCGACGCCACCGCCGCCCTGGCCCGCGCCGTGACGATCCCCGTCATCGCCTCGGGCGGGGTCTCATCGCTGGCCGATCTCGCCGCCCTGCGCGCCACCGGGGTGATCGCCGGGGCGATTTCCGGCCGCGCCCTCTACGACGGCACCATCGACCTCGCCACCGCCCTGAGAACTCTCGCCACCTGACATTCTCCTTTGCGAAAATATCCTGGGGGTGAGCGCCAGCGGCGCGAGGGGGCAAAGCCCCCTTTCCTTACCGCCGCAGCGCGCCGATCACCCGCCGCAGGCGCCACCCCGCCTGCCCGATCAACCCCAGCCACAGCGCCAGCGCCAGCGGCACCGTCAGCCCCGTCACCACCACATCCGACGCCGCACTGCCGATCAGCACCCAGCTCCCAAGCGCCACCACAGACGTCACCAAAGGGGCCACCAGGAACACCGCATGGCGCCACAGCGGTGCTGCGGCACCAAACGCCACCGCCGCCCCCGGCCGTCCCAGCCGCGCCATCACCGCCAGCGTCAGCGCGATCATCACGGGTGCTGCCAGCCGGATCGGCTCGGGCGTGGCCAGCATCTTGCTCAGCCAGATCAGCGCCAGCAGCACCGGTGCAACCGGCAGCAGCACCAGCGGCGGGCGCGGCACCGTTTGCAGCCGGTCCAGCACCAGATGCGCCAGCACCACCACCAGCCCGCCCGCCAGCAGATAGGCCACCACCGCCCCGGCCCCCGGCAGATCATCGCGCTTGAGCGGCCAGAACAGCGCGAAATACCCAACTGCTGCGCCAAGCACCGCCCAGACTGCAATCTGGCGCCCCAGCCGCCAGTGCACCGACGCCCGCCCCAGCCCAAAGATGCACAAGCCGGTGACCAGCGCATGCCAGGCCAGCGGGGTCCACACCAGGTGCAGCGGCACCTCGACATACATCGAATCGGTGATCACGCCTTCCAGCGCAAACCCCATCACCGCGCCGCCCAGAAACACCCCGCGCCAACCGCCCAGCCCGCTGACGGCGACCGCACTCAACCCCGCCGCCGCGCACAGCGCGTAAACCGCCCAGCCCAAGAGCCAGGTTGTGGGCGTCAGATCCGGCCCCGGCGCGATGTTGAACAGATGCTCTGACCCCCAGAGCGCAATCAACCCCAGCGCCAGCGCCGCCGCCACATACCGCAAAGCCGCCATTTCCGCCTCCCGCTGTTCGGTGCGAGCCTTGCCACATCCGGCCGGGGAAGCAAAGCACTGGCGTGGCGGCGACCATGGCGCTAGAAGCGGCCAGACCCAGCCCCATACCCAGAGCCCTGGCCCCATGCTTAAAACCCGCATCATCCCCTGCCTCGACGTGGCCGATGGCCGCGTCGTCAAGGGCGTGAACTTCGTCGATTTGATCGACGCCGGCGACCCGGTGGCGGCGGCGCGCGCCTATGACGCGGCGGGGGCGGACGAGCTGACCTTTCTCGACATCCACGCCACCGTTGAGAACCGCGGCACGCTCTTTGATCTGGTCAGCCGCACCGCCGAGCAGTGCTTCATGCCGCTGACGGTGGGCGGCGGGGTGCGCAGTCCTGCCGATGTGCGCGCCCTGCTGCTGGCCGGGGCCGACAAGGTGTCGTTCAACTCGGCCGCCGTCGCCGACCCCGACGTGGTGGCCGAGGCCGCCGACCGCTTTGGCAGCCAGTGCATCGTGGTGGCGATCGACGCCAAAACCGTCAGCCCCGGCAAATGGGAAATCTTCACCCACGGCGGCCGCAAATCCACCGGCATCGACGCCGTCGAATTCGCCCGCACCGTCGCGGCCAAGGGCGCAGGCGAGATTCTGCTGACCTCGATGGATCGTGACGGCACAAGGGCCGGCTTCAACCTCGCGCTGACCCGCGCGGTGGCCGATGCGGTGACGATCCCGGTGATCGCGTCTGGCGGGGTCGGCACGCTCGACCATCTGGTCGAGGGCATCCGCGAAGGCCATGCCAGCGCGGTGCTGGCGGCCTCGATCTTTCACTTCGGCACTTTCACCATCGCCCAGGCCAAGGCCCACATGGCCGCCGCCGGTATCGCCGTGAGGCTGACATGAGCGCCCTTGATCGCCTGGCCGCCACCATCGCGGCGCGCAAATCGGCCGACCCCGAGGGCTCGTGGACCGCGAAACTGCTGGCCCGCGGCCCGGAAAAATGCGCCGAGAAGTTTGGCGAAGAAGCGGTCGAGGCGATCATCGAGGCGGTGCGCGGCGACCGCGCCCGCCTGACCAGCGAGGCGGCGGACGTGCTTTACCACCTGCTGGTGATGCTGGCCGCGCGCGACGTGACGCTGGCCGATGTGCTGGCCGAGCTGGCGCGGCGCGAAGGCACGTCGGGGATTGCCGAAAAGGCAGCGCGCCCCTGATCCGGGCGGTGGCTCAAGCGGCTTCTCGAAAAATCCGAACCAGCCGCTCATCACTCCCTTGCGGTCGTTCTTCGCTGGTGCCAGCGAAGAACGACCGCAAGGGAGTGATGAGCGGGCCCTGGCCGGGTCAGATCAAAGGCAAACGGCTTTACCCGATCAGCCGTGGAATCTCGATTGCCGGGCAGCGGTTCTGCACCACCTGCACCCCGCGGGCCTGCGCCAGCGCCGCCGCTTCGGCGTTTTCCACCCCAAGCTGCATCCACACCGTGCGCAGCCCCGGCAGATGCGCCAACGCCTGCACGACCACCGGCAACACATCTTCCGAGCGGCGGAAAATATCGACCATGTCCACCGGCTCGGACATTCCCTCAAGCGACGCGCGCACCACCTCGCCCAGCGCCGCCTGCCCCGCCGCACCGGGGTTGACCGGGATCACCCGGAAGCCCCTTGCGGCCAGAAACGCCGCCACCCGGTGGCTGGGGCGATCTGGCTTTGGCGACCAGCCGACCACCGCAATCACCTTGGTGGTGGCAAGAATTTCCCTGATTTCGGCGTCAGTCGTGGTCATGCGGGCACCCCTTGATAAAAAAGCGCCCGAGCCAAAAAGGCCGGGCGCAAGTCACGGAACGAGGGACAGTGAAGGGACGCACGGGGGTTCCGGCCCCATGCCTCTGGCTACGATATGGGAACGCCGGTGCAGAATTAAAGACCGGCTCGCGCAGGCGTGATCCGGCGTCAGCGGTTTGTTGCCGCATAAAGCGCCACCGCCGCCGCATTGGAAACATTAAGCGAGCCGAACCCACCTGCCGCAGGGATCCGCACCAGCCGGTCGCAGGTGTCGCGGGTCTTGTCACGCAGGCCCGGCCCTTCGGCCCCCAGCACCAGCCCGATCGGGCGGCTGCCGACCTCGGCCACCGCTTGCGCCAGCGTGACATCGGCTTCGCCGTCCAGCCCCAGCAGCACGTAACCCATCGCCTTTAGCCGCTCCATCGCCTCGGCCAGATTGACCACCCGCAGATAGGGCTGGCGCTCCAGCGCGCCGCTGGCGGTCTTGGCCAGCGCCCCGGTTTCGGGTGCCGAATGGCGGACCGGCGCGATCACCGCTCGCGCCCCGAACACCTCGGCCGAACGCAGCACCGCGCCGACGTTGTGGGGGTCGGTGACGCGGTCCATCAGCACCACCAGCGGCGCACCGGCACCCGAGATGCAGATATCCTCAAGGCTGCCCCAGTGCAGCGGACGCACCTGCAAGGCCGCCCCCTGATGCACCGAGCCGGGGTCGATCGGCACCGCGAACTTGCGCGGATCGACGATCTCGGGTTCCAGCCCTGCCGCCGCAATGGCATCGCCCAACTTGTCGGCGGCGTTGCGGGTCAGCACCAGCCGCAGCTTGTCGCGCGCCGGGTTCAGCAGCGCATCGCGCACCGCGTGCAGGCCAAACAGCCATACCGTTTCGGCCGCCTCGGCGCGCCTGGCCCGCTCCTTGTCGATCACCCAGGCCGGTTTCACATTGCCGTCGCCCATCATGCCCTCACCCGCCCGATTTCGCGCCCGACCATGCGCCGCCCGGCCCGGCGCGCGCAAGCCAAAACACCCCGCGCGCCGCAATGCCGAAAAGATCGGCAAAAACCGATCCCCGCGAGCGACGACCCTCATCCTGATCGGGGGGCGAAGCCGACGGTCGTCAGCCGCGACTCACGCCGCCTCGAACGTCACCCGCCGCCGCAGAAACTGGGTTGCCTTGTTCGACACGCTGGCCGGATCGCCGCTGGTAAGGCATTTGGAAATCTGCCCCGCCGCGATGAACCCGGGCCGTCGGGTCAGGTAATCGGCCAGGCTTTCGGCCACCAGATCGGCCTGACTGAACACCTTGACCTGCGGCCCCAGCGCCGCCGCGAACACCGACTGCATCAGCGGATAGTGGGTGCAGCCCAGCACCGCCGCTTGCGGATGGGGCATCCGGCGCAGCAGCGCCTCGACGTGGCTGCGCACCAGCGCCTCGGCCAGCATCTCGTCGCCCTGCTCGATCGCGTCCACCAGCCCGCCGCAAGGCTGGGCCTCGACATCAACGCCGATGGCGCGGAACGCCAGCTCGCGCTGGAAGGCGCGGCTGGCCACCGTGGCGGGGGTGGCAAACAGCGCCACGTGCTTGACCGCCACCTCGCGCGGCGGGGAATTGTCGCCCCACTGGCGTTCGGTCAGCGCCTCGATCAACGGCACGAACACGCCGAGCACCCGCTTGTCCTTTGGCACCCAGGTTTCCTGCATCCGCTTCAGCGCGGCCGCCGAGGCGGTATTGCAGGCCAGGATCACCAGATCACACCCTTCCGCCCACAGCCGTTCGGTGGCGGCACAGGTCAGGTTGAAAATGTCGTCGGGCGTGCGCACCCCGTAAGGCGCATGGGCGTTGTCGCCCAGATAGACGAACGGCACCTCGGGCAGACGGCGCTGCACCGCATCGAGCACCGTCAGCCCCCCAAGCCCCGAATCAAATACCCCGATTGCCATGCCCTGCCCTTTTCCTGCCGGGATTTTCTACGTCCCGCGCCCCTGCCGCACCATAGGATGTCACGGCCAGGGGTGAAAGAGCCGCGTCATTCAGCCGCAACCGCCGGGGATGCCGCGGTGCGGAACGCCGCCAGCAGGGTTTCGCGCCGTTCGGCGGCATGGGCGGCATTGGCCAGCTTGACCGGACCAAAGCCGGTGATCGTCAGCGGCAGTCCGGCCAGTTCGCGCGCGATGGCCTCGGTGGCCGGAGTCACAGCCGCCAGCACTTCGGCCATGTCGGCCTCAAACTGCGCAATCAACCGCCGCTCCAGCCGCCGCTCGGCACTCAGCCCGAAAGGATCGAACGCGGTGCCACGCAGGCCCTTCAGCGCCGCGAGCAGGCGGAACAGCGGCACGATCCAAGCCCCTAATTCACGCTTTTTAGGCCGCCCGTCAGCACCCTTGCCAGGCAGAAACGGCGGGGCGAGGTGAAAACGGGCGTGAAAATCGCCGTCGAACGCTTCCCGGGCCTGTTCGATGGTGGTCAGATGCAGCCGCGCCACCTCGTATTCGTCCTTGTAGGCCAGCAGCTTGTGATAGCCGCGCGCGACCGCGTCGCGCAGGCCGGTCGGGGCACGACCTACCAGCGCCAGATAGCGCGCGGCCAGCGCCGCATTGTGATAGGCGGTCAGATGCGCGGCACGGAAAGCCACCGGATCAACTGCCGGTTTGTCCTCAGGCTGCGCCACCTTGGCCGCCTGATCAGGGTGCAGCACCGCCCAGCGGCCAAGCTGGAAAGCCGAGGCGTTGGCCTCGGCGGCGGTGCCGTTCAGGGCAATCGCGCGCAGGATCGCGGCTTCCGACAGCGGGATCAGGCCCTGCTGCCATGCCGCGCCAAACACCATCACGTTCGAGTAGATCGAATCGCCAAGCGTCGCCCGCGCCAGATCAGAGGCGTCGAAGAACGTCACACGCTCTTGAAGTCTTGCTTCAAGAGCAAGCCGCAACCGTTGGGACGGTATGCGAAATTCGGTATTGCGGGTGAACTCGCCGGTGATGATCTCGTGGCTGTTGACCACCGCGCCGCTGCGCCCGCTGGTCATCAGCCCCAGGGTCTTGGCCCCCGCCGTCACCACCAGATCGCCGCCGATCACCGCATCGGCTTCGCCCACCGCAACCCGGATCGCGCTGATATCCTCGGGTCGCGCGGCAATCCGGCAGTGGATGTGCACAGCACCACCCTTCT
>Ga0210039_1002588_pt1 | contig 14721 bp, 15 predicted proteins | sample CryGeyCG2114_250_3_FD_185460 | JGI IMG/M metagenome (GOLD analysis project Ga0210039, IMG submission 185460) | Groundwater microbial communities from aquifer - Crystal Geyser CG17_big_fil_post_rev_8/21/14_2.50 (SPAdes) (version 2) | ecosystem: Environmental > Aquatic > Deep subsurface >...
CGCGCCAGGCAACTTCAACCCGCCCGAGGCAAGGTCCACCGCCGTGCTGCAAGCCTACCGCGAAACTGCCGGTCACCTCGAACGGCCTGGCCCCACCGCCACGCTGGCGGATGCCACCTGGATCGACTTCATGGCACCTCGAAAAATCGCCCTGGCCTTTGCGCTGCGGTATAGCTGACGCGATGAGAGATATGGTTGAAAGTTGGTGATGGCCCCTGAGGGGCGGCATATCATGGCGGTGCTGAAGCGCCGTCAATTCTCCGAAGAGAAAGGGATATGCCACATGGCCAAATCTACCGTTGTTCCGTTCGAGCTTCCATCGGAATTTTCACCTGACCCGCTGACCGAGGTCATCCATGCCGGGGCGCGCGAGCTGCTGCGGACGGCCGTTCTGGCCGAAGTGTCCGGGTTCATCGCAGAGCACGCGCACCTTGTGGACGCGGAGGGTCGTCGGCGGCAGGTCGCGCCACGGGTTCCTGCCGGAACGCGAGGTGATGACCGGGATCGGCACGGTGCCGGTTCAGGTTCCTCGGATCCGTGACCGGGGCGCGCATGAAGATGGCAGCAAGATCCGCTTCCGCTCGGCGTTGGTGCCGCCGTATCTGCGCAAGGCGAAATCCGTCGAGGAGCTGCTGCCGTGGCTCTACCTGAATGGCATCTCGACCGGGGACTTCAGCGAGGCGCTGGCGGCGCTTCCGGGGCCGGAGGCCGAGGGCCTGTCGGCTTCGACGACCACGCGGCTCAAGGCTACCTGGTGGGAGCAATACGAGACCTGGCGCAAGCGCGACCTGTCGGGCAGGCGCTATGTCGTTCGCCCGCTCTCTCGAACCATTGGCGTTCGCGGGCTCACCTGTGGCGGACGGGGTCTGCTTCACGCCGCGGCTGGACGGTGATCGCCAATGTATGTTGGTGATTATCGGCACTGACGAATATGGCGAGAAGGATGTTCCGGGGATCATGGACGGCTTGCGGGAGAACGCGGACAGCTGGCGGAACCTGTTGCGCGGCCTGAAGAAACGAGGGCTGACGCAGGACCCCGAGCTTGCCATCGGTGACGGCGCACTCGGGTTCTGGACGGCGCTGCGCGATGTCTGCCCGACCACGCGCGAGCAGCGCTGCTGGGTCCACAAGACGGCCAACGTCACCGGCGCGATGCCCAAGACGCTGCGCGCGAAGGCCAAGGCATTGTCGGGTGATTTCTTCCACTGGAAGAAATCATGATCCCCTCCAATTGCAGGATATCTGGATGGCCGAGACGAAGAAGGAGGCCAACGCGGCCTTCGATCTCTTCGCGGAAACCTACGGCGTGAAATACGAGCGCGCCGTGGCCAAGCTGATCAAGGACCGCGACGTGCTGCTCACCTTCTATGACTTCCCGGCCGAACACTGGAAACACATCCGCACCACGAACCCGATCGAGAGCGTCTTTGCCACGGTGCGCAACCGCACAAAACGCACCAAAGGCTGCCTCAGTCGCAAGACCGGGCTGACTATGGCCTTCAAGCTGATGATGTCGGCGCAGAAGAAATGGCGAAAGCTCGATGGCCAAAACCGCCTGCCCGAGATTATCCAGGGGATCAAGTTCCGCGATGGGATCCGCCAACTTCAAACTGCCGCCTGATCAAGCGTCGCCAACTTTTGCGCATATCTCCATCCCAATCGCGGCACCGCGCAAGCGCAAACTCAATGGGGCATAGCCGCCACTTAGCCAAGGACCGGGGCCGGGCAGGTTCTGCGCCGACACCCCGTGGGGTATCTGGGCCAAGAAGAAGCGGCGTGGCATGGCGTCAGTGCGGCGATCGGCCGGCAACATGGGCGGCGGCGGCGGTGCTGCCGCGCTGGCAGGCAGCGGCGAGCGGCATTCCCTTGGCAAGCGCTGCGGCCAGAGTGCCGGTGAACACGTCGCCCGCGCCATGGCTGCTGGGCACCGTGACCTTTTCGGCCTTGAGGGTGAATCCGGGCGAGCCGGTGGCGCAAGCGGCCAACCCCGCCGCCCCGGCCGTGACCACCACGGCGGCAAACCGGGTGGCCAGCCGGTCGGCGGCGCGGGCGGCGCTGGCAAGATCGCTGACGGCCCTGCCGCCCAGCATCTCGGCCTCGACCGCATTGACCACCAGCACGTCGATCAGGGCGGCAAAGGCGGGGTCGAGGTCGCGCATCGGGGCTGCGTTCAGCACCACCGGCAGCCCGCGCGCCCGTGCCACCTGCGCAGCGGCAAGGTCGAGCGCGGGGGCAACCTCGTTTTGCAGCAAGAGCACCGCCACCCCATCCCACAAGCGGTCATCGGCGAGTGTCGTCGGGTCGATTGCAAGATTGGCACCCGAGACGATCACCGCGCCGTAATCGCCATCCGGGGTCGCAATCGCGACGCTCATGCCGCTAGCGCTGGCCGGGATGGTCTGAAGAAAGCGGTCGTCAACCCCGCCCGCCCGCAACCCGTGGCGCAGCAGGGCGGCAAAGCCATCGTCCCCCACCGCGCCCAGCATCCGGCAGGGCACCCCCGCGCGCGCCGCCGCGACCGCCTGATTGCCACCCTTGCCGCCGAACTTGGGCCACCAGCGGCTGCCCGACACGGTCTCGTCGCGGCGCGGCAGGCGCGGGGCCTGGACCATGATGTCGTGGTGCAGACTGCCCACCACCAGCACAGTGTCTGGCCGCATCGGGTTTCTCCTTGACCGGTCGTTCGCCTACACCAGCCGCTCGACCTCTTTCGCCGCCCGGATGAAATCGGCAAACAGCGGGTGCGGGGCGAAGGGTTTCGACTTCAACTCGGGGTGGAACTGCACCCCGATGAACCACGGGTGATCCTTGAGCTCGACGATCTCGGGCAGGCGGCCATCGGGGCTCATGCCGGAAAACACCAGACCGCAGGCCTCCAGCTTGTCGCGATACTGGATATCGACCTCGTAGCGGTGGCGGTGGCGTTCCTCGATCACCAGAGTGCCGTAAATTTGAGCCACGTGTGATCCGGGCAGCAGGTGAGCGGTATAGGCCCCAAGGCGCATGGTGCCGCCCTTGTCGTCGTCCTTGCGGCGCGCCACCACGTGGTTGCCCTGCACCCATTCCTTGAGGTGATAAACCACCGGGACAAAGCGTTTCTCGCCGCTGGCGACATCGAATTCCTCGGACCCGGCAGTGGTAAGACCGGCCAGATTGCGCGCCGCCTCGATCACCGCCATCTGCATGCCAAGGCAGATGCCAAGGTAGGGCAGGCCCTTCTCGCGGGCGTATTGGGCGGCGCGGATCTTGCCTTCGGTGCCGCGCTCGCCAAAGCCGCCGGGCACCAGAATGGCGTGAAACGGCTCTAGGTATGCGGCGGGGTCTTCGCGCTCGAAGATTTCGCTGTCGATCCATTCGGCGCGCACCTTGGTGCGGTTGGCCATGCCGCCATGGGTCAGGGCCTCGGCGATGGATTTGTAGGCGTCTTCAAGCTGGGTGTATTTGCCCACCACCGCCACCCGCACCTCGCCTTCGGCATGGGTCAGGCGGTCCATCACGTCAATCCAGCGATCAAGGTTGGGGCGCGGCGCGGGCGAGATGCCGAAGGCATCCAGCACCGCCTGATCAAAGCCCTCGCGGTGATAGGCCAGCGGGGCCTCATAGATGGTCTTCAGATCATAGGCGGCAATCACCGCTTCCTTGCGCACGTTGCAAAAGAGCGCGATCTTCTCGCGTTCCTTTTCCGGGATCGGATGTTCCGAGCGCAGCAGCAGCACGTCGGGCGCGATGCCGATCGAGCGCAACTCCTTGACCGAGTGCTGGGTCGGCTTGGTCTTGAGCTCGCCCGAGGCGGCAAGGTAGGGCAGCAGGGTAAGGTGGACAAAAATGCACTGGCTGCGCGGGCGTTCCTGGGCGAACTGGCGGATCGCCTCGAAGAACGGCAGACCCTCGATGTCGCCCACCGTGCCGCCGATCTCGCACAGCATGAAGTCAACTTCGTCGTCACCGATGCGCAGGAAATCCTTGATTTCATTGGTGACGTGCGGGATGACCTGGATGGTGCGGCCAAGGTAATCGCCGCGGCGTTCCTTTTCCAGCACGTTGGAATAGATCCGGCCCGACGACACCGAGTCGCTTTGGCGCGCCGCGACGCCGGTGAAACGCTCGTAGTGGCCAAGGTCAAGATCGGTCTCGGCGCCGTCGTCGGTCACGAACACTTCGCCATGCTCGAACGGCGACATCGTGCCGGGATCGACGTTGAGATAGGGGTCAAGCTTGCGCAGCCGCACCGTGTAGCCGCGGGCTTGCAGCAAGGCCCCGAGGGCGGCCGAGGCCAGCCCCTTGCCCAGCGAGGATACCACGCCGCCGGTGATGAAGATGTAGCGTGCCATGCGTGGGAACCCCCGTGAAATGCGTTTTATTGGTGCTCGATTCGCGCTTGGGGAATCACACCATCACGGGAGTCGAGCAATAGCCTAACGTCGGGCAGAACGCAACCGGACCGCAACATGCTGTCTGCCCTTTGAGCAGGCAGACAATTGCTTGTGGTCGCCCCGCGTGTTGGCGGCAGTCAGTTTCCGGCCGGGGCAGGAGCGGGGGTGTCGCCGGTTGCCGCACCGCCATCGACCCGCGGCGGGGTCAACGGCGCGGTGGCCGGGGCGGGCGGCAGCGTCAGATCGCTGCCGGGCACCGTCAGCGGCAAGGCCGGTGCCGGTGCGGGCGCGGTGCCGCCGATCTGGTCGATCACCGACGATCCGGTCGAGTTCTTGGCGGCCAGCAAGGTCAGCGCGACCGAGGTGATGATGAAGGCAATCGCGAAAATCCAGGTCAGCCGGGTCAGCGCGGTGGCAGCACCGCGGCTGGTCATGGTGCCGCCACTGCTGCCCATCCCCAGGCCGCCGCCCTCGGAGCGTTGCAGCAGCACCACGCCGATCAGCAGCAGCGCCAGGATCAGGTGGATGGTGAGGATGACGTTTTCCATTGGCGCGGGCTTTCCGGGTGATGACGCGCCTACTTAGGCGGATGGCGGTCGGCGCGCAAGGGGGCGCTGCCCCCTCGGCCCTGCGGGCCTCACCCCTTGGGATATTTGCGCAAAGGAGAATTGGGGCAGGCAGGTCAGGGGTGCGGGGTGGGGTGCCCTCATGGCCAGCCGGGCGAGCGTCATGGGGCCCGATTGCACAGTGCCGACAGCTTGTTGCCGTCGGGGTCGCGCAGGTAGGCGGCGTAGAAATCGGGCCCGTAGCGGCGCAGTCCCGGCGCGCCCTCGTCGCTGCCACCATGGGCCAGCGCGGCGGCGTGAAAGGCATCGACCGCGGCGCGCGTGGCGGCGATCAGGGCGGGCATCGAGCCGTTGCCGACGCTGGCGGGTCGCCCGTCGAACGGGTGGTTGATCCACAGCCGGGGCGGGCCACCCGCCGGGCCATAGCCAAGTTCGCAGTCTGATGTGACGAGTCTGGTTGCGCCGAGGGTAGCAAGGGTCGCATCATAGAAGCGCTGCGCCCGCGCCAGGTCGTTGGTGCCGATGGTGATGTAGGCAAACATTCGATCCCCCTTGGCCGCTGCGGCCATTTTGCAGTTTCGCTGCCGCGGCCCTGCCGCTATAGAACGCGGGGTTTCTTTCAGACGCAAGGACACAAACATGGCCAACGTGGTTGTCGTGGGGGCGCAGTGGGGCGACGAGGGCAAGGGCAAGATCGTTGACTGGCTCAGCGAGCGCGCCGACGTGATCGCGCGCTTTCAGGGCGGGCACAACGCGGGGCACACTCTGGTGATCGACGGCACCGTGTTCAAGCTCAGCCTGCTGCCCTCGGGGATCGTGCGGGCGGGCAAGCTCAGCGTGATCGGCAACGGCGTGGTGCTCGACCCCTGGCATCTGGTGACCGAGATCGCCAAGCTGCGCGCGCAGGGGGTGGTGATCACCCCCGACAACCTGATGATCGCGGAAAACGCGGTGCTGATCCTGCCGCTGCACGGCGAGCTTGACCGCGCCCGCGAGGCTCATACCGCCACTGCGAAAATCGGCACCACCGGGCGCGGCATCGGGCCGGCTTACGAGGACAAGGTCGGGCGGCGGGCGATAAGGGTGGCCGATCTGGCCGATGCCGCCACGCTGGAATTGCGGGTGGACCGGCTGCTGACCCACCACGATGCGCTGCGCCGCGGGCTGGAGATGCCCCCGGTCGATCGCGCCGCACTGCTGGCCGCGCTGCGGGCGATCGCGCCGCAGGTGCTGCCCTATGCCGCGCCGGTGTGGAAGGTGCTCAACGAGGCGCGCCGGGCGGGCAAGCGCATCCTGTTCGAGGGGGCGCAGGGGGCGCTGCTCGACATCGACTTCGGCACCTACCCCTTTGTCACCTCCTCGAACGTGATCGCCGGTCAGGCCGCCACCGGCACGGGCCTCGGGCCGGGGGCGATCGACTTTGTGCTGGGGATCGTGAAAGCCTATACCACGCGGGTCGGCGAAGGCCCGTTCCCGGCGGAACTCAACGACGCCGATGGCGAGCGGCTGGGGACACGCGGGCATGAATTCGGCACCGTCACCGGGCGCAAGCGGCGCTGCGGCTGGTTCGATGCGGTGCTGGTGCGCCAGACCTGTGCCCTCTCGGGGATGCACGGAATCGCGCTGACCAAGCTTGACGTGCTTGACGGATTCAAGACCCTGAAGATCTGTGTCGGCTATGATCTCGACGGGGTGCGGCTGGACTATCTGCCGACCGCCGCCGATGCCCAGGCGCGGGTGACGCCGATCTACGAGGAACTGGAAGGTTGGTCCGAAACCACTGCGGGCGCGCGCAGTTGGGCGCAACTGCCGGGGGCAGCGGTGAAATTCGTGCGCCGGATCGAAGAGCTGATCAATTGCCCGGTGGCGTTGCTGTCCACCTCGCCCGAGCGCGAGGATACCATCCTTGTCACCGACCCGTTTGTCGATTGAGGCGGCACACCGATCGCTCATCCGCCCTGCCGGGCGTCTTCGCTGGTGCTGTTGCACCGAAGACGCCCGGCAGGGCGGATGAGGTATCGGTCAGGCCGGAAGGACCACCATGCCCCTGAGTTACCGCACCCGCCGACGGCTGTCACTGCTGATCCTGCTGGTCGGGATGCCGCTTTACGTGGTGGCGGCGGTCACCGTGGTGGGGCTGATCGACCGGCCGCCGTTCTGGCTGGAGCTGGCGGTTTATGGCGGCTTGGGATTTTTGTGGATGCTGCCGTTGCGCGCGGTGTTCCGCGGCGTCGGCCAGCCTGACCCCGACCTCACCCCCGCTGCCAAAAACAAGGCGGAAGGGCCGGGCCCCTCCGCCTGACCGCGTTCAGCGCCGGGTTCAGCCGACCAGCTTGCGCGCGGCGGCAAGCAAGGCCGAGCTTTCGTTCAGGGCGAACTGGCCGCGCTTGATCTTGGTGATCCTGCCGTCGCGCAGCAGCACGCCAAAGCTGCGCAGGCTGGTCTCGCGGCTGGCCGTGCCATCGCCCGCCAGCGCCGCGACCTGGACGATCAGTTGCGGGCGCGAGAAGTGCGGGCGGCCTTCGACGCAGACGCAATAGGCGGCAGCGGCCTCGATCAGTTCGGTCGGACTGCGGGCTCCAAGGCGGGCGGCAAATTCGGCAAAGCCCTTGGGATCGGTAAAGATGTTGTCGGCGGTATCGCCCACCTCATCCTCATCATCAATCAGCTCGTCCTGCACCGCAAGGTTCGAGGCCGCGCGAATCCGGCGCGGGCGGATCACCGGCTTGGCGTCGTCAACCGGGGCCGGGGCGACCGGGGCTGCCAGCTTGCGGTCGATGCGCTGTTCGGACACCAGCACCAGCAGCGGGGGGCGATCGGTCGGGGCCGCCAGCCCCCCTGCCGAAGGTCGCACCAGGCGGGTCAGATCGCTGCGGTAGGGGGTGATGCGATCGGCCTCCGAGGGGCCTTGGGTGGCACCGGCGATGCGATCCGCCACGGTGGCCGCAACCGCGGCCTTGAGATGTGAGATCGCGGCCAGGCGGCGGCGGTTTTCGGGATCGGCCATTTCGCTGTTGGTCTGGCCGATCAGGCGGCTGACCGCGGCATCGCCCGAGCTGTCGTTCAGCCGTTTGCGGCTGGCATCCGGGGTTTGGCCCGGGTTGCCGATGGGCGTGGGTGCCGCCGGGGCGGCATCGCTTTCCAGCGCGGCCAACTCGCGCAGCAGGTCGGCCTCGGCCTCGGGCGTCAGCGCACCGGGGGTTGGCCTGGCCGGGGCTGGGGCCACACTGGCGCCATCGTCACGATGGATCCTGATGACCCGGGCACGGGCGCGGCGGATCTTGTCGCTGATGGTGGCGTGCTCGGGCGACTCAGGGGCCACGGCCGCGTCTTCCGGCTGCGCCATTTCGGGCTCAAGGGCGGCGGCAGCGCCGTCCGGATCGGCAGCCGTGGCAGCCGGTGCGGGGTGGGCAAGGATTTCGGGAGTGGCGTCTTGCCGGGTCGCAAGGGTTGCCGCGCGCGCGGCCGACGCGGCCGACGCGGGTGAAGCGGCGATCATCGCGTCATCGCTGTCCCAGGTGTCGGACTCCGGTCGATCGGGGGCGGCAGGTTGGGCGGGACCTGCGCCGGGAAGGGCGGTCTCGGCCAGGTCTTCCGGAGCCCAATCTTCAGGCGCGAGAACGTCGGGGGCGAGATCGGTGTCCGCCTGATCGTCGTCGGCAAGGTCGATGACGTCCCAGTCGTTGGCCCGTGGTCCGGCATCGTTGAGCGGCACTTCGGGCGTTACGTCCGGGGTCGGTTCAGCGTCGGGGGCCACCACCGCCATGGCCGGGGTGACCGGCTCGGCTTCGCCCGCCATCCGGTCGGCGGGGCCGTCGGTTGCGGCGTCCTCGGCGATGGCATCTTCGGGCAGGAGGTCTTGATCGCAGGTCATCGTCTCGGGCGGGGCTGCGCTGTCTTCAGGCAGGGCATCCTCGGGCAGGGCGTCTTCGGGCAGGGCGTCTTCGGGCAGGGGGGTGCCCAGAAGGTTGGCGTCCGGCTGGGCGCCTTCGGGCAAAATGTCTTCGGGCAGGATTGCCGGTTCGGCGGCGACCACAGCGGGGGCCGCTTCGGGTTCGCTCGCAGGCTGCTCGAACGCGTGGTCGGCACTGGCGGCGGGCAGGTCTTCGCCGTAGTCGGCACCATCCTCGGCCAGCGGCAGGCGCGCCTGCGCCACGGCATTGCGGATCCGCATCAGCTTGGCGGCAACGCTGTCGGACACTGCGGGTGTGACCGGCTGCGGCACGAATTGGGGTGCTGCAAGTTCGGCAGGCCGGGGTGCCGGGGCTTCCGGCAACGGACCACCTGCGGCGCGCAGGATCACGCCGTTGGCCTCGATCTTGGCCTCGACCCGGCGATGGATTTCGCGCTCGGCGATCTGGTGCAGCATGGCGGCATCGGGGGTGGGCGGCTCGGCCCCGAAGTAGCGGTCATCGGCGGCAAGGTCGCGAAAGTATTCGGCAATCGCCTTCATCGTGCTGAAGGGATCGTTGAACCCTTCAAGGGTGCACGAGAATGTGCCGTAAGACACCGTGAGGATTTTACTTGCGCCGTCCATCGGATGCTCGCCTTCTACCAACACAGGTCTTCAAATGGCCCCCGATCCGGATCATTTCCATGGACAGAAGGGGGTAATTTGAAGGATTGATTATGTTCCGATCCCTGACACATTGCCTTAATTCGAGTCCAGTATCCCAATGAATCAGCCGATTGTCGAATCTTCGCGTGGGGTCACGCTGGTAGCGGGCGGGCCGGTTGCGCGGCGCGATCTGGCGCTGGCGCTGGCCCGCGCGCCGCGCCTGGTGGCGGCGGACGGTGGTGCCGACCGGGCGCTGGCGCATGGGCATTGCCCCGAAGCGGTGATCGGCGATCTCGACAGCCTCAGCGACGCCGCCCGCGCCAGCCTTGGTCCGGCGCGGTTGCACCTTGTGACCGAACAAGTGACCACCGATTTCGACAAGGCGCTGCGCGCGATTGCGGCGCCCTTCGTGCTGGCGGTCGGCACCGGCGGCGGGCGGGTGGATCACGCGCTGGCGGTGCTGAACGCGCTGGTGCGCCACCATGACCGGGTCTGCCTGTTGCTGGGGCCGCAGGACGTGGTGTTTCACGCCCCGCCCCGGTGTGATCTGCGGCTGCGGGTGGGGGATCGGCTGTCGCTGTTTCCGCTGGCGGCGGTCAGCGGCGAAAGCGTGGGGCTGCGCTGGCCGATTGCCGGGCTGGGGTTTGCACCAGGCGGCAGGATCGGCACCTCGAACGCGGTGATTGCGCCGGTGGTCAGCCTGCGGTTTGACGCGCCGGGGATGCTGGTGGTGCTGGCACGCGCCCGGCTGGATGCGGCGCTGGATGGGCTGGTGCCGGGCTGGCGGTCGCGGTGCGCTGGCGGCGCGCCACCACCTGCTCGCGGGTGATGAGGTAAAGCCCCGAGGCCACGATCAGCACGATCCCGGCCCAGGTCAGGGCATTGGGGAAATCGCCGAACACCAGATAGCCAAGCGCCACCGCGACGATGATTTCAAGATACTGCAGCGGCGCCAGGGTGGCCGAAGGCGCGAATTTCAGGGCATAGGTCATGCAGATGTGGGCGAGGGCCGCCCAGAACCCGACCCCGAACAGCCACAGCCAGAAAATGCCTTGCGGCAGCACCGGGTCGAGCGTGGCCAGCCCCGAGCCATTCGCCAGCACCAGCACCGGCAGGCACAGCACGACCCCGGCAATCGAGGTGTGCAACTGCATGGTGACGGGGTGGATGGCGGCCGATATGGCGCGGGTCACCAGCATGTAGGCGGCAAAGGCGAACGCCGAGCCCAGCGGAAACAGGGTGACCCAGCCGTAAAGCGCCAGCGATGGCTGGATCACCAGCATTGTGCCCGCAAAGCCGACCACGCTGGCCCCGATCCGGCGCGGCCCGACGCTGTCGCCAAACAGGAAGTGGCCCACGATCATCACGATGAACGGCTCGAAAAACACGATCGCCAGCGCGTCGGCGATCGGCATTACCGCCACCGCGGCGACAAAGCCGTAAGTCGAGACGATCAGGAACAACGCGCGCAGGCTGACGAGGCCCAGGATTGCCGGGCTGACCCGCCAGCTTAGCCGCATCACCAGGACCACAGGCAGCATCAGGGCACCCTGCACGACAAAGCGCGCGGCAGTGATCTGGCCCACCGGAATTGCGGCGGCGGCCAGTTTGGAGGAGACATCCAAGAGCGGTGCCAGCACGCAGAAGGCCAGCAGAAGCACCACGCCGGGCAGGATGCGGTCTTGGCTCATGGGGCGCGGCCTAGCCGGGGCCGGGGGCGGCGTCCAGCGCGAAAGCGCGGCTGGGGGCGGGTGTCGGCGATGACCACAAGGTGGCCCGTGCCGGGCCACGCCTTTTGCCTCGCCGCCCCCAAGGGGGGCGGCTCAGGGGCCTCCGGCGGGAATATTTGGACAAAGGAGAATTGGCGCGAGGGGGCACCTTGGGCTCAGCAGTTCGGCACGTTAACGGCCAGGCCGCCAAGCGAGGTTTCCTTGTATTTCTCGTGCATGTCGTGGCCGGTCTGACGCATGGTTTCGATGCAGGCATCAAGGCTGACAAGGTGGGTGCCGTCGCCGCGCAAGGCGAGGCTGGCGGCGGCAATCGCCTTGATCGCGCCCAGCCCGTTGCGCTCGATGCACGGCACCTGCACCAGGCCCCGGACCGGGTCGCAGGTCATGCCGAGGTGATGCTCGAGCGCGATCTCGGCGGCGTTTTCAACCTGCGCCGGGGTGCCGCCCTGCACGGCGGCAAAACCGGCGGCGGCCATCGCGGCGGCGGAACCGACTTCGGCCTGGCAGCCGCATTCCGCCCCCGAGATCGAGGCGTTGTGCTTGACGATGCCGCCGATCGCAGCGGCGGTCAGCAGGAACTCGCCCAGCCGCGCGGGGGTGGCCCCCGGCACATGGTCGAGCCAGTAGCGGATCACCGCCGGCACCACCCCGGCGGCGCCGTTGGTGGGGGCGGTCACGACCTGACCGCCGGCCGCGTTTTCCTCGTTCACCGCCATGGCGTAAAGGCTCATCCAGTCGTTGGTGGTGTGCGGCGCGGTCAGATTCAAGCCGCGCTCGGCCAGCAGGGCGTCATGAATGCCCTTGGCGCGCCTGCGCACCTTCAGGCCCCCCGGCAGGATGCCGCTGCCGGCGATGCCCCGGTTGATGCAATCGTTCATCACCTGCCAGATTCGGGCAAGGCCCTGATCGAGTTCGGCAGCGCTGCGGAATTTGAGCTCGTTGGCGCGTTTCATCGCGGCAATCGTCAGGCCCGAGGTGGTGGCCATCCGCAGCATCGCGGCGGCGGTCTCGAACGGGTAGGGCACGGCCGAGGGGGCGTCGGCTTTCACCCCCTGCGCCTCGGCTTGCTCGGTTGCGGTCAGAACGAAGCCGCCCCCGATCGAATAGTAGGTCTCCTCAAGAATCACGTCGCCCTGGGCGTCGGTGGCGCGCAGGATCAGGCCGTTGGCATGGCCGGGCAGGGCCGGGCCATAGTCGAACACCAGATCGTGCGCGGGGTCGAAGCGCAGCGGCGGCAGGCCGGGCGGCTGGATAACCTTGGTGGCGCGGATGGTGGCCAACGTGGCTTCGGCCTTGGCGGCGTCATAGCTGGCCGGGTCAAAGCCTGCGAGGCCAAGGATGGTGGCGCGGTCGGTGGCGTGGCCGATGCCGGTGAAGGCAAGGCTGCCGTGCAGGCTGGCGCGCAGCCCCGCCGCCTGAAACGGGCTGGCGCGCAGGGTGGCCAGAAACCGCGCCGCCGCGACCATCGGCCCCATGGTGTGGCTTGACGACGGGCCGATGCCGATCTTGAACAGGTCGAACACGGAAAGGAACATGGCTCGGGCCTTCCTGGGGTTTGCGCGCGGCGTGGGCGCATTGCTCTGACGTATCCCGCACATCGGCCATCGCAGGCTACCGAAAAGCGACCATCCGCGGTGCGAATTTGTCGCGTGGCGTGGTAGGGTTGGCCCGGTATCAAGGGAAAGGGTCTCAGCATGGACGTGCTGATCATCGGGGCGGCGGGGATGCTGGGGCGCAAGCTGGCGCAGGCACTGGCACCGGGCAGCCTTGGCGGGGTGCCAATCTCGCGCTTGCGGCTGGCCGATGTGGTGGTGCCACCGCGCCCGGCAGGTTTTGGTGGCGCGGTGACGCTTGCGGCGGTCGATCTGGCGCAGCCCGGGGCGGCGGCGCGGCTGTTGGCAGAGCGGCCGGGGGTGATCTTTCATCTGGCGGCGGTGGTGTCGGGCGAGGCCGAGGTCGATTTCGCCAAGGGCTACGCGGTCAATCTGGATGGCACCCGGGCGCTGTTCGAGGCGATCCGGCGGCAGAATCAGGCTTGCGGCTACCGGCCGCGGCTGGTGTTTGCCTCGTCGATTGCGGTGTTTGGCGCACCCTTTCCGGAGGTGATCAACGACGACTATTTCACCACCCCGGCCACCAGCTATGGCACCCAGAAGGCGATCGTCGAGCTGTTGCTGGCTGATTACAGCAGGCGCGGGTTGCTTGATGGCATCGCGCTGCGTCTGCCGACGCTGTGCGTGCGGCCGGGGGCGCCGAACCGCGCGGCGTCGGGGTTCTTCTCGAACATCCTGCGCGAGCCGCTGGTGGGCCTGCCCGCCGTGCTGCCTGTTGGCGACACGGTGCGGCACTGGTTTGCCAGCCCGCGCGCGGCGGTCGGGTTCCTGCAGCACGCGGCGGTGCTGGATACTGCCGATCTTGGTCAGCGCCGCAGCCTGACCATGCCCGGCCTGAGTGCCAGCGTGGCGGAAGAAATCGAGGCCCTGCGCCGGGTGGCCGGGCAGCGGGCGGTCGATCTGATCCGGGTGGAACCCGATCCGGCGATTGCCCGGATCGTGGCGGGCTGGCCCGAGAATTTCGATCCCGCCCGCGCCCGCGCCCTGGGCTTTGTGGCCGACGCCAGTTTCGACGACATCATCGCGATTCACATCGCGGATGATCTGGCCGGGCGGATCGGCCCGGCGCGGGCCTGAGCACTATCCTGTTGCCGCCGTCCCGCACAATCCGAAGTGAACAGCCGTGATTTGCGCGCCGCCCGGTCTGACCCCACAATAGGCTCTGCCAGTCGCCGCCCGATGCGGAATGCCTGCAAGGGGCGGCACGGACATCCGCGACGACTGGCACGAGGTTTGCGGCCGCGCAAGGCCGGGTTGGCGGCAGGGGAGCGACGACATGCAGCACTGGCAGCGATCGGACACGGGGGCGGGGCTGATCGCCCTTGCTGCGACCCTGGCCTTCACCTGGGCGGGCGGCACGCTGGCGTTTGGGGCGCATCCGTGGTGGGCGCTGAAGGTGGGATATCTTGGCACCGGGATCGGGGTGCTGGTCTGGCTGGGTATGCGCGCCTTGGGCGCGAGCGGGCGGGTGCGGCTGGCGCTGGCGGCGACGGCGCTGCTGGTGGCAGCGGTCGCGACCGGGGTCGGCAAGGCGCGCTTTGCCGCCTCGTTTGCCGAGGATGCCGTGGCCGGGCGGTTCTGGTTGATCGGCTGGATCGCGGTGATGGCGGCGGCGTTTGCCGTGATTGCCACGCTTGCGGGCACAATGCTTGGGAGGAAGGCATGAAACACCTGATGCTGGCGGCGGCGGCGCTGGCCTTTGCCACCATGGCGGGTGGCGAAACCCCGCCCGCCGGGTGGCAGGCGGAATGGCCGGCCACCGATTTCAGCCACAGCGCGGTGGCGTTTGGCGAAATCCTGTCGGGCGGGCCGCCCAAGGATGGCATCCCGGCAATCGACGATCCGATGTTTGCCAAGGTCGCGCGGGTGCAGCCGGTACCC
>Ga0210039_1002592_pt1 | contig 14702 bp, 15 predicted proteins | sample CryGeyCG2114_250_3_FD_185460 | JGI IMG/M metagenome (GOLD analysis project Ga0210039, IMG submission 185460) | Groundwater microbial communities from aquifer - Crystal Geyser CG17_big_fil_post_rev_8/21/14_2.50 (SPAdes) (version 2) | ecosystem: Environmental > Aquatic > Deep subsurface >...
GCCGAACCGAGGTGGACCGTGACCTGGAAAGTCGCTTTAGAAGCTCGCGTTCCGCCGATTCCAGAACGATTTTGGGTGCCACACGCATGCTTTTTCACAAGGTCTTGAAGTGGCCTTATATTTTACAGTATTTATGACGGGGTACACTAGAAACCACCCAATATCCCCTGGCCCAGAGGTGCTGCCCCCAGTACCTCTTCTTCAGGCTCCGGAACTCCGTTAAAAGTCGGTGCGAACTCTTGCCTTTCAGATACTGGACCGCCCGCGATACCGACAACTGTGGCGGAATCAAGATCAGCATATGCACATGGTCCCGGTTGATCGATCCCGCGTAGATCTGCATCTCTTTGCTCCTCGCAATCTCCCGCAGAAGTTCCCGGCACCGCAATCCCACATCTCCACCCAGCACCTGATATCGATATTTCGTCGTCCATACCAAGTGGTATTTCAGGTCCCAGACCGAATGAGCACCGCGTTTGTAGTCTCGCATATGGACAAAATATCATCCGTCGCCTAAAGGCGAGGGGTTTACGGATCCCCTATCGGGGACTCTAAACAGAAATTTCCTTGTCAAGATATTTTTTCGCTTTTTTCCCGTTCGAGCTTGCCCGTTCGAAGCCGATGCTCCTGACCCAGAGGCGTACAATGGAGACGCAGATTGAACCGTCCGGGATCCTTGAGCGCGTTGTTGGCTCGAGCTCGAATCCGCCGCAACTGTGACTGGAGATTCCGACCGAAGTCCCTCACCGAAGCGTCCATTCAGGCGCAAGGAGATCGTCATGACCGAATCGAATCGAAATGAATTCATCAGCAAGATGAAGGACCGGCTCGACCAGCTCGACGACGAGATCGAGAAGCTCAAGGGCAAATCCGACAAGCTCGAAGCGGATGCGCGCAAGGAATACGAGAACCGCCTGCACGATCTGCGCGCGAAGCGCCGCGAAGCCAAACGCACTCTCGATGACCTGCGCTCGGCCAGTGAAGAGAAGTGGCAGCAGATGAAGGACGAGGTCGAACATGCCTGGAAAGCACTCGGCAACTCCTTCAACTACTTCAAGTCGCATTTCAAATAGGCCCGCGGTCGGATCGAGGGGCCTTCATCTGCCCGATTCGCCATTCAGGCGATGATACGGGGCGTCAGGCCCAGCGGCTCGGGGGTTCCGCGGCCCGTGAAGCGCCGCAGTCGCCGGGGCTGGCGATAAAAAGTCGGGGTTTTTTCAACCCCCCGTGTCTTTCCCCATAGGAAGCAGGAATGCCTACTCTCCTTCGTTCGGCTTCCTCGAGAGACTCGATCGACCAACCGGCAGCTTCGTCGTGTTCAAGGATTCGGGACTGGACGGTCTTGTGCTCCGCGGACTTCACGAATGGGCTTCAAATTCGAAGTGCGCTGGATTCTGCCTCGGACCTTAGCCCGGTTTATTCATGACTCGACCTGCTGCGACGCCCCCAGGTCTTGTCGCCGCGGCGTTTCGCGACCGAGCACACCGCAGCCGGACTCGCCCTGCTTGTCAATAACAGCGGGTGAGGATGCGCGACCGAGCATAACCTCGCGGATGCAGGGTCTGGAGGCGTCGCAGCAAGTCGGGTCATGAATAAACCGGGTTGAAAGGGAATCACCCTTCCGACGAGAGCGCGCCTTGCAGCTGACCGATTTTCGACACGCCGCCCGGCAATCCCGTATATCGCAGACAGTCCAGCCGACAAGCACCGACCCTGTCGGTGTCTTCCATCCTTCACCCCGTACCAGTTCGCAGTAGCGTAGTCTTCAGCCAATGATTTTTCGACCTCTGAGCTTGCTCCGCCCGAGCCGTTCTGCACACGCAGTCGCGCGATGTGCGGTGCTGATGGGTATGCTGACGTTGGTGAGCGCTCCGATTTCTGCCGGCTGCACCGATATCGATCTTGAAGTCGAGACCCTGCGTGCGGCGATTGAGCAAGTCAACGGCTACGACATCGATGCGACCACCAACCAGCCACGCTTCATCGCAGATTTCCTGTTTGTGCTGGCCGGCGAAGTTCGAAGACAGGGGCTGCACAGTTTCCGGATCCTGCCACAGCGCTATTTCCAGGCGTGGAAGGAGGCAACCGGCAAGGTCTACGACGACGCGCCGGTGGGGATGCGGCGGGTGCTGGAGTTCGACCAGCGCTTTACCGTGGAGCTTGATCCGGAGGTGCAATTGAGATTGCCTGACGGGCTCGAAGCACGCCAACTGCTGGCAGTGCGGATCGGCTGGCCGAAAGCGCCGGGACGGGCTGATTTCTATAGCTATGACGATACTTCGTCCGACCCAGACGTGCTGCTACGCCAGCAGCGCGACATCCGCTACCTGCTGCTGGATTTCGGTAATTTCGTGGCCTACGAGCAGGTCATCGGCATCTCGGGCAAACCGACCAGCGGCGGCCTCGGCGCGCTATTCAAGCTGCTGGGCCTGGCCGATCTTCGCTCGACCCGGTTGGCCATTGCCGCAGATGGCGTTCAGGTCAACCGCACCCGAGTCGCGAAACTGTTCACCTTCACCGCCCTGGCACTGGTGCAGCCTGATGGCGGCGCCGAACGCGGCCTTCCCAACGACCGACCCGACCTTCAGGCACTGGCCGATCGGCTTGAACTGGAATACGAAGTCAGCGAGCCAACACGCTGGCCTGCGCTCTGCGATTGAGCCCCAACGCAGTTGAGTCAACGACTGGAACTCCGCAACTGCCGTTCTCCCGAAGCTTTCCAATACCCCGGATTATTCATGAATCGACCGTCGCGAGACGGCTCCAGGTCTTGTAGTCGCGGTGTTTCGCGACCGAGCAAAACCTCGCGGATGCACAGCCTGGGGCGTCGCAGCAGGTCGAGTCATGAATAAACCGGGAATACAGCAAACAAAGCCATTCGCCGGCAGGCCAGCCCCTACCAAGGCAAAACCAGAATCAGTCGGGCGGCAGCAGAAAAAATCGCCGAAGCACGTCGCGAGCGGCGGCGTGGCTAGGCCCCCGGAGCGCAGCAACCGGAGTGTACGTGGCGGGTACATGAGGATTCCGAGCACCGGAGGTCGCAGCGACACGGCCGCGCAGCAGCGCGCCGGCGAGTTTTTATCCGGGCGGCCAGTTCATCTGGCGCCCCCCCAGCAGGTGGAGGTGGATGTGCCAGACCGACTGCCCGCCGGCCGGGTTGCAGTTGAAATTCAGCCGGTAGCCGTCCTCGGCAATGCCTTCAGATTGCGCCAGCTCGCGCGCGGCCAGCACCATTCGGCCGACCAGGCCGGCATCGGCCTCTCCCAGATCATTGAGCGTGCGAATCTTGCGTTTCGGAATGATCAGGATATGCACCGGCGCCTGCGGCTGGATATCGCGAAAGGCCAGCAATTCATCATTCTCCCAGACGATATCGGCTGGAATCTCACGACGCACGATCTTTTCAAACAGGTCTTCGGACATCATTGATCTCCTGAGAGTTCTCAATCGGAAAGGTCTCACCCGACCGGCATCATTCCTCGTCGCAGGCCCCACCCTCGATCAGGCCCAGCTCACGCAGAACCTCGCGAGCAGCGCCCTGGGCAGTGGGCAGGTCCAGCGGGTTTTCCACCGGCCAGGCGCGGCTGCGCAGTTCACTGTGGAATGCACCCGGGTCGATGCTGACTACCGTGGGGAATGCATGCCCGCATTCGGCCTGGAGTATCGCGGCCAGCGTCTCACGGCCGGCCTGGGCGACACCGTAGGCGCCCCAGTAGGCACGATGCTTGCCGGCCGGGTTATCGCTGATCCAGACGATCCGGCTGGCCTCGGTGGCACGCAGCATCGGCAACAGCGCCTGGGTCAGCAGGAATGGACCGGTCAGGCCGACCTGCAGCACCGTGATCCAGTCCACCGGATCAAGATGCTCGATTGGAGTCAGCGACCTGAATTCGGCCGCGGCATGGATCAGCAGGTCAAGCCGGTCGAACTGCGCACTCAGCGCTTGCGCCAGTTCGGCATGGTGCTGTGGTCCGGCCCCGGCGAGGTCGAAGGGCACCACCAGCGGTGCCGCACCCTGCTCATGCATCTGGTCGTGCATCCGCTCCAGCGCGCGACGGTTGCGGTCCACCGCGATGCAGTCAAAGCCCTGCTGCATCAGCAGCCTGACCAGGGGCTGGCCGAGGGCGCCGGCGGCGCCGGTAACCAGCGCGACCTTACGCGGCGAGTGCGGCATCGGTATGATTCTCCTGAATTGGTGCCATCAAAGCCTTGCGATCTGGCTGTTACGGTTCCACATTATCGCCAAACCCACGCCGTACGCGCAGGCCTATGCCGATTTACGAATACATGAATGCTACCGAACAAGGCTGCGACCAGTGCCGCGGTGGCTTCACTCGGCTGGAAAAACTCGCCGATGTGCCTTTGCATGCCTGTCCCCGCTGCGGCGCGCCGGTGCGGCGTATGATCTCGGCACCCACCGTGGTCTCCGGCAAGGCCCACATGCTGAAGGAATCGAGCATCGAGAAGGCCGGCTTCACCCAGTACAAGAAGATCGGCAAAGGGGTCTACGAGAAGACGGCGGGGAAGGGTCCCGGTATCATCAAGCCCGACTGAAGTCCCCTTCGGGAGCGATTGCGCACTTGCCTGACGGTACCCGGCGCTGCTCGGATTCTTCATCTGCCGACTCTGGCAAGACCAAACAGAATCAGGAACAGCTGTTCATGTCGAAATACGAAGCTGCGGATATCGAGGTACTGCAGGGACTGGAGCCGGTGCGGCGCCGGCCGGGCATGTACACCGACACCAGCCGGCCGAATCATCTGGTGGCCGAAGTGGTCGACAACTCCGTCGACGAGGCGCTGGCCGGCCATGCCCGACGAATCGAGGTAACCCTGCACGCAGATGGTTCGGTCGCAGTGGCCGATGACGGCCGCGGCATGCCGGTCGACCCGCACCCTGAGCACAAGCTTTCCGGGGTCGAGCTGATCCTGACCCGACTACACGCCGGCGGCAAGTTTTCAGGCAAGAACTACAGCTTCTCGGGCGGACTGCACGGCGTCGGCGTGTCGGTGGTCAACGCGCTATCGAAGCGGCTTGAATGCCGGATCAAGCGCAACGGCCAGGAACATGCCATGGCCTTCGAAAACGGTGACACGGTCGAGACCCTGAGCGTGGTCGGCGAGGTTGGCAAGCGCAACACCGGCACCTGGCTGCGGTTCTGGCCCGATCCGGCCTACTTCGACTCGCCGAATCTGTCACGACCACGGCTCAAGCACCTGCTCAAGGCCAAGGCCATCCTCTGCCCCGGCCTGACCATCACCCTGAACGACGAGGAACGCGACGAGCAGGAAACCTGGTATTTCGAAGACGGCTTGACCGACTACCTCGACGGCGCGCTCGAGGGGCTGGAGCGCATACCGGCAGCCCCCTTCACCGGCGAGCTCAAGAGCGAAGCCACCGAGGCCACTTGGGCGCTCTGCTGGGTGCCCGAGGGCGAGCTGATCACCGAGAGCTACGTCAACCTGATCCCGACGCCGCAGGGCGGCACTCATGTCAACGGACTGCGCAGCGGTCTGATCGAGGCGTTGCGGGAATTCTGCGAAATCCGCAACCTGCTGCCACGCGCGATCCGGTTGGCACCTGAAGATGCCTGGGACCGGCTGAGCTTCGTGCTCTCGGTCAAGCTCAAGGAACCTCAGTTCTCCGGCCAGACCAAGGAACGGCTGTCATCCAGAGAGGCTTCCAGCTTCGTTTCCGGCGTGGTCAAGGACGCGTTTTCGCTGTGGCTGAACAAGCACACGACTGAAGGTGAGGCGATCGCGAAACTTGCGATCGACAACGCTCTGAAGCGCTCGAAACAGCGCAAGCAGGTGGCTCGGCGCAAGATCACCGCCGGCCCCGCCTTGCCGGGCAAGCTGGCCGACTGCGCATCGACCGACCTCGAGGAAACCGAACTGTTCCTGGTCGAGGGCGATTCGGCCGGCGGCAGCGCCAAGCAGGCGCGCAACCGCGAGTTCCAGGCGATCCTGCCGCTGCGAGGCAAGATCCTGAACACCTGGGAGACTGAATCGGGCCAGGTGCTGGCCTCGACCGAAATCCACGATCTGGCCGTGGCCATCGGCGTGGACCCCGGTTCGGAAGACCTGTCCAAACTGCGCTACGGCAAGGTCATCGTGCTGGCCGATGCCGACTCCGACGGTCTGCACATCGCCACCCTGCTTTCCGCGCTGTTCCTGAAACATTTCCGGCCGCTGGTCGATGCCGGCCGGGTGTTCATCGCGATGCCGCCGCTGTACCGCATCGATGTCGGCAAGCAGACCTACTATGCGCTGGACGGCTCGGAGCGCAACGGCATCCTGGCCCGGGTTCAGGCCGAGGGCATCAAGGGCAAGGTCTCCGAGACCCGCTTCAAGGGCCTGGGTGAGATGAACCCGCTGCAGCTTCGGGAATCGACCATCGACCCCGACTCCCGCCGGCTGCTGCAGCTGACCATCGACGATGACGAAGGCACCCGCGAACTGATGGACATGTTGCTGGCGCGAAAACGCTCTCCGGACCGCCGCGCCTGGCTGGAAGCCAAGGGCAACCTGGCCGAGGTGGAAATCTGAGACTTGCCCTGGGTCGGTTGCACTGGACCGCGAAATCGATCCGGCCGTATACTCGAACCGCCCGGTCCGTGAGCTGTTGCTCGAATCTGGCCGGGTCAAGTGGAACAATCAACAACAATCACACGGGGTACGTCCTATGAACAATTACATGCGCGGGATCCTTGCAGGTCTGATCGCCACGATCGTGCTATCGATCCTGATGTACATGAAGGGCATGATGGGCCTGATGCCCGAACTGGACATCATTGCCATGCTTGCCGGCAAGATGGGCGGCAGTGCGATGATGGGCTGGGTCGGTCACTTCGTGATCGGCGCACTGGGGTATGGCCTGGCTTTTGCCATCATCGGTGACAAACTGCCGGGTGGATCGAGCACGGTACGCGGCATCGCACTGGGCATCATCGGCTGGCTGATGATGATGATCGTACTCATGCCGATGATGGGTGCCGGACTGTTCGCCATGAACATGGGCATGATGGCCGCCGTTGCCACACTGATTCTGCATGTCATTTTTGGTGCGGTTCTGGGCCTGGTCTACAGCAAGCTCGGCTCCTGATCGCCCCGGCTTGAACCAGATAGACCCCGGCATGCCGGGGTCTTTTCATTCAGTTCTCGAAGGTCGGATATCAAAGCGCCCCGGAACCCGGGGCGCTTTGTTCCTGGTGATTTCGACTGCCGCTCACCGAAACGGTCTTCAGCCTCAGTAGCCGAAATGCAGCGAGATCCCACCGAACCAGATCGGCGGCATATAGGTGCCGTAGGCTGCATACTTCGGATCGCGGTAACCTGCATGACCGTAACCACCATAGCCATTGCCACCATAGCCTCTGCCCCGGTACGAAGAACCCCGATATCCTGAATGGCCACGGTAACCTGGCTGGCTACGATAGCCTGAATGACCGCGATAGCCTGAATGGCCACGATAGCCTGAATGGCCACGATAGCCTGAATGGCCACGGTAGCCTGAATGGCCACGGTAGCCTGAATGGCCACGGTAGCCGGAGTGACCGCGGTAGCCGGAGTGACCGCGGTACCCCGGACTACCAGAGTATGAGTTGCCTTGCCCACGGTAGCCCGAGCCGTCGGCTTCGACCGGGCCAGCCACGGTCAGCGCGAACAGCGCGGAAACCAGCAATGCGAACCAATGTGCCTTCATGTCAGTCTCCTTTCCGGTTGCAGACCGCTACACTCTAGCGTTGGACTCTGAACACGGACTGAACCCGATGCTTGAACTTGTAGACCATGAAGACCGGATTCGTGAACTGAAACTCGCACGTCCACCGGTCAATGCGCTGAATCCACCGCTGATCGATGCGCTCGCCAAAGCAGTTGCGGCCGCGCCCGGTGATGGAATCCGGGCACTGATATTGTCGGGTCGCCCGGGACTTTTTTCCGCCGGTCTCGACGTGCCGGAACTGTTGATGCTTGACCGGGCTGGCATGATCCGTTTCTGGCAATCGCTGTTCGGCTTGCTCGAGCACCTGGCGCGCTCGCCGATCCCGGTGGTCGCGGCCTTCACCGGCCACAGCCCGGCCGGCGGCACCGTGCTGGGCCTGTACTGCGATTACCGGGTGATGGCCGAGGGCGACTTCCAGCTCGGCCTGAACGAGGTCCAGGTCGGGCTGGTCGTGCCTCCGGTAATCCATCGCGCCCTGGCCCGACTGATCGGCATCTATCCGGCCGAACGCCACCTTGTCGCCGGACTGATGATCCCGGCAGCCAAGGCGCTGAAGATCGGCCTGGTCGACGAATTGCGGGCGCCCGAGGATGTCGTCGCGCGCGCGCTGGGATGGTGCCGCGACCACCTGTCCATGCCGCAGCACGCCATGCTCGCCACCCGCGCTCTGTGCCGCGCCGACCTCGAAGCCCTGTTCGACGACCCAGATGCAATGAACACCGAAGCCTTTGCCGAGGTCTGGTTCAGCGATGCCACCCAGGCCACGCTGAAGGCCATGGTGGCGAGGATCAGGAAGAAATAGCGATCAGGGTTTCAGGCCCGAGATCCATCCAGCTCGGCCCTGAAACCTTTACGAGGCAAAGCCCAGCTTCCTGATCTGCTGGATTCGATCGCGAATCTGCGCGGCCTGTTCGAACTCGAGGTTCTCGGCCGCCTGGAACATTTCCTTTTCCAGCCCCGCGATGCGCATTGCGGCCTCGGCCGGCGACAGAGCGCCGTCCTCGTAGGCGGCGCCGGCCTCGGCAGTCTCTCGCCGGTCGCCTCGAGTGGACTTCTTGCGGCCGGGCGTGTGGTGCGCATCGGCCATGATGTCAGCGATGTTCTTCTCGATGCTCTTCGGTGTGATGCCGTGCTCGGCATTGAAGGCCAACTGCCTTTCCCGCCGACGCGCGGTCTCGCCCAACGCGCGCTCCATCGAGCCGGTGACCTTGTCGGCATACAGGATCGCCTTGCCGCGGACGTTGCGCGCGGCGCGGCCGATGGTCTGGATCAGCGAACCCTCGGAGCGCAGGAAACCCTCCTTGTCGGCGTCCAGGATCGCGACCAGTGAAACTTCAGGCAAATCAAGACCTTCGCGCAGCAGGTTGATGCCGACCAGCACATCGAAAGCCCCAAGGCGCAGGTCGCGGATGATCTCGACCCGCTCGACCGTATCGATATCGGAATGCAGGTAGCGCACCCGCACGTCGTGCTCGGCCAGGTAGTCGGTCAGGTTCTCGGCCATGCGCTTGGTTAGTGTCGTCACCAACACCCGGTCGCCGATCGCCGCACGCTCGCGGATCTCCGACAGCAAATCATCGACCTGGCTGGCCACCGGCCGGATCTCGGTTTCGGGATCGATCAGCCCGGTCGGCCGCACCAGCTGCTCGGCAACTACTGCCGAGCGCTCCAGTTCCCAGGCGCGCGGCGTTGCCGAAACATGAATCATCTGCGGCGCCCGCTCCTCCCATTCCTCGAACTTCAACGGCCGGTTGTCGAGCGCCGAGGGCAGCCGAAAACCGTACTCGACCAGGGTTTCCTTTCTGGCCCGGTCGCCGCGATACATGCCGCCGATCTGCGGCACCGTGACATGCGATTCATCGAGGATCAGAAGGGCGTTATCCGGCAGATAGTCGAACAGCGTAGGCGGTGGCTCGCCGGCTTGGCGACCGGTCAGGTGGCGCGAATAGTTTTCGATCCCCTGGCAGAAGCCGAGCTCCTGCATCATCTCCAGGTCGAAGCGCGTGCGCTGCTCAAGCCGCTGCACTTCGAGCAACTTGCCTGCACCCCGCAGTTGCTCGAGCCGCTCGGCCAGCTCGAACTTGATCGCTTCGATCGCATCGAGCACGACCTGGCGTGGCGTCACGTAATGCGTCTTCGGGAAAATGTTCAGCGCATCCAGGCTCTCTCGCAGCTCGCCGGTCAGCGGATCGAACTCGCTGATGCGCTCGATCTCGTCATCGAACAGCTCGACCCGGATCGCCTGGGTCTCGGAGTCGCCGGGAAAGATGTCGATCACCTCGCCGCGCACACGGTAGGTGCCGCGGCGCAGCTCGAAGTCATTGCGCGAGTACTGCATCTCGGCCAGCTTGCGCAGTATCGTGCGCTGCTCCATCACCTGACCGACACTCAGCTGCAAGGTCATCTTCAGGAAACTGGACGGATCACCGAGACCGTAGATTGCCGAAACGGTGCCGACGATCACTGCGTCGGGACGCTCCAGCAGCGCCTTTGTCGCCGATAGCCGCATCTGCTCGATGTGCTCGTTGATCGAGGCGTCCTTCTCGATGAAGGTATCCGACGACGGCACGTAGGCCTCCGGCTGGTAGTAGTCGTAATAGCTGACGAAATACTCGACCGCGTTGTCGGGGAAGAACGCCTTGAACTCCCCATACAGTTGCGCCGCCAAGGTCTTGTTCGGCGCCATCACCAGCGTCGGGCGCTGAGTGCGCTGGATCACGTTGGCCATGGTGAAGGTCTTGCCGGAGCCGGTTACGCCCAGTAGCGTCTGATGGCGGTTCCCCGCATCGAGTGAGGCCAGCAGACGCTCGATCGCGGTCGGCTGGTCGCCTGCGGGCGCAAACGAAGACGCCATCCGGAATCGGCGAATCGGCTGGACTTGGGGCATGGCAGGACCAATGGCTCTGGACGCAACTCTTTATAATTGTGATGGTCGGCAGTCAATGCAATGCATTCAACACCATCGGGGAGTCTCCATGTCCATTCGCACCGCCCAGCGCGTCGCTCAAGTCAAACCCTCCGCCACCATCGCCATGAGCATGAAGGCGGCCGAACTGCGTGCAGCTGGACGCGACATCATCAGCCTGAGCATGGGCGAGCCTGATTTCGACACGCCCGACCACATCCAGCAGGCCGCGATCGACGCCATTCGCGATGGCCAGACGCGCTACACCGCGGTCGACGGCACGCCGGCGCTCAAAGATGCGATCATCGAAAAATTCCGGCGTGACAACCATCTTTCCTACCGGCGCGACCAGATTCTGGTCTCGTGCGGCGCAAAGCAGTCGATCTACAACCTGCTGCAGGCGATGATCGACCCTGGCGACGAAGTACTGATTCCAGCACCGTACTGGGTCTCCTACCCCGACATGGTGCGGCTGGCCGGCGGTGCACCGGTGACACTGCAGACCACGATGGACCAGGGCTTCAGGATCACCCCGGGGCAGCTCAAGAGCGCGATCACCGAGCAGACCCGGCTCCTGATCCTGAACTCGCCGGGCAACCCGACCGGCCGCGCCTACACCCGGGCCGAGCTTGAAGCACTGGGCGAAGTGCTGGACCAATTCCCTCGGGTGGCGGTCTGCTCCGACGACATCTACGAGCACATCTGGTGGGCCGACGAGCCCTTCTCCACCATCGCCGAGGTCTGCCCGGCGCTATACGACCGGACGATCGTGATCAACGGTGTCTCCAAAGCCTACGCAATGACCGGCTGGCGTATCGGCTATGCTGCCGGGTCGACCGACCTGATCCGCCAGATGCGCAAGATCCAGGGCCAGAGCACCTCCAACCCCTGCTCGATCAGCCAGGCCGCGGCCGAGGCGGCACTGAGCGACACTCAGGATTGCGTCAGCCGGATGTGCAAGGCCTTCCACCAGCGCCACGACTGGCTGGTGCCGGCACTGAACGCTCTGCCGGGCATCCAGTGCACGGCCGGAGAGGGCGCGTTCTACGTATTCGCAGACTGCAGCGCCGCGATCGAGACACTCGGACTGACCGACGACGCCGCGTTCTGCGAGCACCTGCTGGAGAAAGTGGGCGTCGCACTGGTTCCCGGGAGCGCCTTCGGGACGCCGGGGCATGTCCGTCTGTCGTTTGCCTGCGGCATCGACATGCTGGAGCAGGCAGTGCAGCGGATCGCCGAAGCACTGGCCCCGGCTTGATGGTCCGCTCGATGGTGCCTCGGACTCGCAACTGCTGATTGTCCTAGACTAATTCGTGCGATTTTCCTAGACCGACTGGGGAAGTTTGCCGACTGACATCCAGCGCTGCAGGCTTCAGCATGTCTCTCGTACACACGACGGGAGACAACGATGCACCTCAGCACCCACCACAACAACCACGGCTTCACGCTGATCGAACTGATGCTCGCACTGGCTATCGCTGCGTTGCTGGGCAGCCTTGCGGCACCGGCAATGAGCGAGCTGATCGCGCGCCAGCGCATCGACGCGGCCGCTCATGAACTCGCGGCCCACATCAACCTGGCGCGGCTGCAGGCCGTAACCCATGCCGAGCGGGTCATACTCTGCCCCTCGACCAACGGAGCGGAGTGCACCGGATTGAATCGCTGGGATGTCGGCTGGATTGTGTTCCGCGACCGCGATGGCAATCACAGGCCGGATCAGGACGCCGACCTGTTGCGCGTCGGCACAGCGCTCAAACGACTGGAAGTGGACTCGGCAGGCCGAATCCTGATCCGCTACCAACCCGACGGCACGGCCGGCGGCAGCAATCTGACGATCAAGTTGTGTGACCCGGAACGGCCGGAAATCGCCCGCGCCGTCATCGTCTCCAACCCCGGCCGACCACGCGTCGCTGACCTGCCCGGCCACCTGCGTTGTCCAGCTTCCGGCTGACCGGTCGAGGGAAAATTAGACCCTTCTTCTTGACGAACCGGACTGAATCCGAGATAATTACGGGCTTGCAGCAATTCCCCGGTAGCTCAGCTGGTTAGAGCGGGTGACTGTTAATCACTAGGTCGTTGGTTCGAATCCGACCCGGGGAGCCATATAAATCAAGGCCTTGCGTCATCCGGCGCAGGGCCTTTTTATTTATATGTCCCTGGTTTTTGCCACATCTAAGAGCAACCGTGCAAGAACCAGCCCTTGGCGAGGTTGGTCACCCTCTTAGCCCATCACAGAAAAATTTCCTACTGGCTCGCCCCATACGCACCGGATCATTACAGTGCCGCGAAGTCTGGGTGCAGCCCCAAGCTAATTGAACCCCACGCCGACACCCGCCGACACCGCGACGCCGACACCGGACACCCACATCCTCGCGCCGACACCGCGCGCCGACACCCACGCGCCGACACCGGACACCCACATCCTCGCACTTCCTCGGAAAATTCTGAGTCATCTTTACCGTTTTTCCTATGGACGGGACGGTTTTCCGGGGCGAGACTGAGTTCGAGCCCATCGATTGTCTTCTGCCATGCCCCTGCCTCGCTCCGAACTGGTATCGCTCGACGCCACGCCCCTCTACCACGTGGTCTCGCGCTGCGTGCGGAGGCATTTTCTATGCGGGGTGGATTCTCTTTCCGGAAAGGACTTCTCGCATCGACGGGAGTGGATCCGGCAGCGGATCTTCGAGCTGGTCGAGATCTTCGCGATCGATGTTTGCAACTATGCGGTGATGTCCAATCATTTCCATCTGGTGGTCTGTATTCAGAAGGATCAGGCACTGGCCTGGAGCGATCGGGAGGTGGCCGAGCGGTGGTGCCGGCTGTTCGGCGGGGATCCCCAGGTGCGGGACTTCGCAGAAGAACGGCCGGTGCCGGAGGCGCACCAGGCGTTGCTAGACCAAAAGATCACGCTCTACCGCGAGCGGCTCTACAGCCTGTCCTGGTTCATGCGCTGCCTGAACGAGCCGATCGCGCGCATGGCCAATGCGGAAGACAACGTCACCGGCCGATTCTGGGAAGGCCGCTTCAAGAGCCAGGCGCTGCTGGACGAGGGCGCGGTGCTGGCGGCGATGGCCTATGTCGACCTGAACCCGATCCGGGCGGCGATGGCGAAGACGCCGGAAGCATCGGACTACACCTCGATCCAGCAGCGGATCATCGAGCAGGATCCGAAGATCGCGGCCCACAACGCCAAGGTGATCGAGGCGCTGCCGGAGGATCTGCGCGCCGCGATTGGAAAGTTGATGCCGTTTGCGGATCAGATCGGGCCAGACCGCGGGGCGCTGGATCCCGACCGCGCCATCGCCTCCCTGCCCTGCACCCTGAATGACTACCTGGAGCTGGTCGACTGGTCCGGCCGCGCCATCGCCCGCGGCAAGCGTGGTGCGATCGATACCAACCTGCCGCCGATCCTCAAGCGCCTCAAGCTCCGCCCCGAGGCCTACCTGAGATTCATCCGCCGCGACCCGGAAACCCGTTTCGGCCACTTCATCGGCGCGGTCGAGTCGATGAAGAGCCTGGCACAGCAGTTCGGCAAGCGCTTCCTCAAAGGCCAGACCGCGGCCGCGGCGCTGTTCAGTCCAGGCTAGATGCCGCCAATCCAATCAAAACCTGCTAAACAGCCGTCAGGCCATCCTTGGCGTGTCCGGAATCGGCCAGATTCATTGCGGTTTCAAGAAATCCATCGACATTAGCCACAGCGACGACCAAAACGAGGCCGGATCCTCTGTAACGGCACATCCAAGGCGCGAGTTCTTCCTAATGATGGGTGTCCACGTTTATGATGATGATGGGTGTCCACGTTTATGCCAATGGGTGTCCACGTTTATGGCGCCCGGCCGGGGGCCGGGGCGTCGGGGTGTGGCGGCTGGATGAAGCTGCGGATCAGAGTTCCCGGCAGGCTTCCAGCATGACAGGCTTGCTGGTCTCGCCGCTCCGGCTGCCGACAGCTTCCATCGCCCGGATCACGTCCATGCCTTCGACCACCTTGCCGAACACGACGTGCTTGCCGTCGAGCCAGGGCGTCGGGGCGACGGTGATGAAGAACTGCGAGCCGTTGGTGTTGGGGCCGCGC
>Ga0210039_1002599_pt1 | contig 14667 bp, 10 predicted proteins | sample CryGeyCG2114_250_3_FD_185460 | JGI IMG/M metagenome (GOLD analysis project Ga0210039, IMG submission 185460) | Groundwater microbial communities from aquifer - Crystal Geyser CG17_big_fil_post_rev_8/21/14_2.50 (SPAdes) (version 2) | ecosystem: Environmental > Aquatic > Deep subsurface >...
CGCGCTCGTGCCGATTGAGCGCATGCTTGAAATGAGTGCGGCCGTAGTGTAGGGCCTGTCAACAGGCCCTGGGGCCGGCCATTCGGCTCAGAAGTCGAACCTCAGTCCCAGCAGCGGTTCAAAGCGGCGCTGTACCACAAATTGTTCCCGGCCTCCGGGTCCCGTGCCGGACGGCACGAACGTATACCGGGCCTCGGTCCGTGCCCAGAGGGCACCGCGGATGTTGTAGGTGAAGTCGAACACGAGCGCATTCTCGTCACCGGCCTCCCCGAAGAGGGAGAAGAATCCGTCCAGTCCCGCGCGATCCTGGCCTATGGACAATTCCAATCGCTCCAGGCGCAGGAACAGGCGGAGGTGGTATTCACTGAGGTCCTGCGTGCCATGGTGGCGCAGGAACTGGTACCAGAGCTCGAACCGCTGGAAAAAGTGTATCCGTAGTTCGGTCCAGACCGAGTTGTCGCGGAATACGAATTCGATGGGTACGCCGGCCAGGAATTCGTTGTCATCGCCGGGCAGTACAATGCCGTCGCGTGTGGCGTCCGGATCGGCAATCAGATTGGCGCGGCGACTTCGGACGGTGTAAAGGCTGCCGAAATAGCCGGGCTGGAACGCAGCCCCGTTGAAATGCAGGGCCAGGCGGAGTTGCAGTCGCGCAATGTCTATGAAGTTGTTGTTGATGAGATCGGCCCCGACGAGGACACCACGACCCATGGTCTGGATCTGGGCTACCGATGCGAACGGTTCGAAGGAGAACGAACCGGCTTCAAATGCCGTCATGCGGGCATCGACTGACCAGGCCACGAGCGGGTCGCCGGCGCGGCCCGTGGCCGAGCGGTCCGTGAGCGCGGAGCCTGCCAGCCAGAGACTGGAGAGTCGGGAGGACTGCGCAAAGAACGGGCGAAAGGCCAGACGTCCTGCGAAAAGCCGGGACCGTGTCAGGTCTTCAACAATGACCTGGGCCTGCACGCTGCGTTCACCGAACGATGCTTCAACGCCCGCCGACCGTGTATCCCAGGCGTTCTGCGTGGAAAAAAAATTGACCAGGTGGCCCACTCCCAACCGGCTGCGGTCCAGGGGTCCGACACGGATGTACGTAGCCGAGTTCCGGGGTGTCCAGCGGGCGAAATCCACAATGCGGATGGCATCGCGCCACTCATCAAAATCCTCTTCGAACGTGCCAAAGATTCCCGTCCGGGCCGCGGCATCGATCCGCAGGCTTGCCTGTGAGCGGGAAAAGCCTCCATACGCGGTTACACCCGCCTCGGTATCCCACCACGCCAGCGCATTGTATTCGGAGGGATCATCGAGCGATCCGAATGTATGCGTCTGTGATGCAGCGGGAGCGGCCTGCAGGCCGAACACGCACACGCAGGCCGCGACGGCCGCTGCGACCGTGCGCGACGGTACACCATCGATTCGGGGTGGGGTGGGATGCGTCATGTCGTGGGCAACAAGGATGCGTGAGCCGTGTTCAAACGGTTCCAAAATAGGGTTCAACACAACGTACAAACCATGCCGCTGACCGGCCTTCCGCTCTTTCCGCTCGATATCGTTCTTTTTCCGGACGAAGGGCTACCCCTGCACGTTTTCGAGGAGCGGTACCGCCAGTTGCTGAAGGATTGTCTCAACGCGAACGTGCCGTTCGGTCTCATCCGGTATACCAACAGTACGTTTGAGGATGTGGGTTGTACGGCGCGAATCAAGGACGTGGTGGAGACGCATACTGACGGTTCGAGCGACATCATCGTGGTTGGAGAGGAACGATTCCGGCTCCTGGAGCTGCAGGGAAATCGGATGTACCGCACGGCCGACGTGGACATCGTGGCTGACGTTCCGGCCATCGTAAACGATGAGGAGCGGGAGCGCCTCGTGGCACAGCACATTAAACTGCTCGAGCTCGCAGGACGGATTCCCTCACCGAGTTCCTATGAGGACCGGGATCGGCTTTCCTACTTTGTGGGACGTAATGCCGGGCTCTCGGTAGATCAACGGCAGATGCTCCTCGAAATGCGAAACGAAGCCCAGCGTATCCATTACCTGGTCGGTCACCTGGAAGCTTTCATTCCGGCTGTCGAGGAGGCGGAAGACCTGAGACGGAAAATTACATCCAATGGCCACTTCCCTGATTTTCCACTCCGGCACGATTTTTGACAATTTACAGGGCGAACTGATTTCCCATTGTTTTCCCGTCACACCGCCGTGAATCGTACGTTCGCACTCGCAACGGGTCTCTCTCTGAGACATGTCCTGCTGACATGGATACTTCCTGGAACTCTCGTCGTGTTGTTGGCAAGCCTGGGTCTCGCCTGGTTTGTTCAGAGAGGAATTACGACGAACCGCTGGTCGACTGAGCGCGCCACCGTGGACGCCGTTTTTCACTCGCACGAAATGATTACCGGAACACGTCCCCATTTGGCACAATTGGCCGCATCCAGTGGGTTTGAGCGTATATGGGTGGTAGATGCGACGGGGCGCGTACTGGCGTCCTCGCTCAGAGCTGATGTTGGAAATCTGCTGGACGCGTGGTGGTGGAACCGGGTCCAGGCAGCCGGGGAGGGATTCGAAGCACAGCAGGTCAGGTATGGATCTGCCGACGTGGTGTTGCTCTCGCGCCACGATGCGTCGCTCGGGCGCTGGGTGATAGCCGTTGCCGCATTGCCCGCAGCTGGCGTAAACCCCGGTGCGTGGCTGCTCATTCCGGGAACGGGACTCCTGCTGTGGTTTGTTTGCGTAACACTGGTGTTTGTCCTCGTGACACGTGGGCTTCACGCGCCAATTCGTCGACTCGACGAAGCCCTGCTTGCCTCCCTGCGCGGTGAAGATGTGTCCGATTCCTCGCTGGACCGCCTGGAAGCGAACCTTGTACCCCGGCTTGGCGGACACGCCACCGGCGTAATCGACGTTCTGCGTCTGTCCATGCGGGCAAAAGCGAGGGTGAAAGACCTTGAGACCAGGTTGCAGTCCGTGCTCGACGCACTTCCAGGTTTTGCCGTGATTATCGCGTCAGACGAAAGTATTCTGGCCGCAGGACGCCGCGTTGTGGATGCGCGGCCCGGCCAGCCGTTCCCCGATACGCTCGGTGCACTCGGTGATCGGATGCCCGTGGAACGGATCCGTCGCTGGTTGCAGCGCACGGGAAGCCGGGGAGCCGGCGTTCATCAGGTACGGATCGACAGGGAGCAGATGCTGTCCATCCAGCCTGTTGCATGGAATGGTCGGGTTGCCTCGCTGGCCTGCGTTTCCGGGGCAGGTGATCCGGACATGCCGGAAAGTGACGGTTTTGTCGATATTCTGCACGCAGCTGGTGTGCATGCGATGGTTTTTGACGAGGAGGGACATTTTCTATTCCAGACGGCCGGGCTCGAGGCGACAGACCTCAAGTCATTCCGCGAACAGTGTCTGGTCTCTGAGAGTGACAGGCAGGCATTTGCCGCGTGGCTGCAGGAGCGTCCTGACGAAACAAGTATTCCACTCTCCCTCCGGATGGGACGTGCACTCGTTGGACCGCTCGAATGGAGAGCCTCGGAAATCCTGTTCGCCGGGCGCGAATCAGGTTTCCTGTGGGCAGTAGAGCCCGAAAAGAAGGCAACTGCGGAACCCATCATCTGAGAATGATTTAACGAGGCCATGGACGTACAGACTGCATCGGAACTCAAACAGGCCCTGGCTCGCGTCAGGGGTTTGCTCTCGCGTATCCATCACGACGTGAACAACCCTCTGTCCGTCCTTTCTGGCAACGTGGAACTGCTTCAGGAACTGGTTTCGGTATTGGGGATGGAAGAAGAGCTCCGCGAGCCTCTCGCTGACATGCTGGAAGCGGTTCAGGGTCTGGGCGACTCCATTGATCGACTCATGGTGGTCCGGGGTATGCTCTCCGAACTGGAGTCGAAAGTGGATTGATTTTTACCCTCTGAAACAAGCAACAGTCTATAGACACGAAGCGTTACGGCACTTTATACACCTTCAACATGCGACCCATGGGCCGTTTTGTGCGTGCTTCTTCGATTCCAACGCGCTTGTTTCTTCTTTTCGTCCTGCTGTCTGCGGCAACAGCCCAGGCCCAGGATCTGAGAACGACCGTCATTGAGGACGACGGAACACGCCTCGTTCTGGAATTCAGCGTGGACTGGTCGCAATCCCTTGCGGCAGCTGTCGATTCCTCGGGTATCACGGAGTGGACACCCGCGGAGTTGGACGTATTCGCCGCCGGTCTGGCCTCGGCGTCATACACCCTCGATTTACCCGTTCTGGAGCGTCCCGTAGTGCGCGTGACAAGCAGGCAATACGATGAAGTGCAGGTCATGGAGCCTGACGCTTCGGCCCAGGGGTTCAGCCAGGGGGAAGTCGACCTGGTTGGCCTTGGTATGTACCGGAAGCGTCCTGTCGTGGATGTGGTGGCGGGACTCGTACGTGTGAATCGGCAGCAAGGTGTGTTGCAGCGCGTGAGACGGATGCGCGTGGATGTAACACGTCCGGAAGTATCGGGCGTAAGTCCCCGAACAGCTGCAGCTGCCCGCTCGGCGTCTGTCGTTACAGACAGCAAGCTGGCCGATGGATTGATTTTCAAAGTACTCGTGGAAGAGGAGGGGGTGTTGCGTGTAGATCGAGGCACGATTACGGCACTGGGTCTGGATCCGAACACGGTCGATCCGGCCCAGGTTCGGATCCTCGGTAACGGTGGACGGCCACTGCCGGCACTCAACAGTGCACCCCGTCCGGTTGACCTGGTGGAGCAGGCGGCGGTACGTGTCGGTGCAGGAGATGGTCGGTTCGATGCGTCGGATGCGGTGGTGTTTTTTGCCGACGCGCCGCGCAGATGGTTCTACAACCGTGATTCGCTCGAATTCGATCACTTCGTGCACCCGTTTTCCAACGAAAACGTGTATTTCATCAAAATTGACCCTGTACCGGGTTCGCTCACGAGTGTTGAACCATTCCTGGATGTGGCCGCTACTCCTTTCGAAACGGTAGACGGTTTTTATGCGCTCGACGTGGAAGAATTCAACTGGTCGCGCGAACACGGATCGGGGCAGGACTGGGTCTCGAACCCCATCCGTTCCGGCAGTCAGAGACGCTTCCTGACCAACCATGTGCTTCCCGGACTCGTTGCGGGGACAATCCGCATCCAGGCACTGACCGCCGTGAGCTCGAATCCGGCGGCAACCGTCGCGTTTGAGTCGGACGGAGTGGTGCTGGGTCAGCGGACCGCACCCGGAATTACGCGACCGGGTGCAGAAAACCCGTCGGCAGTACACACAGAGTTGGAATTCACACGGACCATGGCGGCCGGAGAACCGCTCAATCTGACCATGCGCCTGCTCCAGCAGACCAATGAGCCTGAGGCGGCTCTTGACTGGCTGCGTGTCTTCTACGAAAGACGACTCACGGCGAGCGACGACAGACTGGTGTTCTTCACGCGAGCCGGTGCGGCCGGAGACCATGAGTACGTTCTGGATGGATTCTCGGCGCGGCCTGTTGTACTGGACGTGACCGGAGGACAGGCGACACGTGCACTGGAGGTGAGACAGGCTGGCAGCACATGGCGTGTACAGGTCCGCGCCTCGGACGTGCAGGACGGCCCACGTCGTCTGGTTGCGTTCGTCCCGGGATCGGCATCGTCGCTTGGCGCATCGGACGCCGTCGCCGTACCGAACCAGAACATCCGCGCCACGATCGGTCTACCCGAGTTCATCATTGTGACCGCCGAGCCGTTCCGCCCTGCCGCCAACAGGCTTGCCGACCGGCGCCGCAGCCAGGGGCTGTCCGTGGCCGTCGTATCCATCGAAGAAACCTACAACGAATTCTCCGGGGGTGTACCGGACATGCGGGCCATTCGGGACCTGTTCAAATTCGTATATGACCAGGCCCGGACCGATGCCCAGAGGCTGCGTTATGCACTCCTTCTCGGCGATGGCCACTTCGACTATCGGGGATTGTCGGGCCTGCAGGGGGCGCTGGCCAACCATATACCCCCGTATGAGACGGAAAACACCATTTTTACGGACGGTTCGTATACGTCAGATGATTACTTCGGTCTGCTCGATGACAATGAGGGAATCTGGGAGTACACGGGCTTTACCGGAACGACATTCGAGCGGCTTGATCTGGGCATTGGCCGTTTTCCCGTCCAGACGGTGGCGGAAGCCGAACTGATGGTGGACAAAGTCGAGACGTATGAGGATCCGGCGACGTTCGGGCCGTGGCGAAACGTCTATACGGCCATTGCCGATGACGGGCCGACGGGACTGGCCGGGATCAAGAACGACTTCGATCTGCATATGGCCAACGTCGACCAGGTGGCCGAACTCATCCGGGGCGGGCTCTATCCGGAGATCAACATGGACAAGATCTACGGGGAAAGCTTTGACCGTGTCTTCCTGAACGGCTTCAAGATTCCGGAGGCGCGGCGTGAGATCCTGGCATCGATGAACCGTGGTGGACTGATTTACAACTACTCGGGCCATGGTGGACCGGAGGGGCTTGCCCAGGAAGAAATCTTTACCAAGGAAGATGCGGCCGCGCTCACCAACGGGGACCGCCTGACCATTTTCCTGACAGCCACGTGCTCGTTTGGATGGTGGGATCTCGAAGACACCCAGAGTGGGGCCGAAGTGCTGCTTACCAATCCGAACGGTGGCGCCGTGGCGCTGTTGACAACAGTCCGTCTTGTGTATACATCCGGGTCGAACACGACGCTGAATGCGGGGTTGAACAGGGCGCTCAATATTGCGTTGTTCACGAAGGACGAGGATGGTCGCCCTAAACGGCTGGGGGATGTGCTCCGGGAGACCAAGAACACGACTGTTGGACTGCAGGGCAACAGTCGCAAGTTCAATCTGCTGGGCGATCCGACACTTCGTGTGGGACTGCCGACGAACAAGGCGATTGTGGAGCAACTGGGAGATACGGATCTGTCGGCCTCTGAAGGACAACTCAAAGCGCTTGACCGGGTACGCATCCGGGGACGGCTCCAGGATGCATCGGGAGGTTTCCTGTCGAATTTCAACGGTCGGGTACAGATTACCGTTTTCGACGCCCTTCGTCGCGTCCCGGTGCAGGTACGGCTGAATATGCCTACTCCGTTCTACAACCAGCGGGAAGATGTGATATGGCGGGGCAATGTGCAGGCTACGGGTGGAAGGTTCGAAGCGGAGTTCGTGGTGCCCAAGGACATCAGTTACTCGAACGAACCGGGGCGGATTTCCGTCTACGCCTTCGATAACGAAGGACACGCCCTGGGCTTCACGGAGTCGTTCATAGTCGGTGGCACGTCGGATAATCCTCCCAATGATTCCGAGGGGCCGAATGTGGATCTGTTCATGAACGATTCCACGTTCGTGGACGGGGGCACAACGGGCCCGGATCCAACGCTTCTGGTCCGCCTCTTCGATGAGAGTGGGATCAATACGGTCGGCGCAGGGGTGGGGCATGAGTTGTTGCTCGTGGTCGACGACAACGAGGATCAGGCGGTCGATATTGCGTCGGCGTTCGTGGCCGATGAAAATTCATTCCAGAGCGGAGAAGTGCGGTGGCCGCTGACGGATCTTGAGTCCGGCCTGCATACCGCTCGTGTGCGTGCGTGGGACGTGCTGAACAACTCGTCCACGGCGGAAATTTCATTCGAGATCGCAAACGATGAGGTACTCGACGTACGTAATGTGTATAACTATCCCAATCCCATGAATAGGGAAACACGGTTTGTGTTTGAGCATAACCAGCCTGCTGGAACATCTGCCCGTGTTGAAATTCGTATTTTCACGCTCAACGGACAGGTCATTCGAACCATACCCACGGAAGAGGCGTTACCGGAAGGTATACTGGGCTCAGGCCCGGTACAGGTCGTGTGGGATGGCCGGGACGATGATCTCGGAAGACCAGCCACAGGCGTGTACCTCTACAGGGTGCGCATTGAGACAGATGCCCCCGACGGCTCGCGACAGGCGAGCGATCACATTGAGAAATTGGCCATCATACGGTAGATCCTTATTGAAAAAAGCGTTACAAAGTCCTTTCAATACGCAAAACAAACCTGGTAAAGGTATGAAAACGGGGTTTAACCGGATCGTGATCGCATGTGCTGTCCTGGTGGCAGTCGCTTTGCTGCCGCAGGCGGCAGCAGGCCAGGCGGGCACCTCCGCCGTTGTATTTTTGAAAATCGAGCCGGATAGCCGTGCGGCCGGGATGGGTAACGCCGGGGTTGCACTCGCGGACAATGCCAGTGCCATTTTCTGGAATCCGGCCGGACTGGCGTTCCAGACCGGTACGGAAGCGGCCATTACGCACTCGAACTGGCTGCCGGAGTTCAATGCAGGACTCTTTTACGAGTATCTGACGGCAAAACACCACGTTCCGGGAGTCGGTACGTTCGGTGGACACCTGACGTATCTGTTCCTGGGTGAACATGACGGCCGGGATGACCAGAACAATCCTACAGGCACGTTCCGGTCCTACGACCTGGCGACGGGCCTTTCCTATGGCGTGAAGGTCACCGAGCGCTTCGGTATCGGTACGAGTCTCCGCTTCATTTACTCCAACCTGGCGCCGGGCCAGACCATTGGCGCGGAGCAGACCAAGGCAGGGGTTGCGACAGCATTTGACCTGGCCGGTCTCTACCGGAGTGGTCAGTTCGGTCTCGGCGGTGAGGCGAAGGGAACCCTTTCACTCGGTTTCAACTTGGCCAACATGGGGTCGAAGATCAGCTACTCGGACAATGCACAGGCCGATCCCATCCCAACCAACCTGCGGTTGGGCTATGCTTTCAAGGTCGACTTCGATGAGTTCAATTCCCTGACGTGGGTGACCGACTTCAACAAGGACATGATTTCGTTCTCGGGCGAAGGTGCAGACCGCGAGGCAGATCCGTTCTATGAGGCCATTTTCTCCTCCTGGAAGTCGGTCAAGGTCCAGACCAATTCGCTGTCCGAGGACGAGGCCGAGTTCAGGAATCTCTCCGTGCTGGATCAGATGACGATTGGCACCGGTATCGAGTACTGGTACAACAGCCAGTTTGCACTGCGTTCCGGATATTTCTACGAAAACCCGAACAACGGCAACCGCAAGTTCCTGACATTGGGTGCTGGCGTCCGTGTGAATATTATCGGTGTTGACTTTTCCTATATCTATGCTCTTGAAGAGGACTCACCGCTGTCCAACACAATGCGGTTCTCGTTGTTGGTCGACTTCAAGAAATAGTGCATGAACAGCACCCTTGTTTCTGGTATGGGGCTGGTCATGATAGCCGTAGGGGTGGGGTTTCTGTACTTGCTCTTCCGGGACAATGAGGCCCGATGGCCGCGCGATACAATGGAATGGGTCGGGACCGTGTTGTCGGTCCTGCTGATCGTGTTTGCCATTGCACTGATCGTCCTCTCCAGGCAGCAGGCGGCGGCGGATGAGATGCAGCGCGAAGTTGCGGCGACGGCGTCGGCATTCCAGGATGTACAACTCGAGGTACCGGCTGAAAATTTCCCATTCCAGCTACTGGACACGGGCGAGGCGCGCGACGTGGCATCCTATCGCGGTCAGGTCGTGGTGGTGAACTTCTGGGCTACCTGGTGTGCACCCTGTCTCGAGGAGCTGCCGGCACTGAACCGACTACAGGCATCATACGCGGACCAGGGACTGCGGGTCATTGCCATTTCAGATGAAGATCCGGCCGAGCTGATGGCCTTCAGGCGACGCGTTCCGCTCGACGTCGACACGGCATTCATGCCGTTTGGCACCGATTTGCCAACACCATTCACAGGGGCCTTCGATGTGCGTCCCACGTCGTACATCATAGACCGTGACGGGGTCGTGCGGCGGTATCTGCTCGGAAATCGGAACTATGGCTTCTTCGAAAAGGCCATCACTCCCTATCTCTGACGCATATGTTCTCCTGGAACCCCGTTCTGGCCAGTACGCTGCTTCTGCTTGGAGTGGTGTCCTGGGTAGCCGGGTGGAGGCACCTCGGAGCCGTCGGCGCCGTATCTGCGGAAACCGTGCGTCGATGGGTGCAGGTCGGGGCTGCCCTGTCAGTTGTCCTGGCCGTGCATGTTGTACCACGCGCTGGAATGCTCTACGTGGCAGCTACGCTTGTACCGCTGGTGTCGTTCTACGTGACTACCCGGCTTGGGGGACAACATAGGTGGACGTGGCTCATGGGCGCTGTTCCGGGATCGCTTGCACTGTTGGTATTGTTGCCGTTCTGTTGGGAGTACACGGGTGACGGGGGGTGGATACCGGGTGTGACGGGAGCCGGTAGTGCGGTCGAGACGTTCCTGCTCAGACGTGCTGTGGGAATACCTGATGGAGCTGGTATGTATGCGCTGCAGGCCGCGTTCCTGCTGGTGGCGGTCGCAGATCCCATGGCTACCATGGTGGGGCGTCACCGCGGTACCGCCGAGAAGTCCACATCGGGCAGTATAGGGTTCTTCCTTGTGGCCTCGGTTCTGCTCCTCTCGCTCAATGGTGTGATCGCGCTGCGGTATGGCCTGACGGATCTGGATGGATCCATGGCCTGGGCGGGCGTCATTGTCCTGGCCGCTGCCGCTACGTCGGCTGAACGCGTTGTTGCCGGTCGATGGGACGATTTTTCCATTGCCATTGTGACGGCTGCGTCGGCGCTTCTTTTTGCCATATTTCCCGACAGCTTCGGGGACCTGTTGATGGCTGCCGTGGTGGGCTCCCTCATGGCATGGTTGGGTTTCCGTTATGACATGGTTACGCGGCGGGGTGCTACGACGGTGGGACTCCTGACAACGTTCGTATGGTGGATCGGAGGATGGCCCATGGTACTTCCCGTGCTGCTGACTGCCCTGGTGACACGGGGACGTACGGCTGTTGATCTGCTCTCACTTCACGTCGTTGCCTGGACATCTGCGACGGGTATCGCCTTCTCCGGTGTTGCCAACACGCCCGGTGTACTCTTTTTCAGTGCTACGCTCGTCTCATCCTGTGCCGCGGCGGCCGCATCCACCAGGCATTCGGTGCCGCAACAGGCATTTCTGGCGGGAATGATTGTCGCGTCGTCCTGGTGGATGCTTCCTACCGGTGTCGGTCCGGTTGCCATGTTGGTGTTGGTTGTGTCGGGCACGCTCGGAGCACAGGTGGCTGGCGCCCTGATGCGCCACAGGGGTGAAATGGTGACGATTACAGGCCGGAACTTGATTTGTACTTTTTTCGGCGCGTTCTTGGGGGCGATTCCAGTCCATTTCATCACCTTCTGATAATTTCCCATGCCCTGGTATAAAAAACTGCATTGGCAGATCATTATTGGTCTGATTCTCGGCCTCGTATTTGGTGTTGTTTCGGCCGTGATGGGCTGGGGTGCGTTCACGACGGCATGGATTGCTCCGTTCGGGACGATTTTCATCAACCTGCTGAAGCTGATCGCGGTGCCGCTCATCCTGGCATCGCTCATCACGGGTGTTACCTCACTGTCCGACCTGAAAAAATTGAGCCGGATTGGTGGGAAGACCATCGCTATTTACATGGGCACGACGGTGATTGCGCTGGTAATTGGGCTTACCATCGTGAACGTGATGCAGCCGGGCAAGACCGTACCCCCGGAAATGCGCGAGAAGCTGGAAGCGACCTATTCAGGCGATGCATCTGCCCGGACGCTCCTGGCCGATGAAGCCAAGCAGCGTGGACCGCTGCAGCCCATCGTTGATATGGTACCGGAGAACATCGTGGGAGCGGCAGGAAGCAATCGGAACATGCTCCAGGTGGTTTTTTTCGCCATTTTCGCTGGTATCGGGCTTCTTCTCATTCCAAGAGAGAATGCAGAGCCCATCATTTCGTTTTTCAGCAGTTTGAATGACCTGGTCATCAAGCTGGTGGAAATCATCATGATCACGGCGCCCGTAGGTGTTTTCGCCCTGTTGGCCGACACCATATCAAGTATTGCAGGAGACAACATTGCGCAGGTACTGGAGCTGCTGGCGGCACTTGGCTACTACATGATTGCCGTCATCCTGGGGTTGTTCCTGCACATGCTGTTCACCTACTCGGGTATGATCAAGCTGTTTACTCCGAGGACACTCGGGCAGTTTTACCGGGCCATCGGTCCGGCACAGCTGGTGGCTTTTTCCACGTCATCGAGTGGCGCTACGCTGCCTGTGACCATGGAACGTTGTGAGAAGGAACTGGGCGTTTCGGAGGAGGTGTCTTCGTTTGTGCTACCGCTTGGCGCGACCATAAATATGGATGGAACGGGGCTCTACCAGGCTGTTGCGGCTGTGTTCATTGCGCAGACGTTGGGTATGGGACTGGACCTGGCCGCGCAGCTTACGATTGTTTTCACGGCGGTACTGGCGTCGATCGGTACGGCAGCCGTGCCGAGTGCCGGTATTGTGATGCTGGTCATCATCCTGGAGGCCGTGGGCGTGCCCAGTGCAGGAATTGCGCTTATCCTGGGTGTGGACCGCATTCTGGATATGCTTCGCACAGTGACCAATGTGACGGGCGATGCAGCCGTGGCGACGGTGGTGGCCGCGAGCGAAAACCAGTTGGGCCCCATACAGTCGGCGGCCTGACGACGAACCGCGAGTGGCTTTGTTGGTCTCAGTTACCTTATCATTTTGAGACAGGCCAGGAGGAGCGGAGGTGAAATCGCTGTTTTCAGGCGATCGGAAGGGAGTAACTTATTTTTGGCATAATCTTGGATAAGGCACTGTGCAGTTCATTGCTGTGTTGCTGCCTCTCCGCAGCTTTGTACCTCCTGGAGAACGGTCGGGCAGGGCCCGCTGAAAGCGGGCCCTGCCGACTCTCCCTCATTCCGGGAGCTGCAAAAAGCGGAAGGATACAAAAAGCCCCGGGCAACGTCATGTCTCCATGATGCCACACGGGGCGAGCGCGCTTGGGAGGATTCGAACCCCCGACCTTTGGAACCGGAATCCAACGCTCTATCCAACTGAGCTACAAGCGCGAAGAGAGGCAATATAGCGATGAATGCCCGCAGACGGCAACAGCCGTCCCTGGGTCGGGCCCACATTACAGAAACTTTAATACGCTGTGAGCCTCCGGCAGCATCCATGACCGACACCGCACTCATACAGCAGTTCAAGGTAGATCCATCCAGAGGGTACGCCGCTCTGCTGGACCACTACACACCCATCATTCTGCGCATGATCCGGCGATTCCTCAGCGACCCGGACGAGGTCATGGAGACCTATACCGCCATCTGCGAGCGTCTTCAGAACGAAAATTTCAAAGCACTCAGAGAGTTCCGCATCAACAGTGAACTTACTCCATGGTTGAGCGTCGTCGTGGCCAATGCATGCCGCGACCGTTTTCGCAAGAATCGGGCAACGTCCACGCCCCGATCCGTTCTGGACCAGCTCACGGAGCGAGAACAGAAAGTATTCAAGTACTACTATCAGGATCACATTCCCCAGTCGGAAATCCCCGATATCATCCACGGCCAGAATCAGCTGACGTGCACCAGTGTGGACGTGAACCAGGCCATTACCAAGATCGACTCGCTGCTGTCTATCAACAAGCGGTGGCACCTTTTGGCGGCACTGCGCGCGAACAAACCGGCGGTATCGCTGGAAGACCTGGAGGCGGTCGGTCTGTCTCCTGTTTCCGACATGGAGCGACCGGACAACGTAAAAGACGACGAAGAGCGGGTGACGAGGCTGAATCTGGCCGTCGAAGAACTGGATCCGGAAGACCAACTCCTCATTCTGCTCCGGTTTGACCACGGAATGCGCGCCGAACAAATTGCGAAGGTCATGCATTACGAGAACCACAAGTATGTGTATACTCGTCTTCGAACCATCGTGAACCGGCTGCGTCGCTCCATGACTCCCGTGTCATAGGCCAGCCCCAACCCGAGCACAGAACCATTGTTGTCCTTTCCCCTTGACGGACGCCTGGAGCGGGCCGCGCTCAATCCGCTTCTTGCGGCAGTACTGGGGCTCCTGGTGGCATTCGTCCTGTTCCAGGGCATCAGCACCCTGGTTGCGTTCGGTCTCATTCTGATCTGGCACGCGGTGCCTCTTTCCGAGCTCGTGGCGGACATGCCTGCGGTGCTTGAAACGCATGCTGCAGACCTGATTGTAGCCAATACGGTAGGCCAGGTGTTTGGTCTTCTCGTTCCATCCATCCTATTTGCCCGGCTACACAGTTCGGCGTGGCCGGGCATGTTGCGTGTCCGCCGCGCGCCGGTCGTGTTTACCATCGTCTCGGTAGTTGCCCTGCTGGCGCTCATACCTCTTGTCCAGGCGCTTGGTGCGTGGGCCGATTCGTGGCCGTGGCCGGAATCCATCCGCCACTTTGAGCAGGGTCAGATGGATTTGATTGAGCGTATTCTGTTACAGGATTTCCCGCTCGTCTTTTCGATTTCCATGCTGGCCTTGACGCCGGCCATCTGTGAGGAATTCCTGTTCCGGGGGTATGTACAGCGCCAGGCCGAGCGGTCACTGGGTGCATTGCACGGTGTGCTTTTTTCAGGTATCGTATTCGGGCTCTATCACCTGCGGCTGACCCAGGCACTTGCACTCTCGGTGCTTGGTATCTACCTGGCCTGGATTACGTGGCGGTCGGGCAGTATTCTGCCGGCGATTTTGGTACACCTCGTGAATAATGCGCTTGCCGCCGTGCTCGGAAAGCTGTCGGCAGTCGGAGATCTGGAGGTGGACCTGGAAACCTTTCAGGTGCCATGGCCTATAGTTGCGGGAG
>Ga0210039_1002601_pt1 | contig 14647 bp, 13 predicted proteins | sample CryGeyCG2114_250_3_FD_185460 | JGI IMG/M metagenome (GOLD analysis project Ga0210039, IMG submission 185460) | Groundwater microbial communities from aquifer - Crystal Geyser CG17_big_fil_post_rev_8/21/14_2.50 (SPAdes) (version 2) | ecosystem: Environmental > Aquatic > Deep subsurface >...
CGATACCCTGCTGGGCATTGTCTCGCACAGTACGCTGGCGATTGGTCTGGTGACACTGAGCCTTGCCCAGGGCATCCGCGTCGATCTGATGGGTTATCTGTTTGGTGATCTGCTGGCGGTAGAACGTATCGATGTACTCTTGATTCTGCTGGCGGCCATTCTCATTGCTGTGCTGCTGTTCTGGCAGTGGCGCGCCTTGCTTGCCATTACCGTCAGTCAGGAACTGGCTGCAATCGATGGCCATCCGGTGCAGCGTCTGAACCTGATGCTGATTCTGCTGCTGGCGTTACTGGTTGCGCTGGCAATGAAGGTGGTGGGGATTTTACTGGTCAGCGCCCTGCTGATTATTCCTCCGGCTGCAGCGCGCAGTCTGGCGCGCACACCGGAGCAGATGGTCTTTCTGGCCAGCGCAACCGGCGTTATCTCAGTGCTGTTAGGACTGTGGGCATCGTTCCGTTTCGACACCCCGGCCGGTCCCAGCGTGGTGGTTGCGGCTACCGCCCTGTTTGCATTCAGTCTGGTGCTGCAAAGTCTGCGTGACGCCAGACGTCCTGCCTGACCGCAGCACCAAACATAAACCAAACATAAATAACGGACAAAAAAAGACCCGGTCGCCATTGGGGGCAAACGACCGGGTCAACTTCGGATCATTGGGGAAGTACCGAAGAAAAAGAACTACCTGAAAAAGCATCCAGAGAGAAGTCATGCGTCTGGTCATCAATTCCCGAAGGAATGATTAAACTATAGCCACGGATTCGTAATTTGCTGGCTGCAGAGACGCATTTCAGTTGTATTTTCTTATGACGAATAGCTGCGCAATAAATATCAGCAATGACAGTAGGACCGGATGATCTGTAGCTCTTCGGTCGCCGTAAACGGCCTCAGAAAAAGGCAGGAGGCCGGCAAACGCCGGCCAGAGTCAGGCTTCTGGTGTTTCTTCTGTTTCCGCAGCCACATCTTCCGGCGGCAGCAACCAGCTGTTCAGACGCTTTTGCAGTTCGTCGGTGCCTTCACCATTCAGCGATGAGTAAGTCTGCACACTGACCAGCTTACCCAGCGACGATACCGCCTTGCGCACCTGCAGTAAGGCGCTCTGCGCCGGGCCGCGTTTCAGCTTGTCGGCCTTGGTCAGCAGAATATGCAGCGGCATTTCAGAGCGCTTCGCCCACTGAATCATAGCGTTGTCGAATTCTTTCAGCGGATGGCGGATATCCATCAGCAGCACCAGACCAATCAATGCATCGCGGTTCTGCAGATAATTATCCAGCTCGCGCTGCCATTCGTTTTTCACCGCCAGCGGCACTTTGGCAAAGCCGTAACCGGGCAGATCGACCAGTGCCAGCGGCAATTCGCCAATCTGGAAATAGTTAATTAACTGCGTACGGCCTGGAGTTTTACTCGTACGCGCCAGTTTTTTGTGACCTGTTAACCTGTTCAGTGCACTGGATTTTCCCGCGTTGGAACGGCCGGCAAAGGCTACTTCCCGCAAAATATCCATCGGACACTGGCTCAGCTTCGCGGCGCTCTTAACGAAGTGAGTGTTGGTATAGGTCAAGGATTCCTGTTCTATCATGGGGTAAACGTAATGACCGTCCGGAAATTAATGTTATATAATGCTTGGCCTTTGGATGACGCACCCATTCTATCACAGGGCGATGAGTCCGGGGCTAAGCTGTTTTAACCATCTAAAACATGCAATCAGAGAGAGACTCCTATGATTAAAAAATTAGCTGTGATGGCTGCTGTAACCGCAGCGATGAGTGCAAATGTTCAGGCCTTCGACGTAGCGGCTAAATACCAGCAAACCTGCAACGCATGCCACTCAATGGGAGTTGCCGGTGCACCGAAATCCTTTGATAAGGCCGCCTGGGAGCCTCGTATGGCTAAAGGTATGGATGCTCTGATAACCAGCGTCACCAACGGCTTGAATGCCATGCCGCCACGCGGCCTGTGCATGGACTGTACTGCTGACCAGTACAAACAACTGATCAACTACATGGCAGCGCCCAAGTAAGCGCGCCCCTGAGTAGTAGACGAATTCACATACAACCTGGACCTGATGATGAAAAACCTGTTGATTAGCCTGATCGTTTCTGCCGGACTGATGTCCGTTGCTCACGCCGGTGATGCTGAAGCCGGTAAAGCAAAATCTGCTACCTGTGCGGCCTGCCACGGTGCCGACGGTAACAGTCTTGCACCAACTTTCCCGAAAATTGCAGGCCAGGGTGAGCGTTATCTGATCAAACAGATCAAAGATATCCGCGATGGTAATCGTCAGGTTCCGTCAATGGCTCCTTTCGTTACCGGCCTGAGCGATACCGATATTGCTGATCTGGCTGCTTACTTCAGTGCTCAGGTGCCAACTACTGGTGGCGCAAAAGAAGAACTGGTTGAACTGGGCCAGCGTATCTACCGCGCCGGTATCGAAAGCAAAGGCGTTCCGGCTTGTCTGGCATGCCACGGTCCTGACGGTAAAGGTATCGAAGCCGCTGGTTTCCCACGCCTTGCTGGTCAGCATGATGCCTACACCCAGACTCAGCTGACTGCCTTCAGCATGAACCAGCGCACCAATGATGGTGATACCCGTATGATGCGCGATATCGCTTATCGCCTGCATACCACTGAAATCGAAGCCGTGTCTTCGTACATTCAGGGTCTGCGTTAATCCGCAGATAAAAAAGAAGGTGGCCTCGGCCACCTTTTTTTATGCCTGCAGCGCACGGCCCCTTGACCCGTCTTTGCATTTTGACGGTGGGCGATACCGAACCTTTATGCAAAAATGCGTCTAACAAAATCTGATTAATAAGAATGGAGTAACCCATGTTGTCACAGGTAACCAAATGGATGGCAGCCGCTGTATTGCTGATCAGCGCCAGCGCTCAGGCTGCAGAATACGAAGCCGGTAAAGAATATAAAGTGCTGGCCGAGCCGGTACCTGTGCTGGCCGATGGCAAAGTGCATGTCGAAGAAGCTTTCTGGTATGGCTGCCCGCACTGTTTCCACCTCGAAGACATCATCACTCCATGGAAGAAAAACCTGCCGGCCGACGTTGCCTTTGAAGGCGTTCCTGCCATGTTTGGCCGCGCCTGGGTGTCCCACGCACAGTTCTATTATGTAGCCGATGTTCTGGGCGTACTGGATCAGGTACACGGCGATATTTTCAAAGCCATCCATGTTGAGCGTCAGCGTCTGCTGGACCGTGATGATCAACGCGATTTTCTGGTCGCCAAAGCCGGCGTAAAAGCGGCTGATTTCGATAAAGCGTATGAGTCTTTCACCGTGAAAAGCCGTATGAAGCAGGGTGATCAGCGTATCCGCGCGTTCCAGATCTCCGGCGTACCGGCACTGATCGTACAGGGCAAATACATAATCGACGCCACCTCAGCCGGCGGCCAGGACAAAATGCTCAACGTTGCTGACTACCTGATCGCCAAAGAGCGCGCAGCACTGTCCGGCAAGTAACATGACCCATTTCTGCACTCTGCAGGAATTCACAGCGGCACCCCGTGCCGCTGACACCCTTCGTTTACTCTCCTTCAATATGCAGGTCGGCATTCAGACCGGCGGCTATCACCACTACCTGCTGCGCAGCTGGCAGCATTTATTACCCTGCCGTGAACGCGACTGGGCCTTAAGCCAGATTGCCCAGTTAATCAGCCCCTTCGATATTGTTGCCCTGCAGGAAGCCGATGGTGGCAGCTGGCGCAGCAGCCAGGAAAATCAGGTCGAACGTCTGGCACGGGAAGCCTGCTTCCCGCACTGGTATCAGCAGATAAACCGCAATCTGGGCAAGCTGGCGCAACACAGCAATGGTTTACTGACACGACTGCCGGCGGCACGGGTGGAGCAACATGCACTGCCCGGTCTGCTACCCGGACGCGGCGTAATGCTGTTGCGTTTCGGTGAAGGCGAGCAGGAACTGGTGGTTGCCATCACGCATCTGGCACTGGGCAAACGCACACAGTTCAGCCAGCTCGATTTTCTCTGCGATCTGGTGGCCGATGCTCGGCGGCTGGTGATCATGGGCGACCTTAATCAGGAGAGTGAAATCCTGCTGCATCAGAGTCCGCTGAAACGGCTGGCACTGCACCGTCTGGAACAACACCTGCCGACCTACCCCAGCTGGCAGCCCAGCCGCGGGCTCGATCACATACTGTTAAGCGACAATATTGAGCTGAAGCGCATCGCCGTTATTGATCATCCGCAGTCAGACCATTTGCCCGTTGCCGCCGAGATTGTCCTGCCCGGATAAGCTGACGCCGGTCATGATTTTTCCGCCATCCGGCGCGGCAACTTCGGTTGCCTTACCTATACTTAGCCTGACTATTTTCAAAGCCCACCAATAGAAGTAACCCGAGGACGCAACATGGCAGAGGGAACAGGGTCGGATTCCGCCCGGCGCTGGCGCGACAAATATCTCGACCTGTTAGACAGCCACGAGAAACTCAAAAACTCTTCAGAACAACAGCACGACCAGATGCGCCGTGGCCTGGTCATGGTTTCCCTGCTGGCCGAAGGCCAGGCTGCCGGTGTCGACAAATCACTGAACGATCTGCGCGAAGCCCTGAAACCCGGCGCCAATGGCATGAACCGGGTAATGGATGAGCTGGAGCGGGCCGTCAAACGTTTTGAAGAACAGAACACCGCCCAGGCCGAAGTGCTGCTGGGACAACTGGCAGACACCGCCGAAAAGCTGAGCCTGTGCCCACTGCCCAAACCACTGCTGAAACGCATCAGAGAAATCCGCAAGGGTGCTGCAAACGAGCTGCTGAGCTGGTCCGGCTACATCAACCAGCTGCAGAGCTGGATTCAGATTCTGGGGGAAATTGCCACCCTCGAAGGCTTTGAAGAACAGCGCAGCAGCAAGTGGTGGCAGCGCTGGTTTAAGCCCAGCGACAGCAGCAGCGATGAAGGTGACGATAACAATATCGTTTCTGACAGCGATGCAGAACATGACGACCATCCGGAATCTGAACCGGGTTTTTCTCATATCGCTCAGGAAGTCTCTGAAACCCTGCTCAACCTGCTGTCACAACTGGTAATTCCTGACCGCCTGAACCATACGGCCCTGAATCTGCAAAACCGTCTGCAGGAAGGTCTGAACTGGTATGAGCTGGTGCCTCTGCTGGAAGACACCACCGAATTCCTGCTTGAGTGTCTGGGTAACAGCCAGACCGAGCTGGAGCAGTTTCTGCAAAGCCTTGATCAGCGCCTGAAAGCCATTCAGATACTGGTCAGTGAAGCCAGCCAGGGACAACTGGAGCGCAAGCGCGCCCGCCTTGATCTCGACAGCATGGTGCGCGACCAGATTGCCGATATCCGCTCGGTGGTCACCGGCTCCGGCGATCTGGGCGAGCTGGGCGTCAGTGTGCGTGATCACCTGACCATGATCGTGCAGGCGATGGAGAAATATCAGAAGGAAGAAGAAGAGCGCGAAGAACGCCTCGCCGCCCGGCTGGAAATGCTGCAGGCGCGGCTGAGCGAAATGGAAAAAGAAGTCACCGAAAGCCGGGTTGCCATCGAAGAACAGAAGCGCCGCGCCACCCACGACAACCTCACCGGCCTGCCCAACCGTGATGCCTATCAGGCGCGTCTGGCGGAAGAGCTGCTGCGCCGCAACCGCTATGGGGGTTCGCTGGCTTTGGTGGTGGGTGATGTCGATCACTTCAAACGCATCAACGATAATTATGGCCACCTGGCCGGTGATAAAGTGCTGCAACTGATCGCCCGCTCATTGCGCAAAAACCTGCGCGATGTCGATTTTATCGCCCGCTACGGCGGTGAAGAATTTGTCATCCTGATGCCGGCGATGCGATGATTGCCGCCGAGAAGCTGCGTGCCAAAATCGAAAACAGCCCGTTCAACTTCAAGAAAGAACGGGTTCCTATCACCATGTCCTTTGGTGTCAGTGAGTTTCATGCACTGGAATCACCGGACGCCGTTTTCGATCGCGCCGACAAAGCCCTGTATCAGGCCAAAAACGAAGGCCGTAACCGTATCTGTCAGGGCTGATAGCCCTGACAGATAGCGCCACAATGGCAGAAATCTGGCTATTACTATTGATCTTTTCTTTCGCTCTGATAAATTCCCGCGTCAAATCTTTCGATTCGAAACATAACGATGCCCAAACGCAATACGGTACAACGCCGCCACGGCATTCTCAGCCAGCTGAGCAAGCACGGTCAGGTACAGGTTGAAGAACTGGCGCGGCGTTTTGATACCTCAGAAGTCACCATCCGCAAAGACCTTGCGACCCTCGAGCAAAGCGGCCTGCTGCTGCGCCGCTACGGTGGCGCAATTCCGCTGCCAAGCGAGCTGATGAGTGAGCCTGCGGGCACGGATGATGGTCAGAGTCCTGCTCAGCAGAAAGTTTCGAAACGAAAGCAGGCAATTGCCCGCGCCGCCGCAAACTGTATCCGCGACCATAACCGCATCATTATCGATTTCGGCAGCACCACCGCCGCACTGATTCCGGAGTTGCAGAGCAAGCGCGGCCTGGTGGTGATGACCAACTCGCTGAACGTTGCCAACGCCGTGCGCGAGCTGGAAAACGAACCGACGCTGCTGCTCAGCGGCGGCACCTGGGATGCCCATTCCGAGTCCTTTCAGGGCCAGATTGCCGAGCAGGTACTGCGCTCTTACGACTTCGACCAGCTGTTTATCGGCTGCGACGGTATCGACCTCGAACGCGGCACCACCACCTTTAACGAGCTGCTGGGCTTAAGCCGGGTGATGGCCGAAGCGGCGCGCGAAGTGATTGTACTGGCAGAGGCCGACAAGGTCGGGCGGCGCATTCCCAACCTCGAATTACCCTGGTCAGCGGTCAATATTCTGATTACCGATGACCGGCTCAGCACTGAGCAACAGACATTAATCGAACAACAGGGCGTGCGCGTAATCATCGCAGCGCCAGACAACGGAGAATAAAAAATGTGTGGCATTGTCGGCGCGGTAGCGCAACGTGATGTGGCGGAAATTCTGCTCGAAGGCTTAAAGCGTCTGGAATACCGCGGTTACGATTCCGCCGGTCTGGCGATCATTAATGATCAGGCCGAACTGAAACGACTGCGTCGTCTGGGTAAGGTTCAGGCACTGGCCGATGCGGTTAAAGCCGACCCGCTGCCCGGCGGCACCGGCATCGCTCACACCCGCTGGGCGACCCATGGCGAACCGTCCGAAGCCAACGCCCACCCGCATATTTCCGGCGACATCGCCGTGGTGCATAACGGCATCATCGAAAACCACGAAACCCTGCGCCGCGAACTGCAGGCCCAGGGCTATGTGTTTACCTCGCAGACCGATACCGAAGTGATCGCCCATCTGGTCGAGCGCGAACTGAAAAGCGCCGACTCGCTGCTGGCCGCCGTTATGGCCGCCCGCAGCCAGCTGCACGGTGCTTACGGCATGGTGGTGATCGAACGCCAGCAGCCGCAGCATATGATCGTCGCCCGCTCCGGCAGCCCACTGGTGATTGGTTTCGGTATTGGTGAGCACTTTGTGGCGTCTGACCAGCTGGCGCTGCTGCCGGTAACGCGCAAATTCGCGTTCCTCGAAGAAGGTGACGTAGCCGAGATCCGCCGCGACGGCGTCAGCGTTTACGACCGCGACAACAACGCCGTTGAACGCGAAGCCCACGAAAGCACCGTCGAACACGATGCCGGCGACAAAGGCGAATTCCGCCACTACATGCTGAAAGAAATCTACGAACAGCCGCAGGCCATTGCCAACACCCTCGAAGGCCGCCTGTTTAACGGCCAGCTGAACCTCGAAGCGCTGGGTGACCTGAGCGGTATCGAGCAGGTACAGATCATCGCCTGCGGCACCAGTTATCACGCTGGTATGACCGCCCGCTACTGGATCGAAGATATTGCCGGTGTGGCCTGTAATATCGAGATCGCCTCGGAATTCCGTTACCGCAAATCCGTGGTGCGCCCCAACAGCCTGCTGGTCACCATTTCCCAGAGTGGCGAAACCGCCGACACCCTGGCCGCCCTGCGTCTGGGTAAAGAACTGGGCTTCAGCAAAACACTGACCGTCTGTAACGTGCCCGGCTCTTCACTGGTGCGCGAATCCGATATGGCGCTGATGACCCGTGCCGGTGCCGAAATCGGCGTGGCCTCCACCAAAGCCTTCACCACCCAGCTGGTTGCGCTGCTGCTGCTGACCGCGGCACTGGGTCGTGGCCGTGATATGGACAAAGCCAGCGAACAGCGTATCGCCGACGCCCTCACCAGCCTGCCGGGCTTAATCGATAAAGCGCTGCAGATGAATGCCGACATTCAGAAGCTGGCCGAACATTTTGCCGAGAAGCACCACGCCCTGTTCCTTGGCCGTGGCGACCAGTACCCGATTGCGATGGAAGGTGCGCTAAAGCTGAAAGAAATTTCTTATATCCACGCCGAAGCCTACGCCGCCGGGGAACTGAAACACGGCCCGCTGGCACTGATCGACGCCGAAATGCCGATTGTCGTGGTCGCGCCGCACAACGATCTGGTAGAAAAACTGAAGTCGAATATCGAAGAAGTGCGCGCCCGTGGCGGTGAGCTGTACGTGTTTGCCGACGAAGCCGCGGAAATCAGCCCCCAAGCCAATATGCAGGTAATGGCCGTACCGCACTGCGACGACATCGTTGCACCGGTGCTCTACACATTGCCGCTGCAGCTGCTGAGCTACCACGTTGCCGTGATCAAAGGCACCGACGTTGACCAGCCGCGTAATCTGGCGAAATCGGTTACCGTAGAATAAAGGAGACGATTATGGCCAATGAAAGGACGCTCTTCACATTTCAGGGAGAAAATGGCCGCGATGAATTCCGCCGTGAGCAGATTGCCGACAAGGTGATTTCACTGCTCACGTCGGATATTGATATATCCCCAATGGTCATCGACGGTCATTGGGGTACAGGTAAAACCGAGTTCTGCCACAAGCTGATGGGTAAATTTGAGGCTGAGCACGAGCATTACCGTTTGCTCTACATTGATGCCTTTCAGGCAGATCATGCAGACAATCCCCTGCTGACTATTCTTGCCGAGGTTTTAAGTCTGCTGCCGGATGGCGAACAGAAACAAAGCCTGCGCGAAAAAATTATTCCAGTGGTTCGTTATGGTATTAAAACCACTTTAAAAGCTGGCGTAAGTCACCTGCTCAGAGAAAATACCGACGATATTGCCGCTGGTCTGGAAGTATATCTGCAGAAGGCCGCCGATAAAGCGATTGATGCCTCCGTTATGGCGATGCTGAAAGACCATGAGGAAGCACAGGGAAATCTGAAAGCACTTCAGTCGGTATTGGCTGAGGTCGCTGAAGATAATCCTATTGTGATCTTTATTGATGAGCTGGACCGCTGTCGGCCAGACTATTCTGTGCAGATGCTGGAAGTGATCAAACATACCTTCCATGTAAATAACGTTAAATTCGTGTTGATAACGAATACAGCACAACTCCGGGCAGCCATTAACCATAGCTATGGCCCTTTGGTTGACGCACAGCGTTATCTGGATAAATTCCTGAAGTTCAGATTCTATCTACCTGATTTTATTCCAGGTATTGGAAGGACAAAAACTCTGGCATCAATTAAATACTTCAATGATCTAGTAGGAAAAAGTTCAGCATTAAAAAACACCGAACTTAATCATCAAAATCATACTACATATGCATTTTCAGCCACCATTATCAGCCAGAATCAGTTGTCATTACGAGAAGTTGAAACGTTTGTTCGCCACCTTGAGATTTTCCAAACGCTCAGTGAGGGAATTTCTAATGGCATAACACTGGGCTACCAGTTATTTAACGTATTTGGTGTATTCATATTTTGTTTCAGCCCAGAAATATTGGCTGAAATTAAAGGCAGAAGTGTAAATGCCACACTAATAGCAAATGCATTAGGGCTGAAGAACATGGATGCATTTCAATCCAAGTCCAGCCGCCCCAGCAGCAATGAAATTATAGCGGCTTTACTTGCGCAGAGCTGCACATCAAATAATGAAAACTATGCATTCAGCGAAGAAATTAAAGCACGCTGGCAAGAAAATATTGCGCAACATTTTTTTGATTTTGATGATGTCGGTGGTAAAGAATTTTCCTTCGTTGAAGAAGTTTTTGACGTATTGAATTTAACGAGAGGCCGCTTATGAGCGATAAGGGTTTCCCCCCAACCCCGGCCGGTGAGTTTCTGCTGTTCGCCTCCGATGACGGCCGGATACGAATCGAGTGTCGCTTTGAAGGTGACACTCTATGGCTGTCACAGGCAATGATGTCCGAGCTTTATCAGGTGACACCTCAAGCGATTACCCAGCACATTCGTTCTGTATATGAGGAAGGCGAGCTTGATCAAAACACAACCTGTAAGGATTACTTACAAGTTCAGCAGGAAGGAAAACGCCAGGTAAAACGCAGCATCACTCACTACAGCCTGCCAATGATCTTGGCCATCGGCTATCGCGTCCGCTCTACCCGTGGTACACAGTTCCGTAAGTGGGCAACCCGGACTCTTGAGGAATATATCGTCAAGGGATTCGTGATGGATGATGAGCGGCTGAAAAACCCTCCTGTTGGCAATTCCGTTGTTCCTGATTATTTTGATGAACTGCTGGACAGAATCCGCGACATCCGTGCCAGCGAGCGGCGAATGTATTTGCGGGTTCGTGAAATTTTTGCTCTGGCAGCTGATTACGAACCATCGCTGAAAGAAACCACCCAGTTCTTTCAGATCATCCAGAACAAACTGCATTACGCCTGCTCCGGCCACACCGCCGCCGAGTTGATCTATGAGCGTGCCGACGCCGACCAACCCAATATGGGGCTGACCAGCAGCAAAGGCGCTGAAGTGCGCAAAGGCGATGTCACGACAGCCAAGAATTACCTGAGCGAAGCAGAAATTAAAGAACTCAACCGGATCATCGTCATGTGGCTCGACTTTGCCGAAGATCAGGCTGAACGCCGTCAGCAGGTTTTTCTGCGAGACTGGCAAGCCAAACTGGATCAGTTTCTGCAGTTTAATGAGCGTGATGTTCTGGAAGGCCCGGGCCAGATAAGCAAGAAACAGGCGGATGAAAAAGCCTCTGCAGAATACGAACGCTTTGCTGAAAAACGCCGCCAACTGAAAGAAGCCAAAGGAGAGCAGGACATATCCTCGCTTTTAAACTGGCAGCCACCTGAAAAATAAATCACCGATAACACCAAATCTTATGCTCAGAAAATTACTCACCGCCACTCTGCTTTGCTGCATTCTGCCAGCGGTACAGGCTGCTCCTGATTTCGCTGAACTACGAGTGCAGGCGCAACTGTCCGGCGATACTTACCTGGCCGACAGCGAACGTGAAGCACAGCTTCTGCAGCAAGGCCAGACGCTGATTCATCAGGCTACGCTGGCGGATTCTCAGGTCAGTTATTTTCTCAGTCAGGGCAATGGCGTGCAGACCATTGCCATCCGTGGCACCGCCAATCTGGCGAATGTGATGGTCGATCTGGATATTGAATTTCAGCCGGACGAGCGTCTGGGCATCACCCTGCACAACGGTTTCCGCAGTGCCGCCGAGGCGGTGTTTAACGATGTCAGGCCACGACTGGTTGCCGGCATGCCGGTGCAGATTACCGGTCATAGTCTGGGCGGCGCCATTGCGGTCGTGCTGGCGATGTATTTAAAACACGATACGGCAATGCAGATAACGCAGGTGATTACTTTCGGCCAGCCCAAGGTCACCAACGTTACCGGCGCGGATATCTACGCCAGTATTCCGCTGATACGGGTCGTCACCCAGAAAGACTTGGTGCCATTGGTGCCTCCACTCAGCCCGCTGCAGATTAAGGATCTGGATGTTTACTGGCATATGGGCGAAGAGATTATTCTGCTCGGCGGCCAGCAATATTCGCAGACCCGAGGTTTAAAAAGCATGCTGCGTGCGACCAAGCTCAGCACGGCGCTGCCGGATGAAAGCAACCTGCAGGCGCATCAGATCACCACCTATCAGACACTGATCGATGAGCTACTGCAGGCGGCGCAGGAAGTGCCTTACCAGATGGAAATCAATCTGTTCGGGCTGTCGATTAATTAACCGAGAGCCTTAAAAGCTCCAGCGTATGGCGCTTTCCAGCCGGTTCTGATCATAACTCGCGGCGGCAAAATCAGACTGCCGGTCATCACGCTGCAGGCTGACCGACCACTGCCAGCGCTGACTGAGTTGCCAGCGGCTGCTGATCTCCAGACGCTGGCGCTGCTCCGTCACATCGTCGTACTGACGCTGTTCCAGCCGCGCCCTCAGATGATTCACCACACTGAGCCCAAACCAGCGGCTGCGATGTCTGAGCGACAGCCGTCCGATACCCGCCTGATAACTGTAAACCTGAGCATCCGCCTGTTCATCCACCCCCTGTATCAGGGCGCTGAGCGATAAGCCGCTGCTGCGGAAAAACCAGTAAAGCTGCAGACGGGCAGCGCTGCGTTCACTGTCGCGGGCGCTGTTTTGCTCGTAGGTTTTGCGCATAAAATCGAACTGGGTGCGCACATACAGGGATTCTGACGGGATAAAGCCCAGTGCCGGGCTGATACGTTCGAGCTGCATATAACTCTGGCCATCCACATCTGCGGTGGCCGCAATCAGCGCCACATCGGTCGCCAGCACATCACCCTGATAACCAAAGCGCAGCAGGCCGGTCTGCAGGCGGTTGTCGTATTCGCTGTAAACCTGCCAGCGCTGTTCTTTCAGCCAGTAGCTGGTCTCAAACTGCACACCACGACGCCCCGCCGTACGCCAGCCAAGCGAAGCTTCCAGTGCATGATAACTGTCACCCAGGCCAGCATTGATATCGGTAACGTCGGGGGCAACATTGGAGTCGTAGCCGGCACCGGCGGCCAGCTCGAGCTGCAGTCCGGCCTTTGCCTGAGCGGCAAACACCAGTAATAAGGTAAGCAGCAGCCCCCGCTGCCGGAATACTCCGCGCAGGGGGGCTGCTGTTGTGGCTGTTATAGGATTGAGCAAAATATCAGTCATCAATTTCCATCGACTGCACGATCAGAACCTGACCGTCGAATGAGCCTTCAATTTCTACCATACTGCCGCTCACCAGAGAGGACAGCATGGACGGATCCTGCGCGCTGACATCCAGCGTCAGCCCCAGCAACACAACAGTACCGGCACTCAGGTCGATGGCAGACACAGGGGCTTTCAGTTCCACCTTATTGCTGGCGTCAACACGTTCCAGCAACTGTGCACGGTACTGACCGGCCGTGGTTTCTTCGAGCAGCAGCTCAACATGGTCACCGGGCTGCAGCATGCTCAGATTAAAGTACACTTCATCGTCACGTTCATCACGCACGCGGGTACGCAGGTCAGCATTGATAGTAATGCCCATCACCGTCAGGGTGTTTTCAGTTGTCGCCTGAACCACACCTTCGAGTTCAATTTCCGGTGCTTCTTCAAACTCGATTTCTTCAGCCAGCAGCACGCCGTCGGTACCGACAACGCCTTCAACCTCAACCATCACACCCGCCTGTAAAGCCGACTGGTCGCCGTCATCAAATTCGGTCTCGCTGTCAAAACGTACCGTCATACCGTTCAAAACAAACTGGTTGTTGTCGGCATCAACTGCTGTAACCGCACCGGACATTTCCAGCTCGGTGTCTTCTTCGAAATCGCTGTCTTCGGCTTCAATTTCGCTGGCAACCAGCACGTCGCCATCCAGGGTACCTTCAACTTCAACCTGCATGCCATCGCTCAGCGTGGCGCCATCCAGATCCAGCGTCGCAACACTGGCATAGCTGATCAGCTGAGAACCGATCAGGAAGGTCTGTGCTGAACTGTCGAAGCCGGCCACAACACCGGTCAGTTCTTCCGGGCTCTGGTCTGCATCGTCCGCGGCGATAAAGCTGGCGATGATGCGTCCTTCACCGGCGCTGTAACCGCTCACTTCAACGCGCTGGCCTACGGTCAGGGTAGCCAGATCAAGGCCTTCGAAAATGGTCATGGCATCAGTAACAACGGTCTGACCCAGCACCGTCAGCGTACCCGAGGCGCTATCAATTGCCGTCACCGTACCCTCCACACTGACGTCATAAATAATTTCGGCAGCAACACCTTCTGCGCCATTATGGTTACCAACGATGGTGACCACCTGACCAACACGCAGATCCGCCTGAATACCGGCACGGTCATCCACCGTAAACTGAGTCCGGTCGCTGTTAAAGTGCACGCCGTTAACAATCACGCTGCCAAAGCCGTCGATAACACCGCGTGTTACCTGTTTGCCATTCTCTTTGGCAGATGAAGAGGAACCACCACAAGCGGTTACCAGCAGCGTACCAGCCAGACAAACGGCAACGGACAGAAGATGTTTTTTCATAGCAATACTCTCTCGTTTATTTCAGTGAACTCACTGGTAAAAACGCCGGGAGCTGAAAAATATTCCATCAAATATTGTTAATTTTCGTTAAAGAGCGACGACATAAGGCCAAAGCCGAAAACCGGATCGCGTCCGGCCTCGCCCAGATCCAGAGCCTGACGGGCTAAACGTTCGCGCTCTGTCTGGCAGTCCTCAGCCGGGCGCGAAGCCAGTACTGCCGTGGCCAGCGCCGTGGCAAAAGAAGTACCGGACATCACCCCGTTGCCGTCAGCTGTTACGACCCGGAGGTTTACCCCCGGCAATGCAAACT
>Ga0210039_1002602_pt1 | contig 14647 bp, 18 predicted proteins | sample CryGeyCG2114_250_3_FD_185460 | JGI IMG/M metagenome (GOLD analysis project Ga0210039, IMG submission 185460) | Groundwater microbial communities from aquifer - Crystal Geyser CG17_big_fil_post_rev_8/21/14_2.50 (SPAdes) (version 2) | ecosystem: Environmental > Aquatic > Deep subsurface >...
ATCGACATCGGCGTGGCCAGGCCAAGCGCGCAGGGGCAGGCGATGATCAGCACCGCCACCGCCGAGATCAGCGCGTAGCTCAGCGCCGGTTCCGGCCCCCAGATCGCCCAGGCGATGAACGACAGCGCCGCCACCCCGATTACCGCCGGCACGAAGAAACCCGCCACCTTGTCGGCGTATTTCTGGATCGGCGCGCGCGAGCGTTGCGCATTGGCCACCATCTGCACGATCTGCGCCAGCATCGTGTCGGCACCAACGCGCGTAGCCTCCATGATCAGGCTGCCGGTGCCGTTGATCGTGGCCCCGGTAAGCGGATCGCCCGCGACCTTTTCCACCGGCAGCGGCTCGCCGGAGATCAGGCTTTCGTCGACTGACGATCGCCCGTCCACCACCTTGCCATCGACCGGCACCTTGTCGCCGGGGCGGACCCGCAGCCGGTCGCCGATCTGCACCTCTTCCAGCGCGATTTCTTCCTCGGTCCCGTCCGGGCGGATCACCCGTGCGGTCTTGGCCGCCATGTCAAGCAGCGCGCGGATGGCGCGGCCGGTGCCCTCGCGGGCCTTGAGTTCCATCACCTGACCCAGCAGCACCAGCGTCACGATCACCGCCGCGGCCTCGAAATAGACGCCGACCTGCCCGGTCATGGGGTCGCGGAAACCTGCGGGAAAGAGGCCCGGCGCAATCACCGCAACCATCGAAAACAGGTAGGCCGCCGCGATGCCCATCGAAATCAGCGAGAACATGTTGAGCCTCAACGTGCGAAACGACTTCCAGCCGCGCACCAGGAACGGCCAGCCCGACCACCCGATCACCGGCGAGGCCAGCGCCACCTCGATCCAGAGGGCGGCGCGCTGGCCGAAAAGCTCGCGGATCTGCGGCAGGCCGACAAGCGGGCTCATGGTCAGCACCAGAAGTGGGATGGTCAGCGCCACGCCGACCCAGAACCGCCGGGTGAAATCGACCAGTTCGGGGTTCGGCCCCGCGTTGCCCATCGCCGCCGATTCCAGTTCCAGCCCCATGCCGCAGATCGGGCAGGATCCGGGTTTGGTCTGGCGCACCTGCGGGTGCATCGGGCAGGTATGGACCGGCCCCGACCAGCCCGTCGGCACGGTGTCATATTTGCCGCCGCCCGAGGCTGCCGCTTGACTCTTGTGCCCATGGTTCGCGCCATGCAGATCTGCCGCGCCCACGGGCACCAGGAACATCCCGCATTTCGGGCATTTGCCCGGGCCTGCCTCGCGCACCTCGGGGTGCATCGGGCAGGTGTAGATGGTTGCATCGGTCGCGGCTGCGGTGGTCGGGTGATGGTCGGTCATGGCGGGCAACTCCTATGTGGTCGCGGAAGCCGCCCGGTTCGGCGGGGATTCGGCTGAAAGGCCGGAACTGCGGGTCTGCGCCGGTTGGAAACTTCCCGCAAGGCCGGGCCGGATGCCCGGTTCAGGCCGCGGCCGAGCGGCTGGCGCAGGCGTTGAAAATCCCGCCGAAGATGCGCGCAGCATACCAGCCGTAAAGCAAGCTTTCCACCAGCCCGATCGCGAGCCCCACCGGGGTCAGCCAGTTGATACCGGGCAGCAGCCCGGACCAGGTCATGTACATAGCATATTGCGGCAGCATGAGGTCGAAGCTGATGCAGATCACATGGGTGATCACCAGAAACAGGCTCAGCGCCCAGCCCAGCGGGATGAGCGGCAGCATGTCCGCACTCCTTTCTATTCAAGCGCCACCATCTGATGCGCGATGCCGACCACGGAAACCGGCACCCCGTCCGGGCTCAGGCGGTGACCGAAAACTCGGTCATCATGCCGGTCGCCATATGCGCCATGTGGTGGCAATGCAGCAGCCAGGGGGCGGCTTCACCGGCATCGAGCGCAATCTCGACCATCGCCATCGGCGGCACATAGACCGTGTCGCGCAAGGCCCCGGCGATGCGGCGACCGTTGATCCCGACCACCTGGAAGGCATGGCCGTGCAGGTGCATCGGGTGGCCCATCATCGACATGTTGTGGAAGGTCAGCGATACGCGCTCGCCGCGGCGCGCGGCGATGGGCTGATGCTGGCCCCAGACCGCGCCGTTGATGGTCCAGACATAGGGCTGCATCGACCCGCCCAGCATGACCATATGGCGGCGCTCCACCGGCTGGTCGGCCAAGGGGTGCAGGGCGACAAGCCGCGCTTCCTGCGCCAGATCGGTATCAAACGCAGGCGCGTCACTTTCGGCCAGCGCGTCGATGCGCCGGACCTCGGCCCCCGGCGTGGCAAGGATGATCCCGGTGCGGTCGCGCGCGCCTTCGCGCAACGCAAGGATCGGCCAGGCACCACCCTCATCCGGCAGGTCGATCTCGAAATCCATCCGCTGCGCCATCGCCAGACCAAAGCGGGTGCCGCTGATCGGCTGCACCGGATCGCCATCGACCGCGATCAGCCGCGCCTCAGCCTTGCCGGTGTCGATCCAGAACACGGTGGCGGCGGCGGCGTTGATCACCCGCAGCCGGATGCGCCCGCCGCGTTCGACCTGCACCATCTCGGGGTCCGAGAGCGTCCGGTCGTTGGCAAGATAGGCGTCCCAGTTGTAGTCGTTCAGGTCCATCGCCATGCCGCCCATGCCCGTCATGCCGCCCATGGTGCCATGATCCATGCCCGGCATGTTGCCCATGCCCGCAGCCGCATCGCCATGATCTTCGCCCCCGGCGGCGATCTCGGCCAGCACCTCGTCGGGGGTCTTGAACGAGAAATCGTGCAGGAACAGCACCACCTCCTGCCGGTCGGCGCTCAAATCTTCGGGCGCGCGCACGATCAGGGGTGCGGCAAGCAGGCGCATCTCGTGCGCCACCACATGGGCGTGCATCCAGAACGTGCCGGGCCGCGGCTCGAAGTCATAGGACCGCATCTCGCCCGGGGTCAGCAGCGGTGCCGTATTGGGTGCCCCATCCAGCGCGTTGGGCGGAATTTGCCCGTGCCAATGCACAATGGTCGGCACGTCAAGATTGTTGGTCAGATCGACCCGGAAGCGCTGGCCGGGATCAAGGATCAGGCCCTGGCCGCCGGGGCCGGCAAGGCCGAAGACGGTTGCCGCGCGGCCGTCGATATCGAGTGTGCGGGTGGTCGCCGACAGGGCGATCGGGGTCGTCGCCTGCGCGAAAGCAAGGCGGGGCATTTGGGCTGCGGCAAGGGCGGCAGCACTTGCGGCGATAAAGCCGCGACGGGAAAAGGTATTCATGGGGTCTCCTCGGGACAGCGCGTCCCGTTTCAAAAAAGCCGAGGAAACGCCGCAGGCCGCAGCCCGGGCGCGTTCAAAGGAGGCAAAGTTTGGGGGGGCGTTCGGCCCGGGCAGGCACAGCGCCGGAAAGCACCATGCCGGTCGGCACGGTGTGACGGATCGAATGGCAAGCGAAATCCGCTTGCACGTCTGGCGGCGTCACGATCCCGGTCAGTCCGACGCTGGCGAAAGCGCAAAACCCGGCCATCGCCGCCCCACAATGCTGATCGCCGCCGCATGAAATGGCACCGATGTCTTCGGCCTGCACCATCTCGACCGCATGCACCCCGAAGTCGGGCACGTCGCTCATCTGCGCCGCATGCGCCAAAGCCGCCGTCGAAATGACAGCGATTGCCAGTGCGGCCAGAAGAGTGACAAGGCGGTGGATCATGCCGGAAACGTAGGTGCTGCACCCGGGATTGTCCATTGGAACGGGCGGTGCTGTGCCTGCTGACAATCATTTGTTCGTGAAGCCGGGCACCCTATCCGCGCTCAGACCTGTTCGGCCAGTGCGTCCAGCACCGGGCAATCCGGCACCCGCGCGCCGGAACATCTGGCGGCAGTTTCGGCCAGCACGCGCTCGATCCGCTTCAGATCGGCGATCTTGGCGCGCACATCCGCGAGGTGATGCTCGGTGCGCAGCTTGACCTCGGCGCAACTGGGGGCCGCGCCATCGTCGAGCCCCAGCAGTCCGCGAATGTCGTCCATGGGAAAACCCAACTCGCGCGCGCGCAGGATGAAGCGCAGCCGCGCCACATGGGCCTGCGTATAAATACGATAGCCCGCACCAGTGCGCGGCGGGTCGGGCAGCAGGCCGGTTTTCTCGTAGTAGCGGATCGTCTCGATATTGCAGCCGGTGGTCTGCGCCAACGCGCCGCGCGTCAGACCGCTCGCGTTCTTGTGATCCGACATGATGATTTTCCGCTTGAGCCTGTAGTTGCTACAGACTGTAGGCCGGTTGTACCAGGATGACAAGGAGCGCGGCGATGAGCAACATTCACGATACCGCAACCGCGCCTGACCGCGCCGATCACAAGGGCCTGTTTGCCACCCTCGGGCTGGCGGGGGCGTTTCTGGCCTCGGCCTGCTGCATCGTGCCGCTGGTGCTGGTGACGCTGGGAATATCGGGGGCATGGATCGGCAATCTGACAGCACTTGAGCCCTACAAGCCGCTGACCTCGGGGCTCGCCATCGTCTTCATCGCGCTCGGGTTCTGGCACGTCTATTTCCGCACCAAACCGGTCTGCGTCGAGGGGTCTTACTGCGCCCGCCCGCAATCGTCGCGGATCACCAAAACGGTGCTCTGGCTGGCCGCGGTGCTGGTGCTGCTGTCGGTGACGCTCAACTGGTGGGCCCCGCTGCTTTACTGAAACCCAAGGAGAATCCCGATGAAACGTCTTGCAATTCTGGCGCTCGGAGCCCTGATGCTCGGCCTACCGGTCGCCACGCCGATGGCTTTTGCGCAATCGGCGACCGCCGCAGCTACGATGACGGAGGTCAGCTTTGATGTGCCCGACATGACCTGCGCGCTGTGCCCGGTAACGGTCAAGGCCGCCATGAGCGGTGTCGATGGGGTGCAGTCGGTCGAGATAGACTTCGATGCCCGCAGCGCGACCGTGATCTTTGATCCCGCCCTGACCGATGCGGCGGCGATTGCGCAAGCCTCGGCCATGGCGGGCTATCCGGCCAACGTGAAGGGCTGACGAAATGAACGATTGCTGCACGATTCCCGGGACGGGCGTTTTCGACATCGCGGTGATCGGGGCCGGATCGGCGGGGTTTTCCGCCGCGATCACGGTGGCCGAGGCGGGCAAGCGCGTGGCGCTGATCGGTCATGGGCTGATCGGCGGCACCTGTGTCAACGTCGGCTGCGTGCCCTCGAAGGCGATGATCCGCGCGGCGGAAGCGATCCACGGCGCGAAAGCGGCACGGCGGTTTCCGGGGCTGTCGGGAGCGGCGCAGGTCGATGACTGGGCCGCGCTGATGGCGGGCAAGGATGCCTTGGTGGCAGGCCTGCGGCAGAAGAAGTATGCCGATCTGCTGCCCGGCTATGAGGGCATCACCTACATCGACGAAGGTGCGGCGCGGCTTGTCCCCGGTGGCGTGCAGGTCGGCGGGCGCAAGATCACTGCGCCCAAGATCATCATCGCCACCGGCGGCCGCCCTGCGGTGCCGGAGATCGCGGGGATCGACGCGGTGCCGACGCTGGACAGCACATCGCTTCTTGCGCTGGAAACCCTGCCGAAGAGCCTGATCTTTCTCGGCGGTGGCTATATCGGGGTGGAACTGGCGCAGATGATGGCGCGTATGGGGGTTGCGGTGACGATTGTCTGCCGCTCGCGTCTTCTGCCGCAAACCGAACCGGAAGTCGGCGTGGCCTTGGCCGACGTGCTGCGCGCCGAGGGTGTGACAATCGCGGCTGGCCTGCGCTATCAGGGCGCGCGGGCAGCGGACGGTCGCGCGGTCCTGACGGTGACCAAGGACGGTGCCGCACATGATCTGACAGCGGATCATATCGTCCTGACCACCGGGCGCAGCCCGAACACCGAAGGGCTGGGGCTGTCTGACTTGGGCGTTGAGACCGACGCGCGTGGCGCGATCGTGGTGGGCTGCGACATGCAAACCTCGCGCCCCGGTGTCTATGCCGCGGGCGACGTGACCAACCGCGATCAGTTCGTCTACATGGCCGCTTACGGCGCCAAGCTGGCAGCAAGGAACGCCATCGGCGGGGCCGAATACTATGACAATGCCGCGATGCCCTGGGTCGTGTTCAGCGATCCGCAAGTGGCGGGCGTCGGTCTGACCGAAGCGCAGGCGCAAGAGGCGGGGCACCCGGTGAAAACCTCGGTCCTCGGCCTCGACAACGTGCCGCGCGCCCTTGCCGCCCGCGACACACGGGGTCTGATCAAACTGGTGGCGGATGCCAGGACCGACCGCCTGCTGGGCGGTGTGATCATGGCACCCGAAGGGTCGGACAGTGTGCAGACGCTGGTCATGGCGCTGAAGTTCGGCATGACGACCAAGGCACTTGGCGCGACGATCTTCCCCTACCTGACCACGGTTGAAGGGCTGAAACTCGCCGCGCAGACCTTCGATCGGGACGTGGCAAAGCTGTCGTGCTGCGCGGGGTGATATATCTTCTTGTCGCGGGACCCGGCTGCCACGAACGCGTCACCACCCACGCCACCGTTTCGTGAATAGACATCGCGTGGGTCCGGCCATATATGGGTTTCATGGGTAAATTGGCTTCACTCTTTGCCATTGTGGTTCTCGCGGTGTTCGCCACGAGTGCCACCGTGCAGGCGGTGAGCGCGGATGCGATGGCGCTGGAAATGGCGATGTCCGACTGTCAGGCCTGCGCTGAGGACGGCAACGGCGTTCCCGACGCTGGGTGCGAATTGGTTTGCACAGCGCCGGTGATTGCGGCGATGAACAGCGCCGCCACGCCCGCACCTGCGGTGCCTGTGTTCAGCCACGACCGGCCCATCGGCATGACCCTGCCGCACGGGCTGCGCGCGCCGCCGGATCCTTTCCCGCCCCGAACCCTCATCTGATCCGACGGCACGAACGCCCGCCAAGGCGTCGTCGTGATCGTCTGCCTGCGTATCCGCGCGCCCGAATTGCGCCGCGATACGCTCAGCCCTCGCGCCAGCTACGCGAGTCCGACGGCCCCTGTCAGATGAGCCAAACCCATGAGTTCAAGATTTCCATCCGCGCTGTCGCGTCGGCGTTTTCTGGCCGGTAGCGCCGCCTTTGCGGGGCTGTTGCCCGCGCGTTCAGCACAGGCCGGGGGCGGGGCTGCGTCAGCACTCGCCTTCGACGGCGATGTGCTGATCGCGGCAGGCGCGCAGGTCTGGCGGCACGAACTGTCCGGCCTCGCCGAAACCCTTGCCCCGCCCGCAACGCCGATCCGCGCACTCGCCTGTCACCCCGAGCGGTCGGGGCGGCTGTTCGCGGCGACCGCAGGTGGCGGCCTGCTGCGCTCTGACGATGGCGGGCGGTCGTGGCGCGCGGCAGACGGCGGCCTACCCCAAGCGCCGGTCAACGCACTCGCCATCGCTGCCGGGTCACCCGACACGATCCATGCCGCCTTGGCGGGCGATGGGCTGTGGCGCAGCGCGGACGCTGGCGCAACCTGGGCCTTTGCGATGGACCGCCCGTGGATTGCCGAGGCCGAGCGCGAAGTTCTGGCGCTTGCTTCGGTCAATCTCGCCTCCGGTATGGGCGGCATCTGGGTCTATGCCGGAACCGAGCGCGGCCTGACCCGGGTGCCCGATTGCTTTTGCCGCTGGCAGGACGTGGTGGCGGGCGACGCGATGGATGCGCTGGTCGCAGGCACCGCGCCGCCGCCGGAAGCGCCGCTGCCCGAGAGTGAGCCGGTATTGGCCCTCGCCTCGGCGCTGGCCGCCCCGGAACGGCTCATTGCCGCGTTGCCCTCGGGGCTCTGGACCTCGGCCGACGGCGGCGCGAACTGGGCGCGGGGCACCGACCACGCCGCGACTGCGCTGGCCATTCACCCCACCGACCCGAGCCTGATCGCCGCCGCCACACCGGACGGCCTGATCCTCAGCCGTGACGGCGGCACCAGCTGGGCCGCGCTTGCCAACACCTGAAAGGAAATCCCATGAAACGCTTTGCTATTGCCGCCTTTGCCCTGCTCGCCACCCCGGCGCTTGCCGCCGAACCTGTCACCATCTGGCGCGATCCCGGCTGCGGCTGCTGCGACGCCTATGCCGAATACCTGCGCGCCGAGGGCTTTGAGGTCACGGTGATCGACGACCGAAACTTCGACAAAACCTCGATTTCGGTGGGCGTGCCGGAAGCTGGGCTTGGCTGTCATCTGGCGAAAATGGGCAACTACTTCGTCAGCGGGCTGGTGCCGGTCGAAATCCTTAACCGCCTGATGGCACAACAGCCCGCCATCACCGGCATCACCCTGCCAGGCATGCCGATGAACGCGCCCGGCATGGCACCCGAAAAGACGGGAATGCTGCGGGTCTATGCCTTCGGACCCGAGGGCGTGGCGGTCTATTCCGATGAGTGATGTCATGGTGCAGATGATGGGGGACCCGATGATGGCCGTGATGATGGGCGGGGCAGGTCTGTTGCTGCTGCTCGTGCTGGCGGTGCTCGGCCTTTCGGTCGCGGCGCTGGTGAAATATTTGCGGGGCCCGGCATGAACCGTCGGACAATGGCACTGACCTTTGCCCTGGCGGCGAGCCTTGGATCGGTGGCGGGGCTTGCATTGGCGCAGGAAAGCAGCAGCGCACAAGGGCTTGCCTTTCTGGGCGCGCCCGTCACCCCGGAACAGACAGCACTCGGGCAGCAGGTCTATGCCGCCAACTGCGCCGCCTGCCACGGAGCAAAGCTGGAAGGCCAGCCCGACTGGAAGCGCAGACTGGAGGATGGCCGGATGCCCGCGCCGCCGCACGATGCCAGCGGCCATACCTGGCACCATGCCGACCGGCAGTTGTTCACCATCACCAAGCTCGGGATTGGTGCCATCGTGCCCGGCTATGAAAGCGTCATGCCCGTCTATCAAGACATCCTCACCGACGACGAAATCGCGGCGGCGCTGGCCTGGATCAAAAGCACCTGGCCCGCGCGCCAGCGCAGCTTTCAGGCCGAGGTGACGGCGAACGATGGCGGTGGATCATGAGCGGGGATATGCACGAAAACCCAAGCCGCCCGCGCGCCAGGATGTTGATGCTGCTTCCGGTGGCGATCTTCGCCGCTCTGGCGGCGGCCTTTCTGTGGGGGCTTTTCAACAGCGACGACCGGCTGCCTTCGACCCTGATCGGCAAGCTGGTGCCCGAGTTCACGCTGCCGCCGATCGCGGGGCGCAGCGACGGTCTGGCCACGACCGACCTGGTCGGCGCGGTGTCGCTGGTCAATGTCTGGGCGTCCTGGTGCGTGCCCTGTCGGGCCGAGAACCCGCTGATGGTGGCGCTTGCTGGCACCGGGGAAGTGCCGATCTACGGCATCAATTACAAGGATACGCCGGAAGCAGCGCTGGCGTTTCTCGCCGAGCTTGGCGACCCGTTCACCCGGATCGGGGCCGACCGCAACGGGCGGGTCTCGATCGACTGGGGCGTTTACGGCGTGCCGGAAACCTACGTGATCGATGCGATGGGACGGATCGCTTACAAGCACGTCGGGCCGTTTGATCGGCAAATCCTCGATCAGCAGATCCTGCCCGTGGTGCGTCGGCTGCAAGCGCAGGCCGGGCAATGAGGCGGCGCCATTTCATGGCCGGTGCGATGGCGCTGGCGGCCGGACCGGCCTTGGCGCGGCCGCTGATACCGCTGCATGACGAACCGCAGCCGATGCTCTCGCCACCCTTTGTCGATGGCGCGAGGCGCAACCTGAAACTGGACGATTTCCGCGGGCGGGTGGTGCTGCTGAACATCTGGGCCACCTGGTGCGTGCCCTGCCGCGACGAGATGCCGACCCTCGACGCGTTGCAGGCGCGCCTTGGCGGTGACGACTTCCATGTGCTGCCGCTGTCCATCGACCGGGCGGGGTTCGACCCGGTGCGGCGGTTCTACGACGAGATCGGGATCCGGCACCTTGGCCTGTATCTGGCCGAGGACATCCGCGCGATGATGGCCTTCGCCGTGATCGGCCTGCCGACCACGATCCTGATCAACCGGCAGGGCTTTGAGCTGGGCCGCCTTGCCGGGCCGTCCGCGTGGGACAGCGCCGGGAACGTGGCGTTTTTCGAGGCCATCATCGCAAACGAAAGGGCCTGACCGATGACCGAAACATCCGATCTGTTAGCTGTCCCGCTCGCCGCCTATGCCTGCGCCACCGGCTGGCGACCGTGGCGTCGGGCGAAAGGGGGGCCCGCGCATGGCTGATCTCTCGCTGATCGGCATGACCGCAGCGCTGCTGGCGGGCACGATCTCCTTCGTCTCGCCCTGCGTGCTGCCGCTGGTGCCGGGCTATGTCTCCTACATCGCCGGGCGCTCGGTCGGCGGCGCGGTGCAGCCGGGCCGGGGTCAGGTCGTCGGGCTCAGCCTCTGCTTCGTGCTGGGGTTCTCGACGATCTTCATGGTGCTTGGCGCCTCGGCCACCGCGCTTGGCCAGTCGCTGCTGCGCTGGCGCTTCGAGCTTAACATCGTGGGCGGCGGCATCGTCATCCTGTTCGGGCTGTTCATGCTGGGGGCCGCGCGCATCCAGGCGATGGAGCGCGATTTCCGCTTTCACCTCGACCTGCCGGGCGGGCGGCCTGTCGCGGCTTACGTGCTTGGCCTCGCCTTCGGCTTCGGCTGGACCCCCTGCATCGGCCCGATCCTTGGCGCGATTCTGACCGCGAGTGCGGCCAGCGCGACGGTCGGTCAAGGCGTGGCGCTGCTTGGCGTTTATTCCGCCGGGCTTGGCGTGCCGTTCCTGATCGTTGCCGCCTTCACCGACCGCCTGACGGGCCGCCTGCGCGGTGCGGGCCGCCTCGGGCGCCGCCTGCATCAGGGCGCGGGCGTTGTGATGATCGTGATGGGGCTTGCCATGATCACCGGGCAGTTGAGCGCGATGTCCTATTGGCTGCTGGATGCGTTCCCGGCGTTGGGGCGGATCGGCTGAGGGTCGTCGCCGGTCTCTACCACCGTCTCAGCTCATCCGATCCAGATCGAACCGCAGCAGACGCAGCGCGTTCAGCGTGACCAGAACGGTCGCGCCGGTGTCGGCGAGGATGGCGAGCCAAAGCCCCGTGATGCCGAGAATGGTCGTGACCAGAAACGCCACCTTGAGACAGAGGGCGATCGCCACGTTCTGACGGATGTTCGCCATGGTCGCGCGGGCAAATTGTATCGCTCCGGCCACGTCGGTCAACCGGTTGCGCAGAATTGCAGCGTCGGCGGTCTCGAGCGCGACGTCGGTGCCGGAGCCCATCGCGACGCCCACATGGACCGGCATTGTCCCGGCCCGCGTCACAGGCGGTGCGGTCATCTGACCTCGATCACCGCAGCTTCGCCATCCGTGACCCATACCGGCCGCAAGGGTCCAGACGCCTCGGCTCACATGATCCGATTTTTCCTGGCGAAATCCACCTGACCGAAGATTGTGTCGGAAACGCCCGCGCCCCTGCGGCGTTCTTTTCATGTGGCTGGTAACTGTCACATCCCGCAAGGTGCCGGGCATCTCTGGCTGATCCACGTTATGGCGGCCATTTCGGGAAAGGGTAGACAGGGGACAGGCCTCGCTGCTGCCCCCGATTCCCCCGCAAAGCTGCGAACCCGTCCGACATGCCGCTGCTGCACTTGGCCCCGTTTTGCGGTTGTTCGGTGGCCGGACTGCTGCAATCCGGGCAGGTCTGCCCGGGCCATCTACAGGAGACTGCTGCCATGCACCTCAGAACCATCCTCATTCCGGCGGCCGGCCTTGGCACGCGGCTGTTGCCCGCAACCAAGGCGGTGCCGAAAGAGCTTTTGGCGGTCTATGACCGGCCAGTGCTGCAATTTGCCATCGACGAGGCGATCGCGGCGGGGGCCGAGCGGGTGGTGGTGGTGATCCATCCCGACAAGCTGGCAATTCGCGACTATCTGCAACCCGACGATGCCCTGGTGCACAGCCTGAACGCCGACGGCAAGGCGGAGCTTGGCACCAGACTGGCCGCAGTGCAGGTGCCTGCGACGATGGAACTGGTGTTCGCTTTCCAGAACCACCCCTTGGGCCTTGGCCATACGATTTCCTGTGGTGTCGGGCTGGTGTTGCCGGGGCCGGTCGGGGTGATCCTGCCCGATGACGTGATCCTGGGCACCCCCTGCATCGCCGAGATGGCCGATGCCTATCGCGGCGGTCATATGGTGGCGGCGATGACGGTGCCTGCGACCGAGGCGCAGCACTACGGCATGTTCCGCCTGCTGGGAGCCACGGGGGGGCGTTGCGTCACGGTTTCCAGCATGGTAGAAAAGCCTGAACCCGGCACTGAGCCGTCGCTGCTGGCGGCAGTAGGGCGCTATATCCTTGATCCGTCGATCTTTTCGACGCTGAAAGCCACCCGGCGCGGGGTCGGGGCCGAGATTCAGTTGACCGACGCCATCACGCAGGACGCCAGCCGCCTGGCGCTGACCGCCTTTCGCTTTTCCGGCCAGCGCTATGATTGCGGCAGCCATGACGGGCTGCTGGCGGCGGCACAGGCGCGGCAACTGCAGGTGAAACAACACCGCAACGGCCACGCGGCACCATGGGGCGCGGCTGGGCTGACGGCGCGCCTCAACCGCTTTGACGCGGCCATCGCGGCGCAATGACGGCGGCGGCGGCAATGACGGGATTGAAAGGAGATGCAGATGCGCTGGGAAGAAATTGAGGCCGGCTGGACAGCGATGACCCGCCGCGTGCGGGCCGATTGGCCGGGTGCCGGGGCGGATAACGCGCCGCTGGGGGCATTTCTTGCAACCGCCCGGACGGCGGCGGTGACGGATGCCAAAACCAACACCCCGCCGTCGGACCGGCCGATGCCGTGAGCTTGGGCTTCGGCTGGCGCCTGCGTCAGGCCAGCCCCGATTTCTGGCAAGACCGCCGCGCCATCCGCGCCGATCTGTTCGGCACCGAGCGGCTGGAGCATCACGCGCTGTCGCTGGCGGCGGTGCAAAAGGTGGCCAGCGGTCGCCCGGCCTCGGTGCGCCGCCTGTCGGGGCGGCTGAAGGACAATGCCGACACGCTGCTGGGTGCCTACCGCGCCGGTGCTGCGGCGTTGCAGGCGGGCCAGCCGATCACCCCGGCGGCCGAATGGCTGCTCGACAATTTCCACACCGTCGAGGCGCAGGTGCGCCAGATCCGCGCCGACCTGCCGCCCGACTATTACCGGCAGTTGCCCAAGCTGGCGGCGGGGCCGTTTGCCGGTTATCCGCGGGTGCTGGAACTGGCCTGGGCCTATGTCGCCCATACCGACAGCCTGTTTTCCGCCCCGGTGCTGACCCGCTTCGTGCAGGCCTATCAGACGGTGCAGCCGCTGACGATCGGCGAGTTGTGGGCCATCGCCATCACCCTGCGCATCGTGATGATCGAGAACATGAGGCGGCTGTCGGTGCAGATCGTCGAGGGCGGCGCGGTGCGGGCCGAGGCGGACGCGCTGGTGGACCGGGTACTGGCGGGGTCGCCGGAAGCGATGGCAGCGGTTGAACGGGCACGGGCCGGGCTGACCGATGACGATGGGCCTGACATCTTCTATGGCCAGATTGCCAAGCGGCTGCGTGGTGCCGACCCCAGCGACACGCCGCTCTTGGGCTGGCTGGAGGATCGGCTGGCGCGGCAAGGTGCCTCGATCGACGCGGTGGTGACGGCTGCGCAGCAGCGGCAGGGCGCTGCCAATGTGACGATGCGCAATCTGGTCACCTCGATGCGGCTGATGTCGGAACTGGACTGGGCCGAGTTCTTCGAGGCGGTCAGTCTGGTCGATGTGCAACTGCGCCAGGGCAGCGATTTCGCCGCGATGGATTTCGCCACCCGCAACCAGTATCGCACCGCGATCGAGACGCTGGCGCGCAGTTCCGACCACAGCGAGACCGCTGTGACCGAGGCGGCACTGGCCACCGGCGATCCGGGCGCGGCGCTGATCGGGCCGCGAAAGCGGGCGCTGGAGGCCAGTTTGGGCTTTCGCCCGCCGTGGCGGCTGCGGCTGCGGCGCAAGGTGCGCGGGCTTGGCCTGCCGGGCTATCTGGGGGCGATTGCGGCGGCCTCGGCGGCGGTTCTGGCGGTGGCTCTGGTGGCCAGCGGGGCTACAGGCTGGGCCGTGGTGGCGCTGGCGCTGAGCGGGCTTGCGGTGGCCTTCGAGGCCGGAACCGCGCTGGTCAATCTGGCGGTGACCCGAACGCTGGCACCGCGGCTGTTGCCGGGAATGGCGTTGAAGGCGGGTATCCCGCCCGATCTGCGGGTGCTGGTGGCGGTGCCGGTGCTGCTGAGTGATGCCGCCGATCTGGCGCAGCAGATCGAGCGGCTGGAGGTGCATTACCTGTCGTCGATCGGCGGGGCGGTGCATTACGCGCTGCTGTCCGATGGTCCCGATGCCGCCTTTGAGACCACGCCGCAGGATGCCGCCCTGTTCGCCCTTGCCACCGAAGGTATCGCAGCACTCAACGCCCGCTACGCCAGCGAGGGTGGCAACCGCTTCCTGCTGCTGCACCGCCACCGGCAATGGAACGCCGCCGAGGGCGTCTGGATGGGGTGGGAGCGCAAGCGCGGCAAGCTGGTCGAGTTGAACCGGCTGTTGCGCGGCGCTGCTGACACCAGCTTTCTGCCGGGCCCCCCGCTGCCGCAGGACATCCGCTTTGTGATCACACTCGACGCCGACACCCGCCTGATGCGCGACACCGTGCGGCGGATGGTCGGCAAGATGGCGCATCCCCTGAACCGCGCCCGGCTTGACCCCGGCTTGCAGCGGGTGGTGGCGGG
>Ga0210039_1002605_pt1 | contig 14643 bp, 20 predicted proteins | sample CryGeyCG2114_250_3_FD_185460 | JGI IMG/M metagenome (GOLD analysis project Ga0210039, IMG submission 185460) | Groundwater microbial communities from aquifer - Crystal Geyser CG17_big_fil_post_rev_8/21/14_2.50 (SPAdes) (version 2) | ecosystem: Environmental > Aquatic > Deep subsurface >...
TTTTTTTACAAAAATATAAAATTAGTTAGAACTTATAGTTCTATTATGAAAATATTATCTATTTTTGTGAAAAATGAATAAAAAGATACACATAAAAATAAAAGAGATAAGAAAAATCAACGGTCTTTCGCAAGCTTTTATTGCAGATAAATTGGGAGTTTCCCAAAAAGCATATTCAAAAATTGAGCGTGGCGATACGCAGTTGAATTGGGAAAAAATTAAAAAAATTGCTCTGATTTTAAACCTAACTATTTGGGATTTGATTGATGAAACTAAAGAGGTTGATGATATTAATTTAAACGAAAAATTTAATGATGAAACAATACTATTGCTAAAACAATTAATTGAAAATCAAGACAATAAAATAAACAAACTGCAAGAAGAAAATAAATTATTAAAAAAACACTTAAAAATTGCAGAATAACAAGGATAATCAAACTAAGGTTATTAATCAACCTTTTAAAAATACAATTATTATCCACTTTCAATTAAATAAATTGAGCAGTACGAAGAACGGATTAAAGAGTTAAAAGTAGATGTTACTTATTGGAAAAATAAAGCAGAAAACTCAAATAATTTGAAGAGTATGTATATATTCAAACTTAGCTTAGGGCTTGGGGATTGTTACTTTTTATCAGGGGGTAAAAAACAAAAACTTCTATTTCAAACATTTGCTTGGAATATCAAATAAAAAGAAACAAAAGATTATTTTTATAAGTAATGAGTAGGAAATAATTTATACAAGGATGTAAAAGCCTATTGGTTTAAACAATTAAATACTCATACTTCATGGCATTGGTCATTTAATGTTGAAGGAGGATTATGATAAAACAAAATAATATGAAATTACTAATTATTGAAATGGTTATGATTTTAACTTTATTTTCTTGTGTCAAAGATGAGTTTAAAGATGATGAACTATCTATTCAAAGAACCAATTATACTGGAAATCAATTAAGAATTGATGGATACTATTATGAAATAGGAAGTGATAATTATCTTTATCCTGAATACTTTTTTTACAAAAATGGAACTCTCATATATATTGGTGGTAGATATTCTCCCAACACGATTGATACTGAATTAACCGATAGGCTAAAACAAAGTAGTTATTTAGATTATGCAAAAAATAATAAACTATCTGGGGGGGGGTATTTATAATTAATGGACAATCAATAAAATTTGAAAAATGGTATCCAAGTTCAGGTGGAGGCTTACCGGCTTATGTGAGAGAGGGGGATATAATAAATGATACCACTTTTGTTATTAGTGTAAGTTACAGAATGAAAAAAGGCAAAAAAACAGAAGTAAAAGCACGAAATGAAACTTATCATTTTAAACAATTTAGTCCTAAACCAGATAGCACCAATAATTTTATAAAATAAGCAGGTAGTATAAATTAAAAGGTAAATATGAGAAAAATAATCATACTTATATTATTTGTAGCTTATTATAATAGTTATGTAGCACAAACAAGCACAGAAATTAAAAAGCAAATTGATATGTCTTCTTTCGGATTAGGAATGGGACTTGATTATGGTGGAATAGGAATAAATTATACCACATACCTACAAAAAAACATAGGGTTGTTTGGAGGAATAGGTTATTCGCTTTTTGAAGCTAGTTTTAATGTAGGACTTAAAGGAAGATTGATTTCTAAAGGGAATCCTCCAACCATAAACCCATTTTTTACAGGAATGTATGGAAAAAATTCTTTTGTGTATATAAAAAATGCTACAGAATTTAATAAATCCTTTAAAGGAATATCAGTAGGTGGTGGATTAGATATCTATTTAGGTAGAAAGAAAAACGGATATTGGACATTTGCTTTATTATTGCCTTTTGATAATTCAAAACAAGAAGAATATATAAATTATTTAGAACAAAGATATGGAGCTAGGTTCAGAAAAAACAACGATCTTGTTTTATTTATATCAATTGGTTATAAAATAGTCCTTCATAAAAGGAATATTTAAAATATCAGAAATTAAAACTCCACAAGCGTACCAATTTTTGAATTCTTTTTGATTACCTTTTTAAGGTTTCCTGGTGTATTCATATCAAAAACAATGATGGGAAGTTTGTTTTCGTTGCAGAGCGTAAAAGCGGTCATGTCCATTATACTTAGTCCTTTTTATTCGGGTTTAATTTTTACGATTTTATTATCACGAATAACTACAAGCTCTGTGTTCTTCTGTTTCTTAAATTGAATAAGTTTTTCGTAAACTTTTTCAAGTCCGATTAAAATTTTGTCCTTAAGTTCTATTTGTTTTTTAACGGTTGTCATACGCTTTTAGTTGATTAAATTTATGTTTATCAATAATATTTAAATTTCCGTCAATTGTTTTAAGTGCTAAAAGCTCGTGTTTTCCTTCAGAATTATCAAATATTAATGCACCATCAACAATTGGAAGGTAAATTTTAAAAAGGTTTTTAATCCCGTTTATGTATCGTCTTTCTATAACTTCAGGCTCAATGTTATGTCCACCTTCAGATACTCTTATTTTTACACGTTCTTTTGCTAATTCAACATTCTGTAACCAAAAAAACAATAAAGTAACAGTATAACCTTTTTCTTTTGCGTTTCTAATTTTGTTTTTGTAGCTTTTTGCTGAAAGTGTTGTTTCAAAAGCAAAGCTTTGGTTTTCTTTTAGTAGTTCTTCTATCCGGTTTAACATTATTCGACCCGATTCAAAAGCAACTTTTTCGGGTTGAAATGGTGATAAACCTTTTGCAATTTCGTCAGCATTTACAAACTCTTTACAGTTAATTATTTCAGGTAAAATTGTAAAAGATGCAGTTGTTTTTCCTGCTCCATTACAACCTGCAATTATGTAGAGATTTTTTTCTCTCATATTGCAAATTTACAAATTTAATTCGAGTTTGCTTTTATTACGATATTCCTTTTAGTGCCCTTTCAAAATGTGAAATCATGCAAAGATTCGTTTATTATTTTCAATTAACAGAAGAAGCACAATTGATGGTATCGCATTTTGCGATACTCTTTCATAAAAGGAATATTTAAAATATCAGAAATCAAAACTCCACAAGCGTACCAATTTTTGAATTCTTTTTGATTACCTTTTTTAAATTTCCTGGTGTATTCATATCAAAAACAATGATGGGAAGTTTGTTTTCGTTGCAGAGCGTAAAAGCGGTCATATCCATTATACTTAGTCCTTTTTTATACACCTCTTCAAAAGTAATGGTGGCGTATTTTGTTGCAGAAGCATCTTTTTCTGGGTCAGCTGTATAAATGCCATCTACTCGAGTTCCTTTAAGGATTACATCTGCTTCAATTTCTATAGCTCTTAAACTTGCAGCAGTATCTGTAGTGAAAAAAGGATTTCCTGTACCAGCACCAAAAATTACAACTCTACCTTTTTCTAAATGGCGAACGGCTTTTCTTTTAATGAAAGGTTCAGCAATTTCTTTCATTTCAATAGCAGTTTGTAATCGAGTTTCCACATTAATGGCTTCCAAAGCTGCTTGTAATGCCATGCTATTAATTACCGTTGCCAACATTCCCATATAATCTCCCTGTGTTCTTTCCATTCCTCCCTCAACAGCTTGTATTCCTCTAAAAATATTCCCACCACCAATAACGATAGCGACCTCAACACCATCTTCCACTATTTCTTTAATCTCTTTAGCATAAATGGCTATTCGGTCATTATCGATACCAAATTGTTTGTTTCCCATAAGGGCTTCACCACTGAGTTTAAGAAGAATTCTTTTGTAAGGCATATAAAAAGTAGTTAGTAGTTAGTAGTTAGTAGTTAGTAGTTAGTAGTTAGTAGTTAGTAGTTAGTAAAGTTCGGATAATGTTTTTTAAAAATAAAGTTATTTTAACAGCATTTATAATAATAGTATAGTTTTCTTACTAACACCTAATTACTAACACCTTTTTTTCAAATTTTTAGACAAAAAAAAAGAGAAAATTAAATTTTCTCTTTTTTTTAAATATTTAGCCAAGCATAATTCGCTTGAAGCCTGTAACCGCTAAATCATTTTCTGTTTCTTTCAGAATTTGAGCGATATTTTTTTTGTTGTTGGAAATAGAATCTTGATTAAGTAACGTATTTTCCTTTAAGAATTTTTTCACTTTTCCTTCAGCAATTTTGTCCACCATAGCTTCTGGTTTTCCTTCTTGTAAGGCAATTTCTCTTCCTATTGCCAATTCGTGTTCAATAACTGATTTATCAACACCATTTTCATCAACAGCCAGTGGGTTCATTGCGGCAACTTGCATAGCAATTTGTTTACCTACTTCGTTTACCTTGTCGCCAATTTTATTAAATCCAACAATAGAAGCCAATTTGTTTCCTGGATGATTGTAAGCGATGGTTGTTTCAGCTTCAATAACTTCATAGGCAGAAACTTCAATTTTTTCACCAATCACACCTGTTTGCTCGATAATTTTTTCAGCTATTGTTAAGGTATCGTTTCCAAATTTCAATGCTTTTAGTTCATCTAATGAAGCAGGATTTTTTTCAATAGCAGCATCTAAAATAGTAGTTGCAAATTTATTGAAATCAATGTTTTGAGCAACGAAATCTGTTTCACAATTTACTACTACTAAAACGGCTTTTTTACCGTTGTTAGCTGTTTTTGCAAGAACCAACCCTTCGTTAGCATCTCTATCACCTCTGTTTGCAGCAACTTTTTGACCTTTTTTTCTAAGAATATCAATAGCAGCTTCAAAATCTCCATCAGCTTCTACCAATGCTTTTTTGCAATCCATCATTCCAGAACCAGTCTGTTGTCTTAATTTATTTACGTCTGCAGCAGTTATGTTTGCCATGTTTTATGTGTTAAAAGTGTTGAATAAATTTAATTTTTAAGAGAAAAGAAATTAAGCTTTTGTTTCTTCAGAAGTAACTTCTTCTTTTGTAGCTTCTTTAGGTGCTTTTTCTTTTGTTTCTTTTGTAGCCTCTTTATCTTTTTTTCTATCAGCTAACCCTCTAGTTACTGCTTCAGCAACAATAGAGATGATTTTATCAATTGAGCTAGAAGCATCATCATTTCCTGGAATTGCAAAATCTACTAAAGTAGGGTCAGAGTTGGTATCTACTAAAGCGAAAGTAGGAATACCTAATTTTTTTGCTTCAGCAATAGCAATATGTTCTTTTTTAATGTCAATAACAAAAATTGCAGAAGGCAAACGCGTTAAATCAGCAATACTTCCTAAATCTCTTTCTAATTTTTCTCGTTGACGTTGGATTTGAAGACGCTCTCTTTTTGATAACGTATTCATAGTTCCATCTTCTACCATTTTATCAATAGTAGCCATTTTTCTAACGGCTTTTCTGATGGTAACAAAATTGGTAAGCATACCTCCAGGCCATCTTTCTGTGATGTAAGGCATGTTGGTTGCTTTAATTTTTTCAGCAACAATATCTTTGGCTTGTTTTTTTGTTGCAACAAACATGATTTTTTTACCTGATTTAGCAATTTGCTCTAATGCAGCACATGCTTGTTCAAGTTTTGCTGCTGTTTTATGAAGATCGATAATGTGAATACCGTTTCGCTCCATAAAAATATAGGGAGCCATTTTTGGGTTCCATTTTCTTTTTAGGTGACCAAAATGAACACCTGCATCTAATAGTTCTTTGAAATCTACTTTTGACATTTTTTTAATTGTTTACATTCCTTAATAACTTCAATCTTTAAGTAGCTCGCAATTGCGAAGTCTTAAAAATTTAGATACTAAACAATAGGTTATAAAAATTCCGTTCCGATAGCTATCGGAATGGAAATAGTTTTAATCTTAACGCTTACTAAATTGGAATTGTTTACGAGCTTTAGGTTGCCCTGGTTTTTTACGTTCAACCATTCTAGGGTCTCTTGTAAGTAAACTATCTACTTTTAGTAATGCTCTGTTTGTTTCATCTGATTTAACTAAAGCTCTTGATATTGCGTGTCTAACCGCTTCAGCTTGTCCTGTTATTCCTCCACCAAATACGTTTACTTTAACATCAAAAGTATCTTTAGTGTCTGTTGCAACAAATGCTTGTTGAATCTTTCCTTGTAAAACAGTGGTTGGAAAAAATACTTTATAGTCTTTTTTATTTACTGTTACATTTCCTTTTCCTTTTGTAAGGTAAACTCTTGCTACTGCAGTTTTTCTTCTTCCTGTTGCGTTAATTACTTCCATGGATTTTATTTAAGATCAGATAATTTAATTTCTTTTGGTTGTTGTGCTTCTTGGTTGTGAACAGCTCCTTCATAAACATAAAGGTTTCTGAATAAAGCACTACCTAATTTATTTTTTGGCAACATTCCTTTTATTGCCTTTTCTACCATAAATGTTGGTTTTTTTGCCATAACATCTTTTGCTATTGCTATTTTTTGACCACCTGGATATCCTGAATAGGTAATATATTCTTTATCATCCCATTTTTTACCAGTTAATTTTATTTTTTCTGCATTAATAACAATTACGTTATCACCGCAATCAACATGAGGTGTGAAATTGGTTTTGTGCTTTCCTCTGATTAAACTAGCAACTTTTGAAGCTAATCTTCCTAAAGGTTCGTTTTGTGCATCAACAAGTACCCAGTTTTTGTTAACTGTAGCTTCGTTTGCTGAAATTGTTTTGTAACTTAATGTATTCACGTAAATCTGTTTTGATTACTATTAATAATATTAATATCCCTAAAATGGGGCTGCGAATTTACGACATTTTTTTTAATACAGACAAACTTATTTAAAAAAATATTTTTTATTGTTCTGTAAGGGAATCTTTTTCTTCTTTTTTCACATGAATTACACGTTGAGGGAAAGGAATTTGAACTTTATGTTCGCTAAATAACTCAAATAATTTTATTCGTATATCGCTTTTTATCGTTTCAATTCTAAATACTTCGTCTGCCCAAAATATCAACGTAAAATCTAGTGATGAATCTCCATAATCACTAAAACGAACAAAAGATTCAGGTTTCTTTAGTACACTTGGGTGGTTACTTGCTTCTTTCATCAATCGCATTACTAATTGTACATCGGAAGAATAATCTACACCCACTTTAATTTCAAAACGAGAAGAGATGGAACTATACGTCCAGTTTACTAATTGATTTTTCGTTAAATCTGTGTTTGGAATAATTATATAAATATCTTCCCGTGTTAAAACTGTAGTAGTTCTGAGGTTAATTTCTTGTACTTTTCCAACCAACCCATCAATTTCTATAACATCATTTACTTTTATTGTTGAATCGAGCAAAAGAATTATTCCAGAAGTAAAATCGCTAAATAAATTTTGTAATCCAAAACCAACTCCAACCAAAAGTGCAGCAGACCCTGCCATTAAAATTGATAAATTGAATCCTACTATTTGTAATCCAAAAATTATGGCTAATACAATAATAACATATTTGGTTAAACTAAAAAGGGAGTTTTTTCTTGATATATCGAGTTTTGTTGTGCTGAATATCGCTTTTTTAATAAGTTTAACAACTACAGTAACAATAATTATAAACAAGCTCAATAAGAGTAATTCAGTTACTTTAAGTGCATGTTCTCCAATATCAAAAAGAGAATAATTTAGAAATTCTTTTATACTAAACATCGGTTAATAATTTACCACAATTACTACAATAGGTTGCGTTTGTTTCGTTATCGTGCTTACAAATTTCGCATTTTTTTCTTTCAGTTCCTGCTTTGGCTATTTCTACTGTGAAAATACCTGTTGGAACAGCAATAATAGCATAACCAATAAGCATAACAACAGAAGAAATAACTTTTCCTATTATTGTGTGAGGAACAATGTCTCCATAGCCAACTGTTGTAATTGTTATGATTGCCCAATAGATGCTTTGTGGAATACTTGTAAATCCATTTTCTGCTCCTTCCACCACATACATTGTGGTTCCCATAATAACAACTATGGCTAATATAGAAAACAGAAAAGTACTTATTTTATACAAACTTGAAACTAATGCTCTTTTAAGACTATTAGCTTCGGATAAAAAACGGACTAATTTAATAATCCGAAAAATCCTAAATAACCGCAATGATCTAATTGCTGATAAGAAATGAATACTAGGAATTAATAGTATCAAATAAGAGGGAAGAATTGAAATTAAATCAACCACTCCCCAAAAACTAAAAATGTATTTTATCGGTTTAGGACTTATCCATATTCTCAATACATATTCTATGGAAAAAATAGCGGTAAAAAATAGTTCAACATATAAAAAGATAGTAGAATAGTTGCTTCCTAACTCAGGCATACTTTCTAACATAACAGCTAAAACACTCGTTAATATTAGGTAAAGTAAAACAACATCAAATCGCTTTCCTAACTTTGTGTCTGTTCCAAAAACAACAATATGTAATTTTCTTTTAAGCGTCATTTTTGTTTAAGAATTCTTTTTTGAATTCAAAAGTACCTAAAAATACCTAATTAAAGCATATTGTTTATGGGTTTAAAAATAGTAATTTTGCAGCGTCAAAAAATGAATCTATGCAATTTCAACTAACCAAAGAATTTCTTGACCAGCTAAATAATGCTGTGGCAAATAATTCAGATAAGGAAGTGTTGATGCTTATCAAGGATATGCATGCTGTTGATGTTGCCGAAATTTTAGATGAACAAAACCTAGAAAATGCTCGAGCTTTTTTTAGTTTCTTGCCAAAAGAATTTGCTGCCGATGTATTGATTGAGCTGGATGAAGAAAGAAGAGAGAAATTTTTAGATGCATTAACCTCTCGAGAAATTGCAGAAAACTTCATCGATAATATGGATTCTGATGATGCAGCCGATTTAATCGGTGAGCTTTCTGAAGAAAAAAGAGGTGAAGTAATCTCTCATATTGAAGATTTAGAACAAGCCTCTGATATCTTAAAACTACTCGATTACCCAGAAGATACCGCTGGTGGTTTGATGGCGAATGAGTTGGCAAGTGTAAATTGGAATTGGGATATTAATACCTGTGTCAAAGAATTAAAAAAACAGGCAGAAGAGCTTGAAAAAATATATACGGTTTATGTGGTGGATGATAGTAATGTGTTAAAAGGAAGAATTTCCTTGAGAAGACTACTATTAACTCCTGGAACAAAAAAAGTGAAAGATATTTGCGAAGAAGATATTCTTTCGGTAACACCAGATATTGATGACGAACACGTTGCAATGTTAATGGAAAAATACGATTTAGTTTCCATCCCTGTTGTGGATGAATTAAAGCGTTTAATTGGAAGGATTACCATTGATGATGTGGTAGATGTAATTAAGGAAGAAGCCGAAAAAGATTACCAAATGGCTTCGGGTATTTCTGAAAATATAGAATCTTCAGATAAATTTTGGGTAATATCTAGGGCCAGATTGCCATGGTTATTAGTAGGTTTGTTGGGAGGAATTGTAGGTTCTAAAATTATTGGAATTTATGAAGGAGAAATTCAACTACACCCCCAAATGGCTTTTTTTATTCCTTTAATTGCTGCTATGGGTGGAAATGTGGGCGTACAATCTTCTGCTTTAATTGTGCAAGGATTAGCCAACAAATCAATGGGATTAACAGGTATTTGGAGTAAACTAGGTAAAGAAATGATGGTTGGGATATTAAATGGATTAGTATGCTCCATATTAATTTTTGGATATACTTTTTTCTTTCAAGAATCCATTAATTTAGCAGTTACAGTGAGTACGGCTCTTTTATCAGTAATTTTTTTCGCAGGAATTTTTGGAACACTCATCCCCTTGTTGTTGCATAAATATAAAATAGACCCCGCCTTAGCAACAGGACCTTTTATCACCACAACCAACGATATTTTTGGTATTTTTATTTACTTTTTTATTGGTTATCTGATGTACTCTTAAAATAGTTTGCTAATTATAAAAATGAAACAAAAAATCTTATTTTTAGATACTGTTCACCCAATACTGGAAGAACGGCTCATCCAAATGGGATTTGTGTGCGAACATGATTATACTTCTTCTAAAGAAATGATAGAAGAAAAAATAATCAACTATATAGGTATAGTTATCAGAAGCCGATTTACAATAGACAAACTATTTCTTGATAAAGCTACAAATCTTAAATTTATTGCCCGTTCGGGTGCTGGGCTAGAAAACATTGCTGTTGCGTATGCAGAAAAAAATAACGTAAAAGTGTTTAACTCACCCGAAGGAAACAAAGATGCAGTTGGCGAACATGCAATTGGAATGTTATTGATGTTGTTTAACAAACTCAAACAATGTGATGCTCAAGTGCGACAAGGAATTTGGGATAGAGAAGCGAACAGAGGAATAGAATTAGCAGGAAAAACAGTGGGCATTATTGGTTATGGAAACATGGGAGAAGCCTTAGCTAAAAAATTGATTGGTTTCGATTGTAAGGTAATCGCTTATGACAAGTATAAGAAAGGTTTTGATGGGTTATTTGTAAATGAAGTTTCATTAAACGAATTGTTTGAACAAACTGATATTTTAAGCATTCACTTACCACTTTCGGAAGAAACCAAACACTACGTAAATACTGCTTTTCTGAATAATTTTAAGAAAAACATTTACCTGATAAATACAGCCCGAGGAAACAATGTAAAAACTGACGATTTAGTTCAAGCACTTCAATCAGGAAAAGTATTGGGAGCATGTTTGGATGTATTAGAATTTGAAAGCAAAGCGTTTGAATTAGAACAAACCCATCACGAAGCATTTAACTACTTAAAAAATGCTGAAAATGTAATTCTTAGTCCGCATGTTGCGGGTTGGACAAATGAATCTTATAAAAAACTTTCTACTTTTTTAGCGGATAAGATTGAGAGAAATAAAAATATTACTCACTATGAAAAAAATAATTAAATATCTATTATTGATAATTAGCTTCGTTGTTTTAGTTTATTTTGTGTTTTCGTGGTCAGTAGGTGGTATTGATATCAGAAAAACTTTAACTACTAAGTATGTTGAAGTTAAAAATTCTAATATGCAAATTGTAAGTACTAGTTTTTTTGATATAGAAACCCCAAATAATTGGATACATATTTCTAATGGTTATGGTATAGAGGGAAATCCTTATGGTTTTTTTATGACTTCTAATGAGTTTGTTTATTACGAAATTGGGTTGCTTTCTGCTACTTTTAAGTTAGATTCAATTTATGTATTTGATGAAAAAATTGATACTATAAATAATATTATTATTCATACTGCAATTAATGAGGATGCCAACGAATATGGACTTTCTTTTTATGGAATTAATAAAGGTCAAAAGTTAGGATTTCCAATGTCCAAGTCAATAAAAAAGCACTATCCAATGCTAAAAAAAGGATTTGCTAAATTCAAATTTAACTATTCTGATTAATGGAATAGTTTTATTAAAATTGAGATGGAATTCAAAAATTAATTTACATTTCCAACAACCAAGCTTTGCTGTTATCAGATTTTGCTGATACCAACGCATCTAAAGCTTGTTTTTTGGTAGTAAAACTGTTGTAGCTTACTGTCCACAACCCTTTTCGTTGCCCAACTATCCAAGCATCAAAACCTTTATTTTTTAGTTGTTTTACCATTTTGTTGGCATTTTTCTTTTCAGAAAAACATCCTGCAATAATATGAAAACGAGCATTTTTTTTGCTTGAAGCAACATAAGTGGTGTCTGGCTCTGCAATATTGTTTTTTTGTAATTCAATAACTAAAGGTTGTTCATCCTTTATCCACGAAAAAGAAAGATAAGTTGATTTACTGGTATCATTTTTTAGTACATCTTCTAATAATAATAAATCATCTTCATTAAAAGCTGTTGGTTCTTTGCGTTCAGTATAAACAGCTTTATTGGAATCATCAACAAAAGGATTGAGCTTAGCATAATTGATGTCGCCCGTCAAGTCATAGTTAATGGGTATCCAAAAAGCTAAAAATGAAAGAGGAATTGCAATTATTGCTGCAGCTATCCATTTTCTCCTGTTATTTTCATTGATGTGAACAATTTTTGCAGATGTTTGTGCAACAATTTTTAAGTCGTTTGTGATTTTTTCTTCATTAGAAATGCGTTTAATCGGTAATGTTTGAAAAGAAGAAAGACCATAAGAAGCTAATAAGTAATTTTCACTTAAATCGGGTTCAAAATGTAATTTATTTTCATTGTCTAACAGAAAAACACCAATATTTTCTAGCTGAGCTGTTTTGTTGGTTTTTAAGGTGTTTTTTAATGCAAAAACAAAAGCCTCAATTTCTTTACAGGCTTGTTCGTAACTAAGAGTTTCTTTTTCTGCAACATAGTGAGCCAACAAACCATCATTAGTGATTAAATTTTTGTTGAAAGAAATTTGTTTGGATGGAGCATGAAATTTATGTTGTAAGGGTTGAATATAAGCAGACTTATAATTACCAACAAAACCACCTAAATTAGGCACAATCACACATTCGTGATGAAAAAGTAATTGACTTATGTAGGTTTCTAGTTTCATGAAAGATTATGAAAGTATAAAAGTAATAAAAAAAGTTAGAAATTTTTTAAATCCTCAGGAGTATCAACAGAATTTGCTTCTAAATTTGTCTCAGCAACTTTTATTTTATATCCATTTTCTAACCAGCGTAATTGTTCTAATCCTTCAGCCTTTTCTAATAAAGAAAGCGGTAATTGTGTGATTTTTTTAAGTGTTTCGGTTGTATAGCCATAAATACCAATGTGTTTATAATACGTATATTCTTTCAACCAATTTTCTTTTTCAACACCTCGAAAAAATGGAATTGGATGGCGACTAAAATAAATGGCAAAATCATCAATTGATTTTATAACTTTTGGTTTGTTTTCATTAAATAATTCGTCAGCAGTTATTTTTTTAATTAATGTAGCTATTTGTGGGTTTTGATTATCAAAACAAGCACATAATTGATTAATTTGTTCTGGATTAATAAAAGGTTCGTCTCCTTGAATGTTAATTACAACATCATAAGCATCATTTATTTTATTTATTACTTCGGCACATCTATCTGTTCCACTTTGGTGAGAAGAAGAAGTAAGTATCACTTTTCCACCAAAATCAATCACATGCTTGCTTATTCGCTCATCATCAGTAGCAACAAGAACTTCAGAGAGTGAAGAAGCTTTTTTTGCTTGCTCATAAACACGTTGAATCATTGATTTTCCTTGTATCTCAACCAACGGCTTTCCAGGAAACCGTGTTGATGCATAGCGAGAAGGGATGATGCCTAGTATTTTCATATTCTATATATAATCATAATAAGGAGAAATCATAAGATAAACAATTACCCCAGAAATAGACACATAGAGCCATATTGGCAACGTGATTTTAGCAATTTTTTTATGTTTATCAAACTCTTCTGATAAAGCCCTAACAAATGAAATTAAAACCAAAGGAATTATTGCTACAGATAAAATGATGTGAGAAATGAGTATGAAAAAATAAACTGTTTTCAAATATCCATAACCACCGTAAGATGTAGGATCAGAAGTGCTGTGGTAGGCAATATACATTAATAAAAATAAAACAGATAAACCTATACTCGTTTTCATAAAGATTTCATGTAATCTTCTATTTCCTTTTTTTATGGCAATAACGCCAAAAATTAATGTTAGAGCTGTAAGTGCATTGATACAAGCATAAATTGGAGGAAGAAAACTTAATGGCTCAACATTAGGAATGCGAATTTTAAACAATAGGGCAACCGCTAAAGGTAGAAAAATAGAAATAACAATAATTAGTTTTTTGTTCTTCATTTCTTTTATAAAAAATAACTGGTATTAAGCCTTGTCTATTAGCAAGATGGCGAGTGAGGAAATTAAATACAAATAAGACATTAACATAATTCTTAGTGCAAACTTATCGTCTTGTGTTTGTACTAGTTTTATGGATGGGATAACCATTAATAGTGCTAAAATACTAAGCGTAACAGTAGCCAATCGTCCAGCAATATGAAAGTATTCGGGAAGAAAGCTACATGAAAATAAAAGCAATGCACTAATTAATATAATTACAGAAGTAGTTTTGTTTTTTTTACAAAAAGGTAGCATTTTTAAACCAGCACTTTTATAGTCACTATCTAAACGCCATGCAATAGCCCAAAAATGAGGAAATTGCCATAAAAATTGAAGTGCAAATAAAATTCCTGCTTCTAAACTAAAAGTGCCTGTTGCCGCAACCCAACCTAACATTGGAGGAATAGCACCAGGAAAAGCTCCCACAAAAACCGAAAAAGTACTTGTTTTTTTAAGTGGAGTATAAATTACGGTGTAAGAAAAAATAGCTAATGCACCTAAAATTCCACTTAACGGATTTAATGCGAACCATAAAATAAAAACACCAACTATTCCCAATACCAGCCCAACAACAGAAGCTTCTGTAGTACTGATTTTTTCGGTTGGTAAGGGTCTGTTTTGCGTTCTGCTCATTAATTTGTCGCTGTTTTTTTCAAAAATTTGATTAAAAGCATTCGAGCAAGATGTTACAAAAAAACCACCAATAACTAACCAAAACAAGGAAGCATAATTAATGGTTGTTGCACCTATAAAATATCCAAAAACAGCAGAAACAACAACGTAAGAAGTAAGCCTTAATTTGAATAATTGAGCATAACAACTTACTTTTTCCGAAAAACTCAGTGAGGTTATATTTGTTTTTGTTATATTCATTAAATAAAATTAAGTTACAAAAATAGCTATTTAAGGTTTAAAAATAGAATTTGAA